>JADMIO011054807.1_pt1 | contig 15332 bp, 13 predicted proteins | sample 8958161 | NCBI WGS metagenome assembly JADMIO01 (sample SAMN16585339, study PRJNA669376) | soil metagenome | isolation source: Crop rotation soil | place: USA: Cullars Rotation, Alabama | collected 2011
GGAAGAAATCGTTGAATATGGCGATAAAACTAAACATGCCATATGACGAAGCCTTAGCCCGTTATGAGATTGGGAGACATTTGCTGCTGAGCAATTCACAGCGACAACTCTATCTTCAACGGGCTGCCGAAATTTTTGCTAACCTAGATGCCACTTATGATCAGGCACAAGTAAATAAGGAATTACTCGGTTAACAGTCACACGGCAAATTGTCAATGTGACTCAATCTGCTTCATTGTCGATCAAGTTTCTAGGTTTAACAAAGACATAAGAAAAACAAAAACTTGATAGGCATCTTCTCGGAACCTCGCAGCGCTGTGTTATAATGAACGTAAAGACTTCACAGTAACTTCCCTCTCAACTAAACTTAACTAGACGGGGTTGTCCTAACGTTGATGTTGCAGTTGTGAAGGAAATTCTTGTGAATAGCCTAAGCCCAAACTGCCCTGATTATTAGAGCAGTTATCATTCAGGAAAAACATGGATGGCTATTTGCCCGACCTGCGGTTTTGACAATCTCTATGGTGCGCTTGCCTGCGCCCAATGTTATAACACAATGGGCATGGTTAAGGCTGGCCCGGATGAAAGTACGGTTCCTAACCCACCGGATGTACCCAAGCCGCAGCCTCTAGCGCATCGGCGCTTTACCGATTCGAGAATATATGGCCCCAATGTGGTCATTATGTACTTTGAAAATATTTCCGATCCTCTGGTGTTGCATATTGCTCGGCAAGCAGTTCTTGGCCGACAGGCTAAGGAGGAGATGGATCAACCACGCATTGACCTGACGCCTTATGGGGTCCATAGCAACACTGTGTCTCGGCTTCACGCCGTTATTCGCCGTACCGAAGAGGGACTGTTCGTCGAAGATTTGGGTAGCAGTAATGGAACGTACATTAATGGTAAAGCCCTAACGCCATTCTTGCCTGCCAAACTTCAAACGGGTGATGTGCTGCTGTTGGGCCAATTCTCGCTGGAAATCTTCTTCCACTAATCTTTATGTATCGTCAAACCCACTTAGACATGTTAGGTCAGGCAGAGAATCACGACACGCAGAACAAACCTTTTGGCTCTAAGCGTGTCCGATAGGCTTTGACGACATACAATCGACGTACACCAATTGGAGAAGGCCTATCCGTGCGCCCGATGTTATGCCGCTCGATCAACTGTATCGTCTCCTTCACTATCTGCTTCGATCAGTAAGCGTCGGAGAATTCACCCTAGAATTCCATGATTGTACATAAATCCTAATTGCGTTGGTTATACGTAAACGCGTAGACAGTGCCCTCAATTTGACGGGCATTTTTTTATTCCGTGAACCTTTTGACTTGGGGATGTGTAATAGAGATCACAAGGGCAACTAATCATCTGAGAGAAAACTTGTGTCAGCAGCCGATGATGAACATCTCGCTTTAGATATTCAAAAAGGCGGGGAGCAAAGTCTGGTACTTCTCATCGAACGCCATTACAGCGCGCTGTTGGGCTTCATTCAACGCTTGAACGGTGGAAACACCGCACTTGCGGAGGATATAGTGCAGGAAGTCTTCATTCAGGTGGGACGGATGATCCATCAATATCAGTATCCACGCCCGTTCAAAGCATGGTTGTATGCCATTGCGACCAATATGGCACGTAACCAATATCGCCGTGGTGAGGAGCGACATCAGGTCGTTGTAGATGAAACCACACTTGAACATTTGGAAGCCGTAGAAGACCCTCTCTCCCAAAGCGATAATGCACAGGATATTGCCAAAATGCTATCGGCGCTTCCTGCACACCAACGTGAGGTTATTCTGCTGCGCTTCTACCAAGAACTTTCCCTGTCAGAAATTGCGGTGGTACTGAACATTCCGCTTGGTACCGTCAAATCAAGGTTATCACTCGGGTTACGGCAGTTGAAAGCCTTTGTGGAGCTAGAGGCATTATGACACACCCATTGTCTGATAAAAAAGCACGATTGTTGGAAATGCTGACCGAGGATACTGGATCATCGGAAGATGCTGAGATATTACTGCCAATTATCATGCAAATTCAGCAAACAGACAGTGTGCTTGACGAGCTTAAGCTAGCACAGACCGCACAAAGAGCAATTGAAGCATTGCGTACCAATCGACGTGCAAACTCAAACATTTGGCAGCATATTGAGGATTGGTATGTATTCGCATTATTGAAAATGCAGTTGCGCATTGTACAGGGTGAAATTTGGGTAGCTTCTGCCCTGATTATGCTGCTTGGTGGGGTGGTCACACTGCTCATGTCGAGTTCGCAGCCAAACAGCGGCGACCTACCGATTGTATTAATTGCACCGATTGTTGCAGCAGGTGGCGTGTCATTTCTATACAGCACCGATGTCGAAGAAGCCATGGAAATTGAACAGGCCACACCGACTTCACCACAGGTTATTTTGCTACTTCGGTTAACGCTAGTCTTTAGTTTCAACTTTGTACTCGGCGTACTCAGCAGCGCTGCCCTGACACTGGTAAATCCAAGCTACTCACTAGCCCCATTAATTATGATGTGGCTGGCACCAATGGCATTTCTGTCTTCATTGGCCTTTCTACTGAGCGTCCTGTTTGCCGACGCCGGGGTTGGGCTAGTCATCAGTATGCTTATCTGGACGATACAAGCACTAAATCGCTTTCTGGCACACAGCGGATTCAGCACCCTTCCACTACCCGATATGTTGTCGGCGCATACGCATGTATGGTTGTTGATTTTCGCTGGTGTACTGCTGGGCGCTGCATTATGGATGACCGATTATAAACATTGGATACGAAGGGGTTGGCGATGGTAAGTTCTATAAAATATCTTGGCATTGTTGGTTTAGTTGGCCTGATGATCAGCCAGAAACAAGCACTTGATCGTTTAATTGCTGAGCTTTCCTTACATCCGCTCTCGGTAAAACCGTCGGTGTGGATTGCGACGATTGTTTTGGTAGGCGTAACGGCTTTCAGTGGATGGCAAGCGGCACTCACGATTAACCGCTATCGCAGACAATTTACATGGAAGGTCAGCCTGCGATCTATGAGTTGGATACTGTATGTGGTCAACGCCGTCTTTATTGTGCTTGGCTTGCTGACCAGTATATCACCGCCGGATCGTGGCCCATTAGCTGGCATTATGACGGTCAGCGTTGTTGAAGTGGTAGTGTCAATTGTCGTGGGAATCCATGCAGCAATCCTATTCTCCCCAGAGGATGAACCACTGCTGGAACTCAAGCTTAGCTATCCACGCCCATTTATATGGCTAATACTGGAACGGGTAGGCATCGTGTTGCTGATACACAGCACGATTGCCCTGATAGGTACACTGTGGACACAGCTTATCCTAAAGGATGCAAACTTTATGATGCTACTCCTGCGTTGGCTAGTTCCTATGCTGTTTATGGCAGGTGTTGCGCTGCGAGTGACCTTGACGACACGACAGATCGTTTTTGGGGCGATGACAGTTACTTTCTTGTGGATTGGTATTGGGTACTTCGGGAACTTTGTTCTGAATCAGTATCCTTTCCTTTGGCCTTTGCACACCTTTCTTGAACCTGAACGACTAGCGCATTCCGACTACCTGTTAAATCGCCTGATGGTTGCTTTGCTTGGCATTACCTTGATTATCTCAGCCGTCTATAAGCTCCGGAATGACGAATTTGTAATGACCGGTAAAGGATGAATTTCATGATCTCCAAATCTGCACAGCTTCGGGCAGTAACACACTATGAGTTTTTGATGCATTGGCGGCAGCGCGGCCTCTTGATTTCCTGTGTCGTCCTCGCCTTGTTATGCCTTTTTATGGAATTGAATACCCATGATAGCCTATTGTTACCCGGCGTTATTAGCGCATCACACGAGGCTAAAGCGGAAGTTTCAACAACTTTATTGACATCGTTTCAAACGTTGCTCCATAGCTTTGCGATTTTGCTGCTGCCAATCGTTGTCGCTGATAGCATCCCCAAAGATAAACAGTATCGCATCAGTGAACTGCTGAATGTTTATCCGTTATCAGATGACGTATATCTAACTGGCAAAATTCTCGGCATGTGGTTGAATGTGCTGGTATGTTTGGGCAGCGTTTTTCTCTTACTGGGCGTTAGCTGGTGGTTGATTGTTTACCCGTTCAATATCGCTGATTATTTTGGTCTGTGGTTGGTTGGGGTTTTTCCAGTTGCGTTGATCAATGCTGCTCTGTCTGTGTTGATCGCATCGAGACAAACTTCACGGCGGTCGGCGGTGCTACTTGGCGTTGCCTTTGCCATCATTTGTGTCTACGTGATGAGTGCTGGCCTAGGCAGAACCATTAATCTGACTGACGTATGGAATCCGGGCCGGCCTATCATTTTTAAGTATTACCTGGTCAGTTTTGCCAGCAAGGGAGCAGGCAAACTGATATTCGATACTATTCAACCGGAGCAGATAGCATTCTCATTGGCTGCTGCCGTTATTGAGCTAGTGCTGGTGTGGTGTGTGGTTTACTGGTGGATGCGTCGGCAGGATGCAAAATAGGCTAATTCAAGGGTTATTCACAAGGGAGCGAAAACCATGATTGAAATTAAGCAGCTTACGAAAACATATCGCAGCGATATTCATGCGCTTCAAGCGGTTGATCTGACGATTGGTACTGGAATGTTCGGTCTGCTTGGTCCAAATGGTGCGGGCAAAACGACCCTCATGCGTATCCTTGCCGGATTGTTACGCCCTAGCAGTGGAGAAGTGCATGTTTTTGGCAATGATCTGGCGACGGCAAACGGCAAGCGCAATACAAAAGCAATTTTGGGTTATCTTCCGCAAGAGCTTGGACTTTACCCGAACCTGACGGGCTATGAATTCCTTGATTATGTCGGTGTCCTCAAGGGGATAACCGATAGCAAAACGCGAAAAGATCAGATACATGAATTGATCGATCTGCTGCATGTGAACGACGTTATTCATCGCCGCCTGAAAACCTATTCAGGAGGTATGAAACGCCGAATTGGAATCGCACAGGCACTATTAGGCAAGCCACAACTGCTCATTGTAGATGAACCCACCGTCGGACTTGACCCAGAAGAACGGGTGCGACTGCGCAATCTATTTGCCGATATTGCCCGTAACTGTGCCGTCATACTCTCAACGCATATTGTCGATGATATTAGCCAGAGTTGTAAAGAGCTTGCAGTGATGCACAATGGGAGAGTGCTGTATGGCGGCTCACCTAAAGAATTAATCAATGAGGCACGGGGCAAGGTCTGGAATGTCCTGAGCACTGATGGGCAGCGACCTAATGGCGGTCTGGAAATTGTGTCAACTTTACAATTGCAAGATGGAACGCAATATAGAGTTATTGGACAGCCAACAGGCTATACAAACGCTACGGCCGTTGAACCCAGTCTCGAGGATGGCTATATGTGGTTGATGCGACAATCACGCGCAGTGGCATAGTCTTCTACAGTTTATGACCTCATCAAGACATCGGTGAAAATGCCTGCGATAACTAACGTAAAAGATTGATGGTTAGACGGCATCCGATGTCTTGTCAAGGTTATCAGCCTAAATGACGTTGGGTGGTGCCCCGACAGGGCTTTCGGCCCATACCTGTCTCTACATCTGCCGATGCGGTGACTCAGTTTATTATCGCACTCTACTACGATACTCCAATGCCTGACTATTCATTACGGGCAACTCGATTGTTGACGCGATCATCTGGAAAACGGGGAATAGGGCTTGAGTTACAGACGCATGCCGTAGCGGTCAGGATTACTAAATCGGTTCGGGTAGTGGAGCGTTATACAGCACTGGAACGTGGTGTATAACCTTTCCTCTATCCCATCGCCCCATCGCGTAGCACCTGTATCGTACTGCACCCGGCGGTATCAAGATCAGACTCCTTATAACGACAACGCATCAGTAACACGACATGACCGTTTTCTGGATCGCCCGGCCGACCTACTCCATCGCGCACTCTTTGAGATCGGACATTGTTGCGATTCTGTTGCGATCTCATAGCAGTGCGGCGCTAGGATAGCCTCATTGAAAAACAAGCAAGCTAGTGAATGGCGTGTGTTGATTTGCAGCAATGATTTCCACCAGCAAACGCTTCCTTAGCTACCTGTTCTTTCAATGCCTATTCTATTTCGTTTGCGCATTCACGATGCGTGAATGGCCTGTTCTATCCATAGGAGTCTTTGAAATGACCCGGTTCTCCAAAGTTTTTGCTGCGCTCACGCTTATTGTCATTGCCGTCCTTGCGCTTGGAGCATTGCCCACAAGCCATGCTTCGGCCCAGCAGGATAACAAGACAACCGTCACGGCAATCTTCGCCGCCTATAACGCGGCAATTAAGTCTGGTGATACCAAGTCACTTGAAGCGTTTTTGTCACCTGACTACAAGGATTTGGATGCGCCAGAAGGCACCAAGGGCGTTGACTATTTAAAGTCGCTCATCGCGCTTAATAATAGTGCTGCGCCTGATGCCAAGTACGAAGTAAAGACAATGGTTGCCGAAGGCGACAAGGTTGCGGTCTATAACGTATTTTCGGGTACCAACACGGGCAAGATTGGAGAGATGGACCCGACCAACAAGAAGTTCACGGTCAAGAGCATCGACATCTTCACCCAACAGGAGTATATAGAAACGGTTCGGACTTATTTTTGCTGGATGGTTGATACCGAGATTTTGCGTCTGATGAGTCTTTGCCAGAGAACAATTCTCCAAGCTTGGTATGTTTGAAAATGTAAGCAGCAATTAACCCTACGCCTACAACCATCTTCCAAATCACACCGACGAACCAAAATATTGTACCTTCGAAACTATCTTCGCTAGGCCAGTTATCTCTTCTTCGTCGGCTCATGGTGATTCACCTTTGCGTTGTCATGACAATGAAGCAACCTGAGCAGTAAGTATAGTGATGACTCAAAAGACAGCAAAATGTGAATGCCTAGACATGAAGATTTAAGCGAAAGAAACATATCAATCAGTTGCAAATTATATTTAAGGCATTGTCCCGCTGAGGTTGAGCAGGAAACCACAAGTAGTCGGGATTCATAAACGTTGCCTAAACTATCTCTAGTCGAGGGGCGGTGACTTGAAAGGGTGTGTTTACACGTAAACACACCTTAACTGACAGCCTAACCTAGCTTTCTCAAGTCGTACCGAATATAAAAGAAGGCGACCATAATAGGATTGCCTTCTTTTATATTGCATTAGAAGTTTTCTAGTGGATATGATTCTAGCGCTTACTAATACGAGGCGACTTGCCAAGTATTGGGCGTAATCCGCTCCCAATGTAACTCCCCTTCAATACGAGGCAAATCATTCTCCCCAATTTGATACAAAAATGGATGTTGTCCCGGTTTTGGCTGTGCAAGCATATAAACTCCTGCCCAAATACCCTTAGAGCGGTTGGAGCGTAGAATCTCCTCGTCACAGGCATTCTTAGCTTCATCGGCAGTTGCATAGAATTGATTGTTCATTACGTATACCTTTTCTAACGGCTAAGACTACTTACTCTCATGGAGAATTTGGTACACTCGTTTGATTGAAACCCCAATTTTTTCAGCAATCTCCTTAACACTTTCTCCCGCCTCAAACATAGCGCGAACCTCAGCGTTACGCTGAGATTTCTTCGGCGTAGAATTCGAGATTGGGCTTAATGGAAGGATTTGTCCAACATAAAAGCGCTGAACAAGGTGCTGCACAGCGCTTTCTAATGATGGGACTGTTGTGCCCCCACGGGGCTTTAGGTCCGGACCTGTATTTACAACTTCCGACGCTATAGAGCGATTTGTTATTGCACTCTATTACGATACCACAATGCCCAATTATCCAGTACCAGTAAACCAATATCTCTATGACCGAAACACTGCCATTGCTACGGCATATCAAACGGGAGAAACACTGGAACAAATCGCGGTTAATTTTGGTATTTCAATTGCACGAGTTCATCAAATTCTTCACGGCTAGAGCCTTTTATGAACATTAAGCATTAGGGCTAAACTAAATAAATGGAAATGCAAAAAGTATCTCCAAAGGTTATAAGCAGGCGTTCGTTGCGCCGTATCTGACCTTGATGGAAGAAAAACACGCCATAACGCAATTGCGATCTGTGTGAAGTATTCAACAGCTTGCGTTATGTGTTCAAGGCAAATGCATCGTGGCGGATGATACCGCTTTGGGAAACAGTCAATGCTGGATAAAAGTTGGGATATTTGACTCGCGCGCCCAGCAATCCAGTCCAGAGAGCGACACACGCTGATCCGATGGTGTGAAGCATCGTAAATCGCACACTAGGGCATCTGTTAACTATACTGGTGGCTGTTGCCCAACAACAAGGCTACCCTCAGGTTGCACGATTAACCAAACAAGTTTAAGAAGTGACTGTCGAAAGCGTTGAAAAGAACCCCGTTAAATTCTAGAGATTAAACATCAATCTTTTTATTTTTAATTATGAGTATTTTGAGTGATGTTCGTCCCACCAAGTTTTTGAGATTTTCAAAAGCTCATCATATTTCATGGCTTTGAGTTGGTCCTCGCTATATATTCCATTGAAGAAGCGTGCAAAATCATCATATGCCTCGTTCTTTCGCCAGTCTTTACCCGCGATTCCAGAATCCAATACTGCCTTGCGATAAATGTCTACTTTACCTTGTGCCATGTAAATTCCCCTTCTAAAAAGTACGTACTTGATCTTAGCGGGAAACACCTAAAAAAGTTCTAAATATGCCTTAGCTTCAGTGAATGAAACCTAAAGATTAATTCTGTGCCGAAATTTAATTTCTACACATTTATTTGGGACTTTTTTAGTTTACGAATGATAGGCTTATGTAAAGTGAAGCATACCCCAGCGTGAACCGACTAACACAGCACGAGAGATGGCCGAATCTCCCTCTCGCTGTGCCTTATTACCCTTATTACGCAGACATCGATCATCTAACCGGAGTCGTAAACATGTCATCAGAAACAGAATCCGAACGGATCAATCGCATCCGCGAGGCACAGATCGGTTCCCGTGACCGGGCTGGGCTTGAAACACGATCATCGGTTAAGAAACCCGTGCGGTCCAAGTCAAAACAGCCCAAAGTTAACCAACCAATCAACGCCCCAACTGCCAAGTTAAAGGGAATCCTCGTGGCACGGGCAAACACGACGGCGAATGCAGTACGCGATATTGCTATTGGTGCTGGAATAGGCCTATTTCTGGCTATTCTTGCTTTCATTTTCCTACCCGGTGCGTTTAAGCTGCTCGCTATTTTGACTGTGCTCGTCGGCGGGGTGATAGGATATCTACTTGGTGAAACCGCTCCATAAGGATGTTGCATAAGTGCTATCGTTTTCGCAGTGATCGCTGACACTGCCGGGATTAGCAAAGTATAAGATGCTCATTGGTTTGTATGGCTGGCCCGATTAAGGTACTTGATTGGCTACATTGGACTCAATAATGTGCTGTGTTACCATTGCTCCCGCACGCCATTTCATCATTCCCCGCCCTGATTACACTACACATTTTATATAATTCCACTATCGAGTTTTGATCCCCGGAGAACTCCATGTTAATGAATTTGCTCGTTCCGTTGGATGGTTCATCACTAGCCGAATGCGTATTGCCACATGCGATTGCTTTTGCAAAAGCATTTGATGCCCAAATTACCTTGCTGAATGTCTTAGAACAGACTCCGGTAACATTGGGGCGGCCTAAAGCTGATCCGCTAGATTGGTATCTTCAGAAATCGGAAGCGAATACCTACTTAAACGGTATAAAAACGCGCTTAGAGAAGAGCCAGGTCAGCGTGAAAACAATCCTGTATGAAGGCCGCGCAATAGATCGGATCATTGAAGCGGCACATACCAGCGGTGTGGAGCTATTGGTCCTCAGCAGTCATGGTGAGCAGGATGCCAGTGGTTGGTCTGTCAGTGGTATTGTGCAGCAGATTGTGCAACGGACAAGAATTTCAACACTAATTATCCCGGCTCACCCTACGAAGACAACTGAATTTGGCGAACTGCGCTATCAACGACTCTTAGCTCCTTTGGATGGATCGCAGCGTGCAGGATCGGTACTGCCATTCGCCCACGTCTTAGTTCAAGCTCACAATGCCGAACTGATGCTCGCGCATGTTGTCAGCAAGCCGGAGATGGCCCGTCATATGCCCCTGACGCAAGAGGATGCAGAATTGATCAATCGTGTTGTTGAGCGCAATCAAGAGGAGGGCGGCAAATATCTGGAACAGCTTCAGACCCACCTACCTGCGAATACTCAGACGCGACTTCTGGTAAGCGACAACGTCGCTGCTACCCTTCAACGCCTGAGCGAACAAGAGCAGATCGACCTGCTGATATTAAGTGCGCATGGCTATTCAGGTGAAGCAAAATGGCCTTATGGCAGCATAACGAACCGATTTATCACGGATGGCACTACTTCCTTACTCATTGTGCAGGACTTGCAAGATAAGGCATCGGAACCAATGCGAGACGAAGCGCCCATTCGACAAGTGGCACGCTAGTTGGCAGAACAAAATTTATCGCTGCAAGAAATCAGCGGCATTCAAGAGGTAGGACAAGTCGGCAGCACAGACTTTACCGAGAATACTGTGGAAGCACTGGCGCATCGTCTTGCCAAACAGTACATCCTGTCTCCCACAGTTACCAAAGTTACTGGCAAACCGGTGCTGTTGCAGTTGTTGCAACGGCACGAAAAGCTATTGACTCAAGCCTACCAGCATTTCAGCAGCACAATACAAGAAGATATTGCCCCGTCTACAGCGGCGGAATGGCTGCTGGATAATTTTTTTATCGTTAAGCAAGCCATCCGTCAGATTCGGGAGGATATGCCAGCCGGCTACTATCAGCAGTTACCCGAACTGAAGAATACGCTTTTAGAAAATTACCCGCAAATCTATGCGCTAGCGCACGAAATTGTTTCCTACAGTAAGCATCAAATCAACATCGGAGATACGGTTCATCTCCTCCAAACTTTTCAGGCAGATGGGACGGCGTTGACAATAGGGGAACTCTGGGCATTTCCAACGATGCTGCGCCTGAGCCTTCTCGACAGTTTGACCACAGCGCTAGGCTTGATCATCCAAGCAGAAGCGCCATCATTAACCACCTCCCCTGCGCCGCTTGACGAGAATGCGATTGGCTATTGCATCACTAGTCTACGAACGGTAGCGACCCAAAACTGGAAAAGTTTTTTCGAGGCCGTCAGCGTCGTTGACGAAATTTTGGGATCGGACCCTGCGGGGGTCTATCCGACGATGGATTTTGACACCCGGAACAGCTATCGAACCGCGATCGAGCATGTTGCCCGCCTAACAAAGCAAACCGAAGAAACTGTTGCTAGCCAAGCCATAGCATTGAGCACGAGGAAAGCTCTTAGCTCAAAGGCGATGCATGTAGGCTATTATTTGATCGGTGCAGGGCTTCAAGAACTCGAAGATCACTTTCAATATCATCCAACGATGTCAGCGGCCCTACGCCGCTGGCTCATAGCGCATCCAACGCTAGCCTACTTGAGTAGCCTAGGTCTGTTGACGGGTGTTTTGGTGCTGATGAGTATGCTCTTCGCCTTAACACTGGGTGGAAATCTCATTCAGGTATTAGGCGCAGGTCTCCTGATGTTCTTGCCATTTACAACGATTGCAGTCAGTCTGGTCAATTCGACGATTATGCTGCGTATCGCGCCTCGCTTGTTACCGCGCTTAGATTTTCAGGATGGGATTCCTTCCGACTACCAAGCGATGGTGGTTATTCCGACGCTGCTCACCGATGTTGACGAGATTGAGTCGCTGTTACAACAGCTTGAACTCCACTATCTGCGAAACACAGACCCTTCTCTGAGTTTTGCCCTACTGACCGATTTTTCTGACGCACCGAAGCAGATTATGCCGGATGATGCGGTTTTAATTAGCTATGCCAAAGCGGGGATTACTACGCTCAACACCAAGTACTATACTAAAGATCAATTGGGGAAATCGCCGTTCTATCTGTTTCATCGTGAGCGGCAGTGGAATGCACAGCAAGACACTTGGATGGGCTGGGAGCGCAAGCGCGGCAAGCTCAGTGAGTTCAATCGTGTACTCAGGAGCGATACGGCTACTTCTTTTAACGTAAAAGTGGGTGATCTGAGTGTACTGGCAGATATTAAATACGTTATAACCCTCGATGCGGATAGTATTCTCCCCGAAGACAGTGCGCGGCGTTTGGTTGCTACACTAGCCCATCCTCTCAACCGTGCTGAATACGATCCAGTCAAGGGCAAAGTCGTGTCTGGCTATGGTATTCTCCAACCTCGCATTGAGATTAAACCGACCAGTGCCAATCAATCTCACTTCACGCAGATTTTTGCGGGCGATGTGGGCTTGGACTTGTACACACGAGCGGTTTCCGATGTTTATCAAGACTTTTTTTGTGAAGGTAGTTATGTCGGCAAAGGCATATACGATGTTGATGTATTTGAAGAATCTGTTGCCAATCGTATCCCCGAAAACACGCTGCTAAGCCATGATTTATTTGAAGGCATTCATGCACGTGTTGCGCTTGTCACCGATATTGTGCTGTTTGAGGAATATCCGGCCCGCTATCTGAGCCATACCCGACGGTTACATCGCTGGCTTCGGGGCGACTGGCAATTATTGCCATGGCTGCTGCCACAAACAGAGACAGCCCAGAACGCTTCAAAAACACTGTCTATGCTGGACCGCTGGAAAATGCTGGATAACTTACGGCGTAGCCTCATTACACCTGCGCTACTTGCATTATTCAGTATCGCTTGGCTAGGAGGCATCGGTTCACCGTCTACGTGGACTTTGGTCGGTATCCTCACCTTAGGCTTCCCTCTATTGATGAGCATTTTCATGGGACTTCGCTATCCAGCGAAAACGGCAACACTAGGTGACACATTGCACTCGTTCCATATCGATGTTGTGCGCTGGTTGCTGGCCCTTGCCTTTCTCCCTTATGAGGCGTTTATCGCCCTTGATGCGATTGGGGTGACGTTAATTCGGCTGTTTATCCGGCGGAAGCAATTGCTACTGTGGACAACGGCTGCACAAACAGCGCGGCTTTTTGGAGCAGGTGGTAGTTCCGCATTGACGTGGCGCGAGATGATTGCAGCACCGATAGTAGCTGTATCACTGGGGTTAATCGTCGCAGTTATGAACCCGTCAGCACTGCCTGTTGCACTGCCAATGCTCGTTCTGTGGTTCTTTTCTCCGCAGATTGCTGACTGGATCAGTCGTCCAAATACACGGTTAGAGCAGGGGGAAGCGCTCTCTGCACCACAGCAAGTCGCCTTACGCCATCTAGCACGCCAAACATGGCTCTTCTTCGAGCAGATGGTGGGTCCTGAAGACCACTGGCTGCCACCTGACCACTTACAAGAAGCACCGCAACGGTCTATCGCCCATCGCACTTCGCCAACCAATATCGGTATGCTACTCCTGTCAACCCTATCGGCTTACGATTTGGGTTATACAGGATTACTAGACCTCCTCGTGCGCCTACAGGCGACTTTCGACACGCTTGCCAAATTGGAACGGCATCGCGGGCATCTGCTCAACTGGTACGATACACAAACCCTAGAACCACTGCTGCCACGTTATGTTTCAACGGTGGACAGCGGGAATTGGGCAGGCAGTCTGATTGTTATCAAACAGACGTGTCTAGCCTTGCCTGATGCGGAGGTAATGCGTCCGCAGCGTTGGCAGGGTCTGCTAGACACGCTAGGACTACTAGATGAAAGTCTTGATCTTCTGTCCAGACACAGCCCTGATGCCCCAATCACGGAAATTAATGCGTATATCGATGTCCTACGTCTGAAAGTTGAAACCATTCAGCTTACCCCTGAGCACTGGGCATCGTTTGTGTTGTGGTTGAACGAAGAAGCATGGATCGAGCTTTCCCGCTTAATCATTGCGTTGCTTGACTCAGAATTGGCAGTGCCTAATTCGGAGATACTTCGCACGTTACGCATTACATCAGAGCGTGTGCATCATCATTTGCAGAATATGCAGCGCGACATTGATTTATTATTGCCGTGGGTGCTTTCTCTGAGTACGCCACCGTCGTTGTTTATGCAAACGGACAACGCCCCAAATCTCGCCTCAGCGTGGCAAGATTTCGTTGCATCACTCTCCGGTACTGTACACATGCGCGATCTTCCTGCGTTCTGCGAAGCTGCCTATGCGCACCTAGAGCATATCCAGAATCAGCTAAAAGAAGAGACTGCATCAGCGGAGCAAATCCGTGAAGCCCAACTGTGGTGTGAGCAGCTCGGCGAAAAGCTCACCGGGACTCGGCTGCGAGTTAGGGTTTTACTGGCAAATTATCAGGAGTTGGCGACCCAAGCCGAAGCAAACTTTCAGGCGCTGGATTTTAGCTTTTTGTATAGCAATCAACGCAAGGTTTTCTACATCGGCTACAACATCACCAGCGGGAAACTCGATGATAACTGCTATGACCTGCTAGCTTCCGAAGCCCGTCTTGGCAGTTTGCTGGCGATTGCCAAGCGCGATGTCTCGCAAAACCATTGGCTGCACTTAGGCCGTCCTGTGACGAGCGTTGTCAATACACGCACCTTGCTCTCTTGGAGCGGGACGATGTTTGAGTACCTCATGCCGACCCTGCTCATGGAAAGCTATGAGCAAACCTTTCTGACACAAAGCTGTCGAGCAGTGGTCGATTACCAGATCGCCTACGGTGACGAGAAGCACGTCCCATGGGGCATCTCGGAATCCAGCTACTATGCTTTTGATGGCAGTATGGACTACCAATATCGCGCTTTTGGTGTGCCCGGTTTGGGCTTTCAACGCGGGCTTGAGGAAGATTTGGTGATTGCCCCTTATGCCTCGCTGTTGGCACTGCGGATGCGACCACAGGCAGTTCGGCAAAACATGGATCGTCTGGATGAGATTGAAATGCGCGGACGATTCGGCTATTATGAATCAGTCGATTATTCGCGTGCTCGGTTAGCCACACGTCAAAATCATGCTGTTGTGCGGACGTACATGGCGCACCATCAGGGGATGATCCTCGTTTCCCTGTCCAATTATCTCATGCACGATACGATGATCCAGCGCTTCCACGCTGATCCGATGGTGCAAAGCGTTGAAATGCTGCTTCAAGAGCGTGTTCCGAATCAAGTCCCTATTGAATTCCCTCATCTTGGCGAAATCACGGAACATGCCCCGTATCAAGCGCATATGTTGCTTGAGCCATGGCCTGCCTCGGCTGCCGCAGCTTTGCCACAGGTGCATGTGCTCTCCAATGGACGCTATAGTACGCTCATCACCAGCAGTGGCGCTGGTTACAGCCAATGGCAGGGTGTGGGTTTAACGCGCTGGCAGTCAGACACCACCCGCGACAAT
>JADMIO010972867.1_pt1 | contig 15331 bp, 18 predicted proteins | sample 8958161 | NCBI WGS metagenome assembly JADMIO01 (sample SAMN16585339, study PRJNA669376) | soil metagenome | isolation source: Crop rotation soil | place: USA: Cullars Rotation, Alabama | collected 2011
GAAAGCTGTATCAGGCTTCGTGACATATGGCTGGGGAATGATCCCTGTCAATGTTCGGATCGGCAAATCTGAGTGGAAGACTTCCTTGTGGCCCAAAGATGGCCGCTATATTGTGCCCATCAAAGCCAGTGTCCGACAAGCAGAAAACCTCGACGAAGGCGACAAAGTGACGATACGCCTCGAAGTTGATTGAACGACGCATGAGCATCTGTGCACACCGCCAGCAGCTAATGCATACTGTTAGGCGCATTACTTCAATTGCAACAGCGTACCTGCCGAGCCGGATGAATGACGCTGGATGAGTAGGAGGAAGAAGTGGCGGCCATCATTGATAATGAAATGCTTTGGCGCCAGTTTGCAGTAGCCATCGACATGTTCGGCGGTGCTCTGCGCGACTGCCCGGATCACCTATGGGAAAAGAGCCTGTGGGAAGACCAGCCGGATCAGTGGGTGGCAACGGGTTTCTCGACGTTCTGGTATCTGAGCTACCATACGCTCTTCTGGCTGGACCTCTACCTGACTGGAGCGGAAGAAGGCTTTGCTCCGCCTGCGCCGTTTGACCTGGTTGAGATGGATGCAGGTGAAGTCCTGCCGCGGACCTATACACGCGAAGAGCTGCTCGGCTACCTGGAATATTGCCGCCGAAAGTGTCAGGAGACCATTGGCGCAATGTCACAGGAACAGGCGTACCGATTGTGCCGGTTCGCGTGGGGAGAGCTGCCCTTTGCGGAGCTCCAGCTGTATACCCTGCGTCATGTGCAGGAGCACGGGGCACAGCTGCTCATGTTCCTGGGACAACAGGCGGGAAAATCCACAAAACCGAGTTGACCAAGGATGGCGAGCTCTTCCGATGCTATCTTTGTCAGCTCTTGCAGAGCCGGCTTACCTTCAGAGGAACGAGGCAAGACGTTGTAGTTCCAGGCAAGCCTGAACCAATATCAGAACGTATAATTGCATGCACACTCCCAGTGTGCGGATACGTATGTGACTCGCGGTTCAGTGCTGGAAGCCGACAGGAACGCCTATGTTGAAGACTCTTGACACCTCATCTCTCCTGGAACTCGACGCTGTCCCTGGGTCGAGCGAACCAGACGTGCGCCGATTGGCACATCTGATCAGTGCTCATGCCCCGTACGACGGTCGCTTTGAGCTCCGTGTACCTGGGGTATACGCCATTCGCCGTTCGCGCACGAATCCAGAACTGGTGCATGGACTGGAGCGACCGGCCCTGTGCATCGTCGGGCAAGGAGCGAAGAGCGTGCTGCTGGGGCAGGAGATCTATGAATACGACGTGGCGCGGATGATCGTTTATTCCGTTGATCTGCCCGTGGCTGCTCAGGTCACACGCGCGAGCCACTCCGAGCCTTTCCTCTGCCTCCGGCTGGACCTCGACCCTCACAAGATTGCCGAGCTGGTGTTGAAGATCTATCCACATGGTGTGCCGCAAGCTCAAGAGAAGCGTGCTGTGTACGTCGGCCCGTCTAGCCCCAGCATCATCAATGCCGCAACACGGTTGATCGAGTTAATGGCCGACGCTGGAGATGCCGAGCTGCTCGCCCCACTGGTGATCGATGAGATTCTGATCCGTCTGCTTCGCGGCCCAATCGGTAGCCGGGTGGCCCAAATCGGTCTTGCCGAATCCAGTCTGCACAGGATCGCGAAAGCAATTGCCTGGGTGCGCGCCAATTACTCCGAACCGATGAACGTCGACGAGCTGGCCGAGCAAGTCCATATGAGTGTCTCCTCATTTCACCAACACTTCAAGGCCGTCACGACGATGAGCCCCTTGCAGTTTCAGAAGGTGCTGCGCCTGCAAGAGGCGAGGCGGCTCATGGTGTCCACGATGTTGGATGTGGGGACGGCGAGCCGGCAGGTGGGATATCTCAGCGCGTCGCAATTCAGCCGAGAATACCGCCGGTTCTTCGGGAGTGCGCCAATCGAAGACATTGCCATGTTGCGGGAGCAGGGCGTTACAGCAGCTTATGGTACTCGCTAGGCCGCCGGCCATGTTCCAGGCGACAATCTATGGAACCGGCGAAGCTAGGGACAGCTTATAGGTCCTGTTGCGTGGGCCGGAACAGGATCTCGTTGATGTCCACGTCATCCGGCTGGCTGATGGCGAAGACGACTGCCCGCGCGAACGACTCGGCGGGAATCGCACGCTCATAACCTTTGCGGGTGTTCTCGGCGATATCCGGCTCGGTGATGCTGTTCGGCAACTCCGTGGCAAGTGCGCCCGGCGAGATCACCGTCGTGCGGATATTGTAGGGCTTCACTTCCATGCGCAGTCCTTCGGAGAGGGCCCGCACGGCATGCTTGGTCGCCGCGTAGACCACACCGCCGGCACGGACCTTATGGCCGGCTACCGAGGAGACATTGATGAAGTGCCCGGCGCGCTGCTGCTGCATGTACGGTAGCGCCGCAGCGATGCCATACAGCACGCCCTTGATGTTCACGTCGATCATCCGGTCCCAGTCTTCGATCTTGCGGCGCTCGAGCGGCGAGTGTGGCATCAGCCCGGCGTTGTTGATCATGACATCGACACGGCCGTAGGTCTGTACGGCGGCGTCGACCAATTTCTGCACCTGATCGGAGTCGGTAACGTCTGTCGGTATGGCGAGTGCCTTGCCGCCGTTGGCGGTCAACTCGTCTGCTAATGTCTGGATGCGATCGGCGCGGCGCGCGCCAAGCACCACGGTGGCACCCTGCGTGGAAAGCATCCTGGCGGTCGCCTCGCCCAGCCCGCTGCTCGCGCCAGTGATGACGACGACTTTGCCTTCGATGTTATTGCTCACTATCTTCACTCCTGCTTGCCGTCACGGTGCAGACACATCAATGAGGATGTGCTGCTTGTATATAGAAGCGGAGGCTCGCTGTCCTGAGGGCCATGCTGATGCGGCCCTCATTTCTGGCGCAAGCCTCCGCCGTCGTTTAGCGATCGATGGTTGTCATGACGCCTGGATTGTAGCGTGGCCCGGCGACCTTCCCGGGCGCGAGCGCGTCGTCCAGCACCCGCATCTGTTCCGCGTCCAGCGCGATCGAAGCAGCAGCCACATTCTCCTCGAGATACGTGACGCGCTTCGTGCCGGGAATCGGCACGATATCTGGTCCCTTGTGCAGCAGCCAGGCGATCGCGACCTGTCCCGGCTTCACCCCGAGCGACCGTGCCACCTCGCGTACTGCCTCCGCCGCCCGCATATTGGTGTCGAAGTTCTCGCCCTGGTAGCGCGGGTCGTTGCGCCGGAAGTCGTCCGCAGGATACTCCTCCGCTCGCTTGACCTCGCCTGCCAGGAAGCCGCGACCAAGTGGCGAGAACGGCACCAGGCCGATGCCGAGCTCGCGGAGGACGGGGATGATCTCCGCCTCCAGGTTGCGCTCCCACAGCGAGTATTCGCTCTGGAGCGCCGTCACCGGAAAGACTGCGTGGGCGCGCCGAATGTTGGCAACGCCCGCCTCGGAGAGGCCGAAGAAGCGCACCTTGCCCGCCTGTACCAGCTCGCCCACGGTGCCCGCCACGTCCTCCATCGGTACCGCAGGGTCGACGCGGTGCTGATAGAGCAGGTCGATGTGGTCGGTCTGCAGACGCCGCAGCATGCCTTCGACGACCTCCCGGATGTGCTCCGGCCGGCTATTCATGCCTCCCAGCCGTTCCCCGTTGGGACCAAGATTGAAGCCGAACTTGGTGGCGAGAGTCACCTCGTCGCGCCGCCCCTTGAGCGCGCGGCCCAGCAGCTCCTCGTTGGCGTGCTCGCCGTAGACCTCTGCGGTGTCGAGGAAGGTACATCCGAGCTCGATGGCGCGGTGGATGGTGGCGATGGACTCCGTCTCGTTGGCGGGGCCGTACGACTGGCTCATGCCCATGCAGCCAAGACCGATCGCCGAGACCTCAAGGCCTTGTTGGCCGAGCTTGCGATGTTCGAGACTCATAGCTACTCCTTTTGCATTGCAACCTGGGGTTGGAACTACCTCTTGAAGACCTCTCGTGCGACTTTGACGGCGGACATCGCTCGCGGCCACCCGGCGTAAAAGGCTAAATGGATGATGACCTCGGCGAGCTCGGTCTCCGAGAGGCCGTTGGCCCTGGCCCGGTTCAGATGGCCAGTGAGTTGCTCGGTGTTGCCGTTGGCGATCAACGCGGCGACGGTAATGAGGCTACGATCGCGCGGCGAGAGCTCCTCGCGCGCCCATACGTCCCCGAACAGGACGTCGTCCGTGAGTTGCGCCAGCTTGGGCGCGAAATCGCCGACCAGCTTTTGTGCTTGCGTTTGTTCTTGTATTTCAGACATCCTGTATCTCCTGTTCTCATAGGTTCGCCGCGTGATGAGGCCTGGTCATGCCATGATTCGACCGCTCAGCGATCGATCATCCGCTGCGAGCCTTCGGAGTACCGCGCCCCTTGCACCGTGATCTGTGCTGTGGCGCGCTCGATCTCCTGGAGGTCGTCCGGTGTGAGCTCGATGGCCGCCGCCCCAAGGTTCTCTTCCAGGCGATGCAGCTTCGTCGTTCCCGGGATCGGCACGACCCACGGCCGCTGGGCGAGCACCCAGGCGAGCGCGATCTGCGCCGGCGTCGCCTGTTTCTTCGCCGCGATGCTGCCCACCAAATCCACGACGGCCTGGTTTGCCTTCCGATTTTCCGCCGTGAAGCGCGGAACGGTGTTGCGGAAGTCGGAGCTGTCGAACGTCGTGCTCTCGTTGATCTTGCCCGTCAGGAAGCCCTTGCCCAGTGGGCTGAAGGGAACAAAGCCGATGCCGAGCTCCTCGAGCGTGGGGAGAATGTCGGCTTCCGGCTCTCTCCACCACAGCGAGTACTCGCTCTGGAGGGCCGTGACCGGCTGAACCGCATGGGCGCGTCGAATATTGGCGACACCGGCCTCGGAGAGACCGAAATGCTTGACCTTCCCTGCCTGAATCAGGTCCTTCACCACGCCCGCGACCTCCTCGATCGGCACCTGCGGGTCAACGCGGTGCTGGTAGAGGAGATCAATGTAGTCGGTCTTGAGGCGCTTGAGCATTCCATCGGTCGCGACCTTGATGTGCTCGGGGCGACTGTTCAGGCCGCCGTGGTGCACTCCCGTTTCCGCGTCAATATCCCAGCCGAACTTGGTGGCGATCACGACCTGATCGCGGACGGGAGCGAGCGCTTCGCCCACAAGCTCCTCGTTCGCGAACGGACCATACACCTCTGCAGTGTCGAAGAAGGTGATGCCGCGCTCGACGGCTGAGCGAATAAGCGCGATCATGTCCCGCTTGTCCGCGGCCGGACCGTAGCCATAGCTCATGCCCATGCAGCCGAGTCCGGTCGCCGAGACTTCCAGATTGCTGTTTCCAAGTTTACGCTTTTGCATTGTTTCTCCTTCTATATGTATCACCTCGACTCCCCGGGATCCATGCCCTCAGTTTCAGGTGGAAAAGGGCCGCGAGTGCGTTTAGGTTGGGCGTTTTGCTTCGCCCAATCGTTTCACTACTTCCGGGTCGCGGTGGTCGAAGAAGCTGCTCGTTCTTGTGTCCAGCGTTGCAATCGCCGCCATGTCTTCCGGGCTGAGCTCAACATCGAACACGTTGAAATTCTCTGCAATGCGTTCCTTGCGCACCGACTTTGGAATCGCCACGACACCACGTTGGGTCAGCCAGCGCAGAATGATCTGCGCCACGGTTTTCTGATATTTGTCCGCGATGGAACGCAGCACCTCGTTCGTGAAGATGTGGTGTTGGCCTTCTGCAAACGGCCCCCAGGACTCAATCTGCACCTGATTGTCCTGCAAGAATTTCTGGGTTTCGATTTGCTGATTGAATGGATGCGTTTCAATCTGATTCACTGCAGGAACCACCTGGTTATGCACGATCAGGTCAATCAATCGGTCGGGTGGGAAGTTGCTGACCCCGATGGCCCGTATCCGGCCTTCTTGGTACAATTTTTCCATCGCGCGCCAGGCACCATACACATCGCCAAAGGGCTGGTGAATCAGGTACAGATCCAGATACTCCAATTGCAGCCGCTGCAACGATCGTTCAAACGCCAGCTTGGTGCTTTCGTCCCCAGCATCCGCAATCCAGAGTTTGGTGGTGACAAACAACTCGTCGCGTGCCACACCACTTCTTTTGATTGCTTTGCCGACGGCCTCTTCATTTCCATACGCAGCCGCAGTATCAATCAAACGATAGCCGGTGCGCAGGGCTTCGTAGACGCTTCTTTCGCATTCTTCAGCATCATGCATCTGAAAAACGCCAAACCCTAATAGGGGCATTGCCACGCCATTATTCAATGTGACCGATGGAATCGCTGCCATGTGTCATACTCCTTATACATTTGAGTCCTGTGATATCACCTGCTATCACTGCGGGTTCGCAAAACAGACCATGGACTGCGCGGTGTCGAAGCAGCCGAGCCCGACCGCCGAGACTTCCAGATCGCTCTTCCTACTTGTGCGCATTTGCATTGTTTCTCCTCCAAGGTACCATCAGTTGGCCCATCTCCAATTACTATAGTCCGCCGAGGTCTCAAGTGCTTGCCTATTTGTGTACGCTTGTTGCCGGATCCTCCGACGCTTTGCAGAAACAGCGAGCATATTGCCATGCTGTCCCCGCAGGTGCCCAGTGACGTTTGATGTGGATTGACGGTCTCTCGGCATTGTGGATCGGAGGTGACGGACCTCACAGAGGCGCGCGGGTGCCCACGTTGGCGAAGCCGCCGCGCCATGCACCTACATAGTCTCCCAATACGTTCTAAACAAGTTCTGAATATGTGCTTGTTATCCTGCGTCCATCACATGAAACACCCGGCACGGTAGCAGTTCACACCGGGGGCACACAGAACAGGAGCACAGGAATGAAACTGGTTGGACGGACCCTTGCCATTATGGCAGCTGCGTTGGTTGTTGTCGGATTCTGGCTGGCAATTGGTTCGCTGAGTGGCAGCACCGGGGCAATGGCGGGTGGGCACGGGATGGGAAGCGGGGTCAACCTGGCCGGCATCGTGGACATCCTACCGACGCTGGCGATCGTCGCGATCGTGACGGCGATTGTCTCGCCACTCAAACAGCGGCTGCTGGCCAAGCGAGTCCCCGCCAAGGTCCGCCCGAGCATGGCAGCACGGCGCCCGCTGGTCGCAGCACAGGAGGCTTAACATGAAGACTGCGACCAGCAGAACAGGCACCGCGAACAGAACGATGGTGCGAACTGTTCGGCTTGGCACATCGACCGGCGAAGGGTCGAGTTCTTGTCCACGATATTGTTGACAATCATGTTGGCAGTATTGTCGCCAGATCTACACAGAGAGCATTCAGAGTCACGCGCTGAGCTTACAGATCAATGGAAACACAGGCTCAGGAAGGAACACTCTTTATGATTAACCAACAGGGTTGGGGCACGACGCGGCGAGCGTTTCTGAAGCAGGTATTGGCCTTCGCCAGCGTCTCGGCTGCGGCCGTGATCCTCGAAGCGTGCGGCTCGTCAGGGGCCACCGCTACGGCAACGGCGGCACCAACCGTCGCGCAACAGCCGTCGACCGTCCCAACCATTGCTTCGGCGGCAAACACAGCGGCCGCAGTATCGACGCCCGCTCCCACATCTCCGAGTGAAGCTACTGCGGCTGAGGTGGCGACCGCAGAAGGAGCAACTGCTATGGCAGGCACATCACAGGACACGACCCCCAAGATCGTGGCCGCCGCGAACGCTTTCCTAGCAACGCTGAGCACGGCTGAGAAGGAAACCGTGCAGTTCGATTGGACCGATACTGCGCAGAAGCAGCGCTGGTCCAACTTTCCACCAGCGGGCTTCAAGCGCGCGGGACTGATGTGGGGCAATATAAGCCAGGCGGCGCAGAGCGCCTGGTTGGCGGTGATGCAGGCGACGCTGAGCACCGAGGGCTACAAGCGCGTCAACGCCGAATGGAGCGCCGACGACGCGCTGCTGGCACAGGAAGGCACCGGCGGAGGATTCGGCAGGGCGAACTACTATATCGCACTGATCGGGACTCCATCGGAGACCGACCCGTGGCAGTGGCAATGGGGTGGTCATCACGTGACCGTCAACGCCACACTCGTCGGTCCTAACCTCTCGCTCACGCCCAGCTTCATCGGTGCACAGCCTGCAACGTACACTAATACCAACGGCACCACGGTGCGACCGCTGGGCGACATCGAGGACGAGGCGTTCGCCTTGGTCAACTCGCTCGATACCACGCAGCAGAAGGCGGCCATCCTCGGCTCCGCGGCGATCGACCTAGTGCTGGGTCCCGGCCAGGATGGCAAGACCATCCAGTCCGAAGGATTGCCCGCCTCACAGATGACCGCCGACCAGAAGGCAGCACTAATGAAGCTGATCGGCCATTACACCGGGCTGGCTAACGACGAGGATGCGGCGGCGCGCACCGCTGAGATCACCTCGGGGCTGGACCAGACCTCCTTCGCCTGGTATGGTCCGACGACGGCAGGCAGCGCGGCGTACTTCCGTGTCACCGGTCCCACGATCGTCATCGAATACTCGCCGCAAGGCGGCGGTGGCCCCGGTGGTGGTGGAGGGGCAGCGACGACCGAGCACATCCACGGCATCTATCGCGATCCGACCAACGATTACGGAGCCAAATACACCAAATAGATCAATCACGCGGCTGCCGCTTCTGCTCGGGCTGACGGTCCAGCGAACGCTGTCCGCCGCGAGGCACAGGTCTTGATTGTCATCGACACTTACCCGAAACAGAGGAGAAGGAATGGAACACTCTACGGCAAACCGAAGGGGTTGGGGCACGACGCGGTGCTTGTCTCTGAAGCAGGTCCTCGCCGTCATCGGCCTGTCCGTTGCCACGCTGCTCTTCAGCGCATGTGGCACGACAGGTGCCCTCGCGACACCGGTGCCGCCTACCGCGCAGGCAACAACCGCTCCTACGACGGTAGCCGCGCCCACGATTGCGGCGATTACAGCCGCAGCGACGACGGCTCCCGCTACTACATCGACCACAGAAGCGACTACTGAAGCGACGACAGCCGCAACTTCGACCACTGAAGTTGCCACATCGATCAGCGAAGCCACGGCCGAGGCGACCACCGGCGCGACGACGGCAGCGACGTCGACCACTGGAGCCACGGCCGAGGCAACGACATCAGCAGCAGGCACAACCGCGACATCAAGCACAACCCAGGATTCGACACCCAAGATCGTTGCCGCAGCGAACGCTTTCCTGGCCACGCTAGATAGCAACCAGAAGTCCAGCGTCCTTTTCGATTGGAGTAATACCGCGCAGAAGCAGCTCTGGTCCAACCTGCCGCAGGGACTATTCCAGCGCGCCGGCCTGATGTGGGGCGACCTCAACGAGACGCAACAGAACGCCTGGCTGGCGGTGATGCAGGCCACGCTCAGCACAGAGGGCTATAACCGTGTGCTCGCCGAATGGAACGGTGACGACGCGCTCGCTGCGGCGCAAGGGAGCGGTGGTGGCGGTGGGCCGGGCGGCCAGTTGATGTTCGGCAAGCAATACTACTGGATCGCCATCATTGGAACACCGTCGGATACCGGTCCGTGGCAATGGCAATGGGGCGGCCACCACGTGACCGTCAACGCCACACTCGTTGGCCCCAACCTCTCGCTCACGCCCAGCTTCATCGGCGTGCAGCCGGCAACCTACACCGACACCAACGGCACCACGGTGCGACCGCTGGGCGACATCGAGGACGAGGCGTTCGCGCTGGTGAACTCGCTCGATGCCACGCAGCAGAAGGCGGCCATCCTCGGCTCCGCGGCGATCGACCTAGTGCTGGGTCCCGGCCAGGATGGCAAGACCATCCAGTCCGAAGGATTGCCCGCCTCACAGATGACCGCCGACCAGAAGGCGGCACTAATGAAGCTGATCGGCCATTACACCGGGCTGGCTAACGACGAGGACGCGGCGGCGCGCACCGCTGAGATCACGTCCGGGCTGGACCAGACTTACTTCGCCTGGTATGGCCCGACGACGGCAGGCAGCGCGGCGTACTTCCGCGTCACCGGTCCTACGATCGTCATCGAGTATGCGCCTCAGGGCGGTGGCGGCAACGGAACCGGCCTCGGCGGAGCCGCGTCGCCGCAGCACATCCACGGCATCTATCGCGATCCGACCAACGATTACGGAGCCAAGTACACCCAGTGAACACACCACGCAGCATCAGACGGCGCCTACCGCTCCTGCTCGGGCTGACCACGTTTCTGCTCGCGTTGCTTGCGTCGCCTATGGTAGTGCTGGCTCACCCGCTCGACGTGTACCTGCAAGCCTCGTACATCACAGTGGCGCCCACGCAGATCGTCGTCGAGCTGGACCTCTCGCCAGGTGTGCTGGTCGCGCCGCAGGTCCTGCCCCAGCTTGACAAGGACGGCGACCAGCAGATCTCGGATGCCGAGAGCCAGGCGTATGTGGACGACGTACTGCGGAACGTGGTGCTGCAAGTGGATGGCAAGCCATTGGCGCTTGCCGTCACCAAGATCGATATGCCCCCGTACCTCAATATCCAGTCCGGCTACGGCACGATCCGGGTCTTCACGCTCGCCACGCTGGCGGCCGGCATGACCGGCACACACAAGATCGCGTACAAGAACAACTTCGCGCCCACGGGCTCGGCCTACCAGGTCAACACTTTTGTGGACAAGGGTATAGCGATCACGCTGGGTAAGCAGAACCGTGACAGCATCCAGCAGAGCATGACGATGGACTATATCATCGGCAGCGCCACGCCGGTGGCAACGGCAGCCGCAAGCACGACCGCCGCGACGAACGGGACATCAAGCCTGGCGACGTCGGCGGGCTTCAGGGCAAGCACGGCAACTGCTGGGCTATCTGTATGCGCCGGTGCTCTCGCCGTGGGTGTTGGTGCTGGCCCTGGCCCTGGCGGTGCTGCTCGGCAGTCTGCATGCGCTGACACCCGGCCACGGCAAGACGCTGGTGGCGGCCTACCTGGTCGGTAGCCGCGGCACGGTGCGTCACGCCGTCGCGCTGGGTGCCATCGTGACTTTCACCCACACGGCCTCGGTGATTGTGATCGGCTTGCTGGCGCTGTTTGCCAGCCAGTTTGTCGTGCCCAACGTGCTGGTGCCGATCCTGGGGATCGCGTCTGGCCTGCTGGTGGTCGCCATGGGCGCACGGCTGATCCAGCAGCGCTGGGCCGCCTTCCGCCGGAGTACCGACGGTCGTGTACACACGCACATCCATAGTCACGACCATGGCCATACACCTGACCACAGCCATGACGAGGCTGGCGGTCACCTTGATGCGTATACCCACGATCACGGCGATGGTCACACCCATTCGCATCTCCCGCCAGCCGAGGGTATCAAGCTGGGTAGCCTGGTGGCGATGGGTGTCTCGGGCGGGCTGGTGCCATGCCCTGAGGCGCTGGGGATCATGGTCATCGCCATCGGCCTCAACCGCATCCTGCTCGGCCTGGGGCTGATCGTCTCCTTCAGCTTCGGCCTGGCGGCGATGCTAATCGTCATCGGCATTCTGCTGGTGCGCTCGCGCTCGCTCCTGGAACGGTTCGGCGGACTTGGCAGCCGCTGGAGCAGCGCCTTACCGCTCGCCAGTGCCGTGATCGTCACCGTACTGGGCGTGGGCATCACCGTCAGTGCACTGGCAACTTACCTGGGATAATAACTCCCCACGAGAACAAGGATGGACTCATATGCAGATACATTCGGCTGCGCGCAAGCAACACCGCCAGAATAAATTCAATCTCGTGTTCGATCTCGCGATATTTGTTGCGTTTTTGGTGATCATGGCACCCCATTGGAGCGGCACGACCGTCCATGAGTGGTTGAGCATCGCCTTTGCCGCCGCGATTGTGACGCATCTGCTGCTGAACTGGCAATGGATCGTCGGAATCACGAAGCGCTTTTTCCATCGAGTCAACTGGTTCGCACGCGCGAACTACGTCTTGAACGTGCTGCTTTTCATCGCCATGACGGTCGCAATATTCACCGGCCTCATGATCTCGGAATCCGTGCTGCGGACGTTCGGTATCGCGACGGCTCGTGGTGGCGCGTGGCGTCAGATACATGAGCTCTCAGCCAACCTATCGCTGGTGATCATTAGCGTGCACCTGGCATTCAACTGGCAGTGGATTATGGCGGCGATCCGTCGCTACGTCGTGGCGCCGTTCCGTGGTCAAGTCTCCGCCGACAACAGTGGACCACACCCCACGCTCCCGGAGGCCTAATATGAAGATTGTTGGACGAACATTGCTTATTCTGGCTGCCGCGCTCGTTGTGTGCGGCATCACGTGGGGCGCGGGGCGCTCCATCACCTTCTCCGGAGGACGTGGCGGGGAACGACCGGGCGTCGCAATCGCCGGGCAACCGAACCGCCCGGCCGGCGCAGACTTTCCGCCCGGCGGTCGCCCTGACGGTGGAGGCGGCTTCTTCGGTGTGCTGCAAGTGGGACAGAGTCTCGTGCTCATCGCAATCGTCGTCGCCATCAGTCAGGTTCTGATCGCTGTGCTCCGGCGGCGGTTCCCGACACCAGCGGACCGTCGCAAGATTCAGCGTACGACATAAGAATTGGATCGGTGCGAGAAAAGCTCCATTTCCCAGGCAGGAATGACGTGCCCCTGTGATAGAATCGGCCGGGTTGCCCATTTTCATCGGCAAGAGCTGAAGAGGAGTAACAACCATGTATCAGACCGGTATGTACGAAGGCATGCTCGCGGAAACGATCGCCATCCCTGGGTTTCAAGGCGATCTGGTCAACGCCTACTTTGCGCGTCCGCTTGGCCCCGGACCGTTTCCCAGCATTGTCGTGATTCACCACATGCCCGGGTGGGATGAGTGGTACCGTGAGGCCACACGCAAATTCGCCCATCACGGCTATGCCGCTCTGTCGCCTAATCTCTACCACCGCGCCGGAGATGGGACGCCGGAGGATGTGGCCGCCAAAGTTCGCGCGGAGGGCGGCGTGGCGGACGACCAGGTCGTTGGCGATCTTGCCGGCGCGATGCACTATCTGCGTGCGCTCTCGTTCAGCAACGGCAAGGTCGCCGTATTCGGCACCTGTTCCGGCGGTCGCCAGGCCTTCCTGGCAGCCTGCCGGGCACCGGGTTTTGACGCAGCCGTGGATTGTTGGGGCGGACGGGTGGTGATGGCGTCCAACGAGCTGACACCCAAGCAGCCCGTCGCGCCACTCGACTATACCAAGGATCTGCCCTGCCCACTGCTCGGCATCTTTGGCGAGGAGGATCAGAATCCCACTCCCGCACATGTTGCGCGGCTCGAGGAGGAGCTCAAGGCGCACGGCAAGACCTATGAGTTCCACATGTATCCGAAAGCCGGACACGGCTTCTTCTATTACGATCGGCCCAACTATCGACAGGAGCAAGCGGTGGATGGCTGGAAGAAGCTGTTTGCCTTCCTTGAGACCCACCTTGGGACGCCTGCGGCAGAGTGAAAAGTGTAAGGAGTACGACTATGTGCACGATGATCGTCACTCAGGTGAACATCGACGGGAGCGGCAAAGCAGGCAATGGGTGGTTCAAACTGCGCGAGGCAAACGTGTCATATGACCATCCGTTCGACGCGCCGCTGGAACACGCGCTGAATATCGACTTCGTGAACGAGTCGCTGGGGCCGGGAGCGCGTGTGGCAGTGGAGCTCAGCGTGGAGGCAGCGCGCACGCTCGTGGAGGCGATCGGCGTTGTGCTTGAGCGTGCCGAGGCTGGGGGATATCTGGAGCAGCCGCTGCCGCCGCTGTAAATTAGCCGGAGAGACGCTCCGCGAGGCCGAGCTCGGTGGAATCGCGGACAATCACCTGCGGGGTCTTGTGCCACGCGGCGCAGGCTTGCAGCGCACTCTTGACCTCGGCGACCAAGGCGTCATCGACCATCACGCCCGGTTCGAGATGCAGCGCCTTCACCTCAAACAGACCATCTTTGCGATGCGCCTTCGGGTCCAGCCGCCCGATCAAGCGATTATCATAGAGAATGGGCAACGTAAAGTAGCCGTAGATCCGCTTGGGCGCGGGAGTATAGCACTCAATTTGATAGGTGAAATTGAACAACTCCTGTGCCCGCGCCCGATCCCACACCATCGGGTCAAACGGGGATAGCAGCGTTGTTCTGGAAACAGGGATCCGGCCATTGGCTGCCGCTTCGATCGCATCGCGTTGATCGGGATGGAAATACCCGGGTACATCCCAACCTTCGACCTGCACGGTTTGGAGTTGTTCGCGTTTCGCCAGTCTTTCTATCACCGGCTGAGCAACTTTCTTAGCCAGGCGGAAATAGTCGGCGATCCATGCTGCCTTCGTCACGCCTAATGCCTGGACCGTATTGAGCACGAAGGTCTCCAGCACCTCCTCCGATGAAGGTGTCCGGGCATCATTCCAATCCGGCAGGACACGCTCGCGCAGATCGTAGACGCGCTGGAAATTCTGGCGACGGGCGATCATCAACTCGCCGGTGAAGAACATTGACTCCAGGGCATCCTTTTCTTCCTTCCAGTTCCACCAGCCACCTGGCGCGTGATTTTTATTCTCGAACTCGGCCGAGCGCACCGCACCGTTCTGGTGTAGGTGGTTGCGCACCCGCTCCAGGACCTCGGGGTGTTCACGGCACCATTTCACGGCCCACTTCACCGGCCAGCTCTCGTTCTGGACGGCGTCTACCATGCGGCGGCGGTACAGTGGATAATCCTCAATCGGCAAGAAGCAGGCAGCATGTGACCAGTATTCAAACAGCGCACCCTCTGCTAAGAGCTCTTCCAGCCAATGTTGAGGATAGTCGCCCAAGCGACTCCACAACACAAGGTAGGGACTGCGCGCCACGACGTGAATGGTATCGATCTGCAAAACGTGCATCCGGCGAATAATCCGGAGCACATCGGCTTTGGTCGCCTTGGTGGGCGGGCGCTGCTGGAGTCCCTGCGCGGCGATCATCAATCCGCGCACGGCGTCCTGTGAGAGTGATTTCATCGGCATACTTTCCAGCTAGAGAGCGAGTAAGCGTGTGCCGATTATAGCAACTGAAACGTTTGTTCGCCAGCCAGATTGTCTCTTCAATGTAGCCAGCAAACTTAAACCAGAAATAGCTAGGCCGTAATTGTAAAAGCGGCGATAATGTAGCAGGGAACTTCATTAACGATGGCAAAAGCAAAGATCTCGGCTGGATAAGGGCCAAACTTTTTTGCCTGCGAAAGGAGTGCGCTGAAACTGTTGTTTGCTTTCATTGATGTCGGATAATTCTGTCCACAATGAGGAGGGAAACTTCTATGCGAAAGCTTTGGGTCAAGGCCTGGATCACCTTTGATGGGGTCTTTGATGCGAATACGATGGATGACTGGTGGCAAAATACGAATAACCCTGAAAGAATGGAGTACATCAT
>JADMIO011020077.1_pt1 | contig 15331 bp, 14 predicted proteins | sample 8958161 | NCBI WGS metagenome assembly JADMIO01 (sample SAMN16585339, study PRJNA669376) | soil metagenome | isolation source: Crop rotation soil | place: USA: Cullars Rotation, Alabama | collected 2011
GCGACAACTTGTCCACGTGGAATTCTAAGCTTAGGATCCCAATGTGCTGGAAAGGGATGTCGGCGAAGGGCATGCGCGGACAGTAGAACGTGTTCTACGCCGCCGTCAACGCCAACTCCCGAGGCACACGGAGCGCGACGAGGACATGAGCGAGCTGACGAGTCGACTGAGGAGAATGCTGTCGCAGGCCCAAGGTTTCGCGGAGGACGCCCCGATGGAGGCGCTCGCGCGAGCCAAGCTGCTGGTCCACGAGGCGCACGCCTCGCTGGTGCTGGCCGGCGAGGACGAGCGCGACGAGGTGCTGAGCATCCTGCAGCTCGCGCGCAAGCGCGTGGCTCGCTACGAGGGCAAGGTGCAGGCCTTCCAAAAGGCCAACGCCGAGCGTGCGGCGCTCTTTCAGCGCAACGAAACGCAGCGCTACGCGTCGGCCGTCGAGGGCGTCCCTGGCAAGGGTCTGAGCGTCTGAGCGTCGTGGTCCGCGCGAAACCCGTCGAAGAAGCCGAGGAATGCGCGCACGAGCCGCACGCGCGGCGCGTGCCTCCGCAGGCCGCTTCGCCCCTGGTGGTGGAGCGCGCGGCGGCGCTGTTCCGGGCGCTCGGCGACAGCGCGCGGCTGTCGTTGCTCGAGCGGCTGGCGAGTGGCGAGTACTGCGTCACCGAGCTGGCCGATGCCACGGGTGAAGGGCTGAGCACCATCTCGCAGCGGCTGCGCACGCTGCGCATGGAGCGGCTGCTCAAGCGGCGCCGCGCCGGCAAGCACGTGTACTACACGCTCGCCGACCAGCACGTCGCCGACCTGATCCGCAGCGCCATCGAGCACGCTGCGGAGCAGCACTAGGCGCTACAGCAGGACGAGCAGCGTGCCGGCCGTGGCCAGCCCCACGGCGGCCATCACCCGCGGCGTGATGCGCTCGCGCAGGAACACGGCTGCCAGGATGACGATGAACAGCGTGCTCGTCTGGTTGAGCAGCGCGGCCACCCCGGCCGGCGCGTACTTGAAGGCGCCGATCCACAGCAGCATCGACACGTAGGTGCCCATCACCGCACCCGGCACCGCGTAGCGCCAGGCGCGCCGGGGCACGAACGTGGTGGTGAGCTCGCGGCGCCCTTGCCGCGTGCACGCGGCGTAGATGGCGAGACCGAAGGTGCCTCCCAGGAGGCGCACCGTGGTGCAGGTGATGACGTCGTTCTTCTCGAGGATGGGCTTTACCATCACGATGGCCAGCGCCATGAGCACCATCGAGGCCGCGCCCGACGCGATGCCGCGCGCCATGCTCGCCTTCGCCACAGGCAGGCTGCCGCCGATCGGAATGGTGGCGAGCGCGACGGCGCCCAGGATCAGCAGCCCGCCGAGCGCGTCGCGCGGGCTGAGCACCTCGTGCAGGAGGAAGAACGACAGCACCACGACGGAGGGGCTATAGAGCGTGTCGACGATGGCCTGTCGCGAGGCCCCGATCTGGTTGAGGCCGTAGAACAGGAGCGAGTCGGCCACGCCGATGCCGAGCGCGCCGCTCACCACCAGCTGGGCGAGCTCGCCGCTGGACATGGCGCCACGCTCGAAGCCGAGCCCGAAGCCAGTGATGCCGAGCAGCACGAGCGCGAGCGTGTTCTTGAACAGGTTGAGCGCGAGCGGCCCCATCACGTCGCCGCTCTTCTTGAAGAGCACCACCGCGATCGCCCAGCACAGTGCGCAGGCCAGCGAACAGACCAGGCCCAACGTCTCGTGGCTCATCGCTGCTGGCTATAGCAGCGCGTTCCGCTCACTCGAGAGGAACCTTGAGCTTGACGGCCTGGTCCTGTGAGACCTCGATGCGCTTCGTGATCTCGGGTGTCTTGCCGAACGGACGCAGGCGCAGCGTGTGCGTGCCGACCGGCAGCTCGAAGCGGCCCGGCGAGGTGCCGAGCTTCTTCGAGCCCACGTAGACGTCGGCCCAGCCGCCGGGCGTGGCCACGCTGACCGAGCCGAACGCAGCGGCAGCCTCGAGACGCTTGCGCGCCGACTGGTTGCTCGCGGCGGGCTCTTCCTTGGCCGGACGGGTATGCGATTTGGGCGCCTCGGCGCGCGCCCGCGGCTTGGTGCGAGAGGCAGGCTCGTCGACCGCGGGCGCCTCGGCGGGCAACGCAGCTTCGGGCTGTGCCGCTGCGGGCGCCGCGACCTCGGCCTCTGGCGCAGGCTCGGGCGCAGCGACGGCCGTGGTGGTCTGCGCCTCGGAATCGGCCGGCACGCTTCGCGGAGGCAGACCGAGCACGTAGGCCATGAACGGTAGCTGCTGCACGTAGGGAGCCAGCCACACGCCCAGCAGGGCCACGAACAGGAACGCGCAGATGCCGAGCAGCGGCCCGAACATGAAGCGCTTCACCGGCGGCAGGCTGATGGTGCCGCGCACCTCGCGCACCGTGCTCACCGACGGCAGGTTGGAGCTGCCGCTCTGCTTGGCGAGGTCGTCCGGCACCGTGGCCAGCGGCACCGTGGGCGTGTGTGGCGGCAGCGACGTGGGCTGAGCCCTGTCGAGCTCGGCGGCGCGTGCGGCTTCGCGCATGCCGGCCCGCTTCTCGTCGATGCGCTGCGCGAACAGCCGGCTCATCCACAGCGACACCTCGGCCATGCCCACCGGCACCAGCGAGGAGCTGGCGTAGCGCGACAGCTCGAGGCCCATCTCGCGCGCGGTCGTGTAGCGGTGGTCGCGATTGCGCGCCAGGGCCTGGGTGGCGATCTTCGCCATCGGCGACGGCACCGGATGGCCCACCTCGGCGAGCGACGGCAGCGGATCTTGCGTGACTGCCAGCACCGTCTCGGCCTCGGTGTCGCGCTTGAAGAGGCGCTTCTGCGCGAGGCCTTCCCAGCACACCACGCCGAGCGACCACAGGTCGGCGCGCCGATCCACGGGCATGCCGCGCATCTGCTCGGGCGCCATGTACGCGAAGCGGCCCTTGATGGTGCCGTTCCTCGTGGTGTGAAGGCGCTCGGCCGCGCTGGCGATGCCGAAGTCGAGCACGCGCACGCTGCCGTCGTAGCCGACGATCAGGTTCTGCGGCGAGATGTCGCGGTGCACGATGGAGAGCGCGCGGCCTTCCGCATCGCGCGCATCGTGGGCGGCGTGCAGGCCCTCGCAGGCCTGCGCCAGCACCTGCGCGAGAATGGCGGGGATCATGCCCGACGCGCTCGGCCGCTGCTTGAGCGCCGACAGCACGTCGCCCCACGTCTCGCCCATCACGTACTCCATGGCCAGGTAGTACGTGCCTTCGGCCTTGCCGAAGTCGAGCACGCGGCACACGTTCGGATGGTTGATGCACGAGACGATGCGCGCCTCGTCGAGGAACATCTCGACGAACTCGCGGTCGCGCGCGAGATGCGGGTGAATCACCTTCACCGCCGCGCCCTGGCCGAAGCCGGCGGGCCCCGACTTGTGCGCCATGTACACGGTGGCCATGCCGCCACAGGCGATCTCACGCAGCAGGCGGAAGCCGCCCAGAACACGGCCCTCGAAGCCGTGTCCTTGCTGCTTCTCATCGCTGGTGCGTACTGCGCTCATCAGAAGCTGACCATCGGCTTGGAGACGACCGTCTGATCGGACTGCTTGCCGCTCTGGCCGCCGAGCACGATCACGGCTGCCACAGCTGCGGCAGCGACGACGACACCGGTGCCGCCGATCCACCACCACATCTTCTTCTTGCTCTTGCCGCCCCCTTCATCTGTGGGCCCGGCAGCGGCGCTCGGGTCTGTGAGCGCTGCACAATGTAAGGGCTCGTCTGCGCTGCCCTCGGCGGCGAGCTGGATACCGCCCAGCCCGCGCACTTCGACGTAGTAATCGCGTGCGTCATCGCCCGACGAGATATCGACTTGTGAGGCTTGTTTCTGAACCCAGCGGCCCCCTGCGCTGCGCATGTGGATGAACACCTGACCGAGCTCCGCGTCGCGCAGACCTTCGACCTGAGCTGACACTTCGGCGCCCGCTGCGGTGGGCGTGCACGAGCCCGACACCGAGAGAGGCGCTGCCTGACTCGAGCGCAACTCCGTCCAGCGTGCGATCAAGGGCGGTGGGGCCGCGCGCCCCAGCTCGAGGTCGGGCGCGAGCATCGCCAGGAGGCTCAGGTCGCGGCCGAGCGCGGTGTCCCGGTTCAGGGCATGCAGCACGAGCGATCGCTTGGAGAGCAGCAAGATGAGCTCGTCGCGCGTGAGCTGTCCCGAGGAGATCGCAGCATCGAAGCTGACCAGCGCGGCGTCGAAGTCGGCTTCCTCGGCGCTCTCGATGGCGGCGTCGAGGTCGGGATGGGCCAAAGCCTGCGAGGGCACCAGGGCGACCCCCAGTAGACCTGCGAGCAGCCCGAGCATCGAGACGTACCAGAGGTGCCCGGAAGCGAGGTTCATGGAGGTGGCCAGACGCAAAAAACCCTTCTCGAATCGTACGATCCCCATCCTCTCCCAATCAATGCGACGCGCGCGATTTCGCGCACGCCCGGACAGTTTGGTGAGCAGTCGGGTCAGTCTGTCCTGCGTGGGCCGCGTGCGACCTACACCGGGGGTATGCGACATGGTGCGAATCACGAGCGCGGCACCCCGCTCCTCTGTATGCTCGGCGACATGATGCCGAACACACACCGTGCGCTCAGCACCCGCTTGTGCGGTGAGCTGCGCGAGCTGCGCGAGGGCGAGGCCGTGCTCGAGATGGCGGCCCTGCCGGAGATGCAGGCCGACGAGCATGCCCTGGTTCACGGAGGGTTCGTGTTCGGCCTGGCCGACCACGCGGCGATGCTGGCCATCAATCACCCGAACGTGGTGCTCGGCAGCGCCGAGACCAGGTTCCTTGCGCCGGTCATCGTCGGCGACGTGTTGAGGGCGTCCGCAAGAGTGCGCGCAGTCGAGGGCAAGAAGCACTTCGTCGACGTCGAAGTGTCGACAGCAAAAGAGAAGGTGTTCACGGGCACGTTCGTGTGCTTCGTGCCGGGCAAGCATGTCTTGGAGGGTCGTTCATGAACGGCGGTGATCGCATTGCAGATGTCCTGGTGCGCCAGGGCGTGAGCTTCCTTTTCACCCTGTGCGGTGGTCACATCTCGCCGATTCTCGTGAGCGCCAAGCGCCGCGGCATCCGCGTGGTCGACGTGCGCGACGAGAAGAACGCCGTGTTCGCGGCCGACGCGTCGGCGCGCCTCTCGGGCATCCCGGGCGTGGCGGCCGTCACCGCGGGCCCGGGCGTCACCAACACCATCACGGCCATCAAGAACGCCCAGCTCGCGCAGAGCCCGCTCATCTTGCTCGGCGGCGCCACGGCCACGGTGCTGCGCAACCGCGGTGCGCTGCAAGACATCGATCAGCTCGAGCTGTTCAAGCCGCACGTGAAGTGGGCGGTGTCGATCAAGCGCGTGAAGGATCTGGTGCCCGTGCTCGAGAAGGCCTTCAAGGTGGCGCTCGAGGGCGTGCCGGGTCCGGTGTTCGTCGAGGTGCCGGTCGACCTGCTCTACGGTGAGGAGACGGTGCGCGAGTTCTACGGCGCCAAGGCAGCGGGCGACATCAAGAGCCTGCCCGACCTGGCTCTGCAGGGTTATCTGCGCGTGCACCTGGCGCGCGTGTTCGCGGGCGCAGGCAGCCACTCGCCGAGTGGTCGCATCGACGTGCCGCCGGCGCGTGCCGAGCGCAGCGCCATCGAGCGCGCGGCCGAGCTGCTCGGCAAGGCCAAAAAACCGGTGTTTTTGTTGGGCTCGCAGGTCACGCTGCGCCCGCAGTCGGTGGCCCGCACGGTCGAGGCCATCGAACGGCTCGGCGTGCCCGTGTATCTCTCGGGCATGGCGCGCGGCCTGTTCGGCAAGAGCCATCCGCAGTGGTTCCGCCATCACCGCGCCGACGCGCTCAAGGACGCCGACCTCGTGCTGCTCGCCGGCGTGCCGTGCGACTTCCGCCTCAACTACGGCCGCCACATTCCGGGCCGCACCAAGCTCATCGCGGTGAACCTGAGCGAAGAAGACGTGAAGAAGAACCGTCGGCCCACGCTGCCGGTGGTGGCCGATCCCGCGTCGTTTTTGTGGTCCCTGGCCGATGCAGTCGCCGGCAAGACGAACGGCCGCCTGAAGGACCACCTCGAGACCCTGCGCGGCCGCGACCAGAAGCGCGAGCAGAAGATCGCCGGCGACGCGGCGCAGCCCACCGAGTTCGTGAACCCGGTTGCGGCGTGTCGCGCCATCGAGGAGGCGCTCGACGAAGACAGCATCCTGGTCGCCGATGGCGGCGACTTCGTGGGCACGGCAGCCTACATCACGGCGCCGCGGCGGCCGCTCTCCTGGCTCGATCCCGGCGTGTTCGGCACGCTCGGCGTGGGTGCGGGCTTCGCGGTCGGCGCCAAGCTCGAGCGGCCCAGCGCCGAGGTGTGGATCCTCTACGGCGACGGCTCCGCTGGCTACACGCTCAACGAGTTCGACACCTTCGTGCGCCACGGGCTGCCGGTGATCGCCGTGGTCGGCAACGACGCCGGCTGGACGCAGATCGCGCGCGATCAGGTGGTGCTGCTCCAGGACGACGTGGGCACCACGCTGGCGCGCAGCGACTATCACAAGGTGGTCGAGGGCTTCGGCGGCAAGGGCTTCGTGGTGCGGCAAGAGAGCGAGCTCAAGAGCGTGCTGGCCGAGGCCAAGGCCACGGCGCGCGCCGGCACGCCGGTGTGCGTGAACATTCACCTCGGCAAGAGCGAGTTCCGCAAGGGCTCCATCTCGATGTAGCGGCCATGGAGCTCTTTTCCCGGCTCGCGCAGCACAAGGAGCTCGCGCTCGGCATCACGATCGGCTCGGTCGTGATGTTCGTCGCCACGCTGGTGGTGGTGCCGATCTTGGTGGCGCGCGCGCCCCAAGACTTCTTCGTGCGCGAGGAGCGGCCGCCGCGCTCGGCGCTGGGCTGGGTGGGCTTTGCGGCGAAGAACTTGCTCGGGGTCGTCGCGTTGGTCGCGGGCGTGCTCATGCTCGTGCTGCCCGGTCAGGGGCTCCTCACGCTGGTGGTGGGGGTGTCGCTGGTCGATTTCCCGGGCAAGCGGCGGCTGCAGCGCTGGCTCGTGAAAAAAGAGAGCGTGAAGCGCGCGCTCGGCTGGCTCAGAAAGCGCGCCCACAAGCCCGATTTCCAGTTTCCCTGAGCGGAGCGCGCGGCTGGTTGCATTCGGGCCCGATATGCGGTTGGCTTCGTGCGGCTGTTTCAACACGGAGCCACATCTCATGGCACTTTGCACTCGTATCGCAGCCGTCTCCCTCCTGCTCGTGGTCGGCTGTTCGAAGACCGAGGAAGAATCCCCCGGTGGCGCCGAGCCGACGCCGGCCACGCCCACCGCGCAGGCCGAGCCGCTCGCGCCGCCTGCTCCGCCCACCGCGCCGCCAGGCTCGAAGGTGTTCTTCATCGAGCCCACCGACGGCGCCGAAATCAAGGGCCCGCTCGTCGACGGCAAGGTCCCGCTCAAGGTGAAGATGGGCGTCGAGGGCATCGACCTGGTGGCAGCCGGCGAGCAGAAGCAGGGCAGCGGCCACCACCACATCATCGTCGATGGCGATTTCGTGGCGATGGGCACCGTGGTGCCCAAGGACGACACGCACCTGCACTACGGCAAGGCGCAGAGCGAGGCCGACATCGCGCTCGCGCCCGGCGAGCACACGCTCACCATGCAGTTCGCCGACGGCGCGCACATGTCCTACGGCCCGCAGCTCTCGCAGAGCATCAAGGTCAAGGTCTCTGTGGATCCGAACGCGCCCGCTCCCGCCGCGGCTCCTGCTGCCGCGGCGCCCACGCCGGCCAAATGAAGCGGCGCGACGAAATCAAGCTCAGCGCCGAGGAGCGCGACGCGTTCCTGGCGCTGCCCAGAAACTGCACGCTGGCCACCATCGGGCCGAGCGGGCATCCGCAGCTCACGGCGATGTGGTACGCGCTGCTCGACGGCAGGTTCTGCTTCGCGACGTACGCGAAGTCGCAGAAGGTGAAGAACCTCGAGCGCAACCCCAAGTGCTCGGTGCTCGTCGAGGACGGCACGAGCTACGGCGAGCTGCGCGGCTACTCGATCGAGGGCGAGGCGGAGGTCTTGCAGGATGCCGAGCTCGCCTTCCGCGTGCTCGCCGAGACGTCGCGCCGCTACATGGGCATGGACGTCGAGAAGGTGGGCGTCGTGATGACCGAGGCGCTGAAGAAGCGCGCCGAAAAGCGCGTGGTCATCCGCGTTCGGCCCGAGAAAGAGAAGAGCTGGGACCACCGGAAGCTCGGCGGCAGCTACTGACGCGTGAGCGCGGCGACCAGCTCCACGTGCGGCGTCTGCGGCAGCGTGTCGAAGGCTCGCAGCGACTCGAGCACGTAGCCGTTCGTCGTGAGCGCCGCGAGATCACGTGCGAGGCCCTCGGGACCGCAGCTCATGATGCGTAGCTCGGGCGCTCCCAGCTCGATCAGGCGTGCACACACCTCGGCGCCGAGGCCCTTGCGCGGCGGGTTGGCGATCACGAGCTCGGGCACCCTCGGGGGTGAAACGGCGAGCCAGCGCTTCAGGAACGCCTCGACGCTTTCCGGCGCGATGCCAAGGGCCCGTGCGCTCTCGGGATGCGACTCGCAGGCGATCACCTCGCGGAAGCGCGTGCGCAGCGCGCGCATGGTGACGCCGGTGCCGGCGTAAAGGTCGATGGCGAGCTCGCCGCCCTCGTCGCTGCGCGTGAGCTCGCCGTAGCAGGCCTCGGCGACGCGCGGGTTGGGCTGCAAGAAGCCCAGGGCGCCCACTTCGATGTTCTGTCCCAGCAGCGTGGTCGTGAGCTCTGCCGCGCCGCGTGCGAGCCGGGCCTCGCCACCGCGCATGCGGTTGTCGTTCGCGCCGTGAAAGCTCACCAGCACACCTGCCGCGTGCAAGCGCGCAGGCAGCTCGCGTGCCGCGCGGCTCTGCTCGCTCGTCACGATCAGCGTGATCAGCACGCGTTCGCCGTCGGTCTTGGCCCAGACGTGGCGCAGATCGCCGGCGCCGTTGCGCTCGTCGAACGGCGCGATGCCGAGCTCGTTGGCGTGCGCCGTCACGTCGGCGAAAGCCTCGACCAGCCGCGGATGATCGACGAGACAGCCGGCCATGTCGGCGGGCTGGTGCGTCCCCCGCATGTAGCTGCCGAGGCGCAGGTCGCCGGCGCGCCCGAACACCACGCGCTTGCTCGACCAGCGGTAGCCGAGCGCGGAGGGGGCCGCTTCGACCGTGGCCACCGACAGGCCGAAGCGAGCCAGCATCGCCAGCTTCACCGCGCGCTGGGCCGCCTCGTCGATTTCCATGATGGCGCAGCCCGTGCAGCGGCCGCCGCGCGCCACGTGCCGCGGGCAGGGCGCCTCGCGCCGGCCCGGGTGGGCGACCTCGAGCGAAACGAGACGAGCGTGGGCGCGCGGGCTGTGCTGGGCGACCGCCTCGATGCGCACCTGGGCGACCTCGGACGGGAACAGCCCGTGGCACTCGACTTCGCGCCCCTCGAGGCTGCCCATGCCGGCGCCCTCGAGCGTCAGCCCGTGGGCGGTTAGGTGCGCGGTCTCACCAGGTTTCACCCGCGGAGCGTGATGGCCGCGGCGCCTGCCGGCAAGTTCGGGGCGGAATCATTGGTGACCTGCTACCCTCCCCCGCGATGTCGTCCGGCCTCGTCGAGCTCAAGCGCAAGGACGGTCGGGCTCGTCGATCCGAGCTGACGGCCTTTTTGCCCACCTCCCGCGCCGAGATGGAGGCGCGCGGCTGGGATGAGCTCGACGTCCTGATCATCAACGGCGACGCCTACGTGGACCACCCGGCCTTCGGTGGCGCGCTGATCGGCCGCTTCCTCGAGGGCCGCGGCTTCCGCGTAGGCATGATCGCCCAGCCGCGCTGGGACAACGTCGACGACTTCCTGGTGATGGGCGCCCCGAAGCTGTTCGTGGGCATCACCGCCGGCAACCTCGACAGCATGCTCAACAAGCTGACCGCGCAGAAGAAGGTGCGGTCGGAAGATCAGTACTCGCCCGGCGGCCGCACCAACGCGCGCCCCAATCGCGCCAGCATCGTGTACTCGAACCTGGCGCGGCGCGCTTTTCCGGGCGTGCCGATCGTGCTCGGCGGCATCGAGGCGTCGCTCAGGCGCATCGCGCACTTCGACTACTGGAGCGAGCAGGTGCGGCGCTCCATCCTGCTCGATGCCAAGGCCGACATGGTGATCTTCGGCATGGGTGAGAGGCCCGTGTGGGAGCTCGCCGAGCGGATGAAAAAGGGCGAGTCGTTCAAGAGCATCCGCGACATTCGCGGCACCGGCTTCGTGATGCGCAAGGGCGAGTGGGAAGCGCTCGAGCCGGCGCGCTTCACCACCGATCGCAAACCCATCGTCCTGCCCAGCTACGAGCAGGTGAGCGCGCAAGGGGATGAGGCGCTGAAGGCGTTCAGCGAGATGAGCCGCGCGTTTCAGCTCGAGACCAATCCCGGCAACGGCCGGCCCATCGTGCAGGCGCACGGCGTCGAGGCGATCTACCTGAATCCGCCCGCCGAGCCGCTCGACACGGGCACCATGGACGAGCTCTACGACCTGCCGTTCCAGCGCAAGGCGCACTTCGCGTACAGCGAGCCGATCCCGGCGTTCGAGACGGTGAAGCACTCCATCGTCACCATGCGCGGCTGCTTCGGTGGCTGCAGCTTCTGCTCGATCACCGAGCACGAGGGCCGCGTGATCCAGTCGCGCTCGGCCGAGAGCGTGCTCCGCGAGGTGCGTGCGCTGCGGCGCATGGACGGCTTCCGCGGCGTGATCAGCGACGTGGGTGGACCGACCGCCAACATGTACCAGATGCGCTGCAAGGACGAGCGCATCGAGAAGGCCTGCCGCAAGCTGTCGTGCGTGTTCCCCGGCGTGTGCGAGAACCTCGTCACCGACCACGCGCCGCTCGTCGACCTCTTGAAAAAGGTTCGCAAGGAAGAGGGCGTGCGCAAGGTGTTCATCGCCTCCGGCGTGCGCTACGACCTGGCCGAGCGCAGTCCCGAGTTCGTCGAGGAGCTGGCGCGCCATCACACCGGCGGACAGCTGTCGGTGGCGCCCGAGCACGTCGACGACGCGGTGCTCGCCAAGATGAAGAAGCCCGGCGTCGAGACATACGAGCGCTTCGCCGACATGTTCGCGTGCGCCAGCGAGAAGACCGGCCGCGAGCAGCACCTCGTGCCGTACTACATCTCCGGCCACCCGGGCTCGTCGTTCGAGTCGATGATCGGCCTCGCGCTGTACCTGAAGCAGAAGGGCCTGCGCCCGCGCCAGGTGCAAGACTTCATTCCGACGCCGATGTCGATGGCCACGAGCATGTACTACACCGGCCTCGATCCGTTCTCGCGCGAGCCCGTGTACACCGCCAAGACGCTGCACGAAAAGCGCATGCAGAAGGCGCTCCTGCAGTACTGGGACCCGGAGCAGCACGACCTGGCGCGCGAAGCTCTGACGAGAGCGGGCCGCAGCGACCTGATCGGCTCGAAGGCGCACCAGCTCGTGCCGCCGGAGCGCGGCGCGGGTGCGCTGAGCGTGCACGCGCACAAGGCAGCGCGCATGCCGGCCGGCAGGCTCGGCAAGCGTGGCGGCGGGCTTCCGCGCCCTAAGCGGTGAAGCGCACCGCGACGCTCGGCGAGAGCAGGTGTCCCTGGTCGTTCGAGATCAACGCCTCGCCGAGGCCCAGCTTTCGCAGCATCGCCAGCACGGCGTACACCTGAAGGCGCGCGTTCTCTTCGCCCGGATTTTCACCCGGCCAGCCCGCTGCAAACAACTCCAGCGCGCGATGCGGCCTGCCGGGCGCGCGCAGCGCGTGCACGCCCAATCGCGTCAAGATGCGCCGCAGGGCAGGGCGCTCGCCGACGTCGACGCGCTCGCCGCTCGGCGCCACGAACGAGCGCGTGGACAGCGACAGCGCGAGCGCGCGTGAGCCTTGTGCCACGCTCACGCTCGGGCCGGCGGTGGTCATCACCGTTGCCGCACCGGGTGAAACGGTACCGTGACCAGCCAGCAGCATGTCGAACACCCGCAGCGAGGCGCGCGCATCGGCCAGCTCGCGGAAGCGTGCAGCCGGCGAGTGGTCGAGCGCGCTGGCCAGCTGCTCGCGCTTCTCGAGCGCCCGGAGGCGCGCCGCGGCCGCCTGCTCGCTCGCGCCGCGGGCCAGCGCCCTGCGCAGCGCGTAGAGGTCGAGCTGGGCGCGCTCGATGTTCACCAGTGCCAGCGAGAGGCCCTCGACCTCGTAGCGCTCGATCTCCGCAAAGCTGCTCTCGGCCGCCTCGGCCTCGCCGTACAGCGCCTCGAGACCCGCGGCGCGCGCCAGGCTCAGGAGCGCCTCGGCCTGCGCGCCGCGCGCCAGGTAGTCGCGCCGCGACAGCGCGAGCAGCTGGCGCGCGAGGTCGAAGTCGCCGAGCTCGGTGCGCACGCGCGCCAGCAAGGCGTGAGTGTTCGTCGCGCCCGCGCCGCCAGCCGCGGCGAGCAACGGCCGTGCTGCCTCCAGCGCGCGCCGCGCCTCTTCGAGCTCGCCGCGCGCCTGGGTGACGATGCCGCGTACCTCGAGGCACATGCCTTCCATCAACCGGTCGCCGAAGGTGCGGTGCACCACCAGCGCATCGTCGGCCAGGGACAGCGCACGCTCCGTCTCGCCCGCATCCGCGAGCAGCTGGGCGAGGCGCGTCATCACGATGCCCTCGAAGCGCCTGTTCTCGACGGTGCGGTGGTGCTCGAGCGCCTGCTCGTAGAGCGAGCGCGCCTCGCCCTCGTGGCCGCGCACCCGGCGGATCAGCGCGTACACACCGAGCGCGATGCCGCGCAGCCGCAGGTGACCCACGCGCTCGGCGATGGCCAGCGCGCGACCGGCCTCGGCTTCGGCCTCGTCGAGGCGACCTGCCGAAAGACACACGAACGCGACCGTGACCGCGACGCGCCCGGCCGGGTACGTGTCCGCGAGCGGCGCCTCTCCGGCCAGCGCCTGGGCGCGCGCCAGATCGGCGAAGCTCTGCTCGAACGCGCCGGTGCGGCCGCGCACGAAGGCCCGCACGCACAGCGCCTCGGTGAGCAGATCGGGTGCGATCGCCAGGCCGTCTGCCGCCTCCAGCGCGCGATCGAGGCGCGCCACGTCGGCATCGACGGGCCCGAACGAGCTCAACACGTGATCGTGCACGCACAGCGCGCGGAGCAGCACGCTCACGTCGCTCACGTCGCCCAGGAGCGGTGCGCGCGCGACGATGGCCAGCAGGTTGCTCTGCTCGCGCACCAGCGCGCGCGTGGCACTGGGCCCGTCCTTGCCCTCGAGCGCTTCCGCCAGCGCGCCGCCTTTTTCGACGAAGTAGCGAGCGTGCCGACGCACCGCCTCACCGCGCGGATCGAGCGCCGACAGCCGCTCGCGCGCCGCCCGGCGCAGCGCGTGGTGCAGGCCGAAGCGCTCGCTGTGATCGGTGGTGTGCAGCGGCGAGAGCAGGCGGCGCTTCTCCAGCCTGGCCAGCGCCTCGTCGGCAGAAATGGCGGGCTGGTGCCCGTTGCCGCTGGCGTGCACGGCGGCGTAAGCCTCGCGATCGAAGCTCGCGCCGAACACGGCACAGCCCGCGAACGCCTGGCGCTCGGGGTCGCTCATCGCGTTCCACACCGCATCGAGCACCGGGCCGAGCACCACGTCGGGCGCGGGCGACGGGCCGAGCGCGCGCAGCCTGGGGCTCAGCCGCTCGAGCAACGCAAACGGCGTCAGGCGCTCGGCCAGGGCCGCCATCAGCTCGATCAAGAGCGGCAGCCCACCGAGCGCGCGCAAGAGCTCCACGAGCTCGGCATCCACCGGCTTGTCGCGACGCACCTCGCTGCCGCGCAACAGATGCCACAGCCGCAGCGCGTCGCTCGGTACGCGGTCGCCCTTGGACACCGGCAGCGACAGCGGCTCCACTGCGCAGGGATGCTCGTCGGGCAGCGCCAGCGGGCGCGTGGCCGTGATCACGAAGTGGGTCTCCGGACACGTCGCCAGCCAGCGCGACAGCGGCCCCGCCAGCTCGCCGCTCACGCCGTCCACGTGATCGAACACCAGCGTCAGCGGACCCAGCTCGCGCAGTCGCTCGGCCAGCACGTGCACCGGGTCAGCGGCCGCCGCAGGGGCCTCGAGCGCGCTCGCGATCAGCGCCAGCGCGTCACCCAGTGCGGTCACGTCTTCGAGGTCGACCGCCGCCGTGCGCCGCTCTTCGGCCACGCCGCGCAGGTGCTCCGCGGCCAGCCGCGACTTGCCCACGCCCGAAGGCCCGTGCAGCGTCACCAGCCGCGAGCGCGCTTCGAGCGCCTCCGTCAGCGCCACCAGCTGGCGGTGACGCCCCACGAAGCGCTGCGGATCGGCGCGGGGAAGCATGCGAGGCGTTATTGTATATCAGGTAGCCACACGCAGCTCGGAGCGCGTGGAGCCAGCCCGACGCTTGCGTCGATCGAGGGCCTCGCACAGCTTCTCGATGAGCTGGCCCGGCGCGAAGGGCTTCTCCAGGAACCCGCCATCACCCGTGAGCACACCGCGCGCGCTGATGGTTTCGGGCGCGTAACCCGAGACGTAGAGCACCGCCACGTCCGGCGTGATCGCACGGATGGCCTGCACCAGCTCGTGGCCGTTCTGCCCGGGCAAGATCACGTCGGCGATCACCGCGTCGAGCTTGCGCAGCGCCCGCGCCAGCTCGAGCGCGCGCGCCGGCGTGTCGGCCACCACCACCTCGAAGCCCTGGTCGACCAGCGTGATTTCCATGATGGCGCGCACCAGCGGCTCGTCCTCGACCACAAGCACCCGCTCGCGGCCGCGGAAGATGGTGGTGGAGATGGCGTCCTTGGTCTCGCGCACGGGCCGCCCTTCGGCGCGCGGGATGTCGACCTGGAAGGTGCTGCCCTGGCCGGGCTCGCTGGTCACGTTGATGCGGCCGCCCGCCTGCGTGACGATGCCGTAGCTCGTGGCCAGCCCGAGGCCCGTGCCCTGGCCGGGCCCCTTGGTGGTGAAGAACGGCTCGAACAGCCGCGCGCGCGTGGCCTCGTCCATGCCGACGCCGGTGTCGGTGACGGAGATGCGCACGAAGTCGCCATCCTCGTCGCTGACGTTCTCGGTGGAGAGCGAGAGCGTGCCGCCCGACGGCATGGCATCGCGCGCGTTCACGGCCAGGTTCATGATCACCTGCTCGAGCCGCGTGCGCTCGATGGTGATGGACCAGGTGTCCTCCCCGAGCGACAGCTCCAGCGCGACGTCTTCGCCGATGAGCCGCTCCAGGAGCCGATCGGTGGCGCTGACCGCCTCGTTCACATCTACCACCGTGGTGGGTACCGGCTGCTGGCGGGCGAACTTTCCAGCACAGTGGGATCCGAAGCTTGGAATTCACGTGACTTGAAGTCGCGGC
>JADMIO011216412.1_pt1 | contig 15331 bp, 14 predicted proteins | sample 8958161 | NCBI WGS metagenome assembly JADMIO01 (sample SAMN16585339, study PRJNA669376) | soil metagenome | isolation source: Crop rotation soil | place: USA: Cullars Rotation, Alabama | collected 2011
CCGCGACTTCAAGTCACGTGAATTCCAAGCTTCGGATCCCACTGTGCTGGAAAGGCCGCCGCGCAGTTCACATGACTTCCTGCAATGCCGTTCGGCGGCCCGGTGAACGCGGGCGTTAGACCTGCGTAAAACAAAGACAGCCGAGAAGCCGCAAGTCATGGGGCGTAAAATAGACAGGCCCGCAAGCCGGCACGGGCGCAAAGCCGGGTGGCCCGCAAAGCCGACCAGACGGGCGACCGGTTACCTCAAGTCAGACCGGCTTTCAACACCTATGCCGAGGCTTCGACGTGCCGCCAGTGGGTCTAACAACCCAATCCAGCGGAGCGCGCGACCGCCAGTCTCGTATGGGTTCCAAGATGGCCCGCGCGCCCGCTGATTGGGAGCGTTAGACCCTTGTGAGATAAAGGATCGACATGGCCGCGCAAATCACGGGAGGCGTACATCAGAGTAGCTTGCAAGCCGCGCGTGGCGTAAGCTAGAGCGCCTAAAGCACGACGGGCCCTCAATCAGGAGGCCGAGGTCTCGACCTGCAGCCAGTGGGTCTAACAAGCCAATCCAGCGGAGCGCGCGACCGCCAGTCTCGTATGGGTTCCAAGATGGCCCGCGCGCCCGCTGATTGGGAGCGTTAGACCCGCGTAAAACAAAAGCAGGCAGGAAGTCACAAGTCACGGAGGCCGACAGCAGAGTGGCCCACAAGCCATCGCAGGCGGAAGCTCGGTCGCCTCAAGCAGCGCGGGCTTGCAAGCGCTGGGCCGCGGCTTGGACGTGCAATCAGTGGGTCTAACAACCCAATCCAGCGGAGGCCGCGCAGCGAGTTTCATATCGTTCTACCAATGCCTCGCGCGGCCCCGCTGATTGGGAGCGTTGGGCGTCTCCACTCGATGAGATGTAAACCGGGATACGCATATGTTCATTAGGGATTATTTGCGGGCCTACTTGAGAGACTGGATCAGCCTTATGAGTAGTGTCGCATCTGTTGCATTTACGTTTTGGGCTGTTTTAACTGAACCCTCCAGTGTGAATCTTAGAAAAGGGCTGTGGATTATTTCAGCATTTTGCTTTGTCATAGGCTCATATCGGGTATGGGCTACAGAACATAGAGAGGTACAGCGTCTATATGCGGAGGCCGAAGAAGTAGCTAATCAAATCATACGAGAATTCGAGGAGATAAAAACCAATATCTTGTTAAGCACGCTTGTACCTGTTATTGGCACTGAGCTAAAAAGACTAAAAGAATGCATACATAAGTATCCAGGTATGTTGCACAGGCCCGATGTTAGAAAGTTTTATAAAATGTTTATTGTGCCGAAGGAGATTCACTTGGAACACGGCGCTTCATTAGATTTTACAAAGGCTGAATACAAACGAATGAAAAAACAGTTGGGTAAAATCAGCTTACGTTCTAATGCAGACTGAATAGCAGGAGGGGTAGTAGATCGTAAACGCCGCCCAACAACCCAATGCAGCGGAGCGCGGGAAGCGCAGTTCTTATCATTCGGCCATTGCCGTTCCCGCGCCCGCTGATTGGGAGCGTTGGGCGGCTTCGCTCCAAATACTGAAGGGTTATGTGATGAACTTTGCTAAGAGATGGCTACTCGCCCTGCTCGTTGTCAACATCGCCACATCCATCTTGCCTTACATGGATAACATCTTATTCTTCCATACCTATCCAGAACCACATTGGATCAATCCGCAGATTATTGATGCCTTCTGGTTTGTGATGACGCCGTTCGCAGTCTGAGGCGACCTACTTTATAGCAAGGGCTTGCATATGTATTCATCCCTTCGTTTTTATCTGTATGCGCTGATGAGCCTGTTAGTTCTTGGGCATTACGGCTATGGTTCAAGGCGGGAGATGGCGATGAGAATGAACCTGCTGATCCTCATCGAAGTGATAGCGGCGGTGGGGCTGATCGGTTATACCGTATGGCTTCAGTTGCGCGTCGAAGAATCTTAGCTCGACTTTATCCATTTTTCGGAGAAAAGAATATGGAGAATTTTCGAGCATTTTGGCTCCCCCCCCTTTGATTTTTTAAACATCAGGGGTGGAATAGGAGGTTTGAAAAATACCTGCATCTCCATATCTTGTGTGTAACGCGGAGGTAACGTGCTATCTATTGATTAGGCCCCCTTCCAAGATGGACAAAGTCGAGCTTAGGATGTGTGATTATTGGCCACGCGCCGCCCAACAACCCGTTGCAGCGGAGGCCGCGCAGCGCAGTTCTTATCATACCCGGATTGCCGTTCGCGGCCCCGCTGAACGGCAGCGTTAGGCGCTTGCTCAAATCTCTAGTAACTCAAGCCTTGTTATGGTAAATACAGAAGCTGTAGATTGAAATTACTATAGTCTCGATTTAGATTCATTGGCTCCTACAGTCTAAATTAACTTCTTTACGCAATAGAAAACGGAGTAAAAGCTATGACTGAAATTTTGCTGCTTCTCGTTGTTGTCTCTGTGATCGCCATTTTAGTTCTCTTCTCTCAGTATTCATCAATGAAACAGAAGGATGCTACAAACGGGAAAGCAATAGCCCAACTACAAGGGCAATTGCAGCACCTGCAAGGGCAGATACACCAACGAGCCCAAGAACAATATCAATCGTGGCGTGATAAAGAATGCGAAACTATTCGAGTACAACAGAAGGACATTGCCCAGAGAGAGGCTGTTACCCTCCTACAGCAATGGAAATACGAATCAGAAACAACAATACGCCAGGATGCCATACAAAGGAGCCAGTCTGTAATAATTGGCAAAGTTACTGAGCATTTGATTCCTTATATGCCAAATTTTGCTTTTAATCCCAAAGACGTGAGATTTATAGGGAGTCCTATTGACTTGATAATCTTCGATGGTATGGATAATGAAAATGTACGAGAAGTAGTATTTGTCGAAGTGAAAACAGGGGTATCGGCCTTAACGAAACGAGAGCGGCAGATCAGGGATGTAATTTCAGCGGGCAAAGTAAAGTGGGTAGAAATGCGAATAAATAAAGATACAAACACATCGCTGCCAACCCGCGCCTAACAAACGGTTCGACCGGAGGCCGCGAAGCGAATTTCGTATGGTTCCTTTGAGTATTCGGCGCGGCCCCGGTCAACCGAAGCGTTAGGTGCTAGAGAGCGCCCGACTTGGCAGAGCGACCTAAATTCAACTAGACTAGGGCCGAGAATAACCAATAATGCGAGCGAGTGATTCACAAAGGGACTTTTTTATCAGCTATAATACGGCAGATCGCGCTTGGGCTGAATGGATAGCTTGGGAGTTAGAAGAAGAAGGCTACACTACTATACTCCAAGATTGGGATTTTCGACCTGGTCAAAACTTCATTATCAGAATGAGTCAAGCCGCTAAACAGGCCCAACGTACTATTGCTATCCTTTCTCCTGATTACATAGGCGCAGACTATACCCAGCCCGAATGGGCTGCTGCATTTGCCCGAGACCCAACAGGTGAAAAGGGCTTATTAGTACCTGTTCGAGTCCGTGAGTGCGACTTACAAGGCTTATTGCCACAAGTGATCTACATCGATTTAGTTGGGCTAGAGCAACAAACTGCGAGAGAAAGACTATTATTTGGAGTACTTCGTGGGCGAGCTAAACCGATGGAAAAGCCAGTGTTTCCAGGTATCATCCCGCGGTCTGTAACAGAGCGCCCTATGTTCCCTGGCAGAGAAAAAAGTCCGATACGAAAAAGACAGGTTAGAAATAAGCTACTTCTCTTCATTTCAGTAGGCATCATTGTCTTCGTTGCATTAATACTCCTTTTATTAAGAACTTCCAATCCAGATAGCGTTGGACCCGAGCGGAAAGATATTCCAAAAACGAAAGTCGTATTAGTGCTTTGCGATGTCACCGGAAGCTTAACTGAATCGCAAAGTGGAAGAGTCGCAGCGCTCGCTGCAGATATTATAGATACTTTACCAGGAAATAGTAAGTATGCAGTTTATCCTATCAACGAAGACTCAGGGCGTACCCCACCTCTTATTCCAAGTGGAATCATACAGAAGCATAATACCCCTTATGGCCGAGAAAAAGAGGAACGGAGGGAAGAAATAGAATCACGCATCAACGCACTACATAAAAGTAATGGTAACCATAAAACTTGTATACTCAATATGCTCTGGTTCGCCCATGAGCGACTAACTAGAATGGCCGATCTATCTATTATTGACCCATCCATTTTCGAATTTGAGTTATATATAATTAGCGATATGGTGGAGAATTGTGATGATACTCCTTTAGGCCCGATTAAGATGGAGGATTCGAATAACCTTGTGCTCATCCAACTAGCGGCAAACCGTTTCCCACAAATACCGCGTGCCCCCGATTTATCAGAAGTTCGAATCAGCGTAATCGTACCTTCAACATTTGAATCGAAAGATTCCTCTGGCAGTAAGCCAGGAAGTAGATATTTGAAAGATTTTTGGCGTACTATCTTTATGCGTTGCGGTCTTAAGGAAGAATGGTTCTGGGATCACAAACATATCGATTGGATTTCCAATGGCGAGCTACCGGATAGACTCAGACAACAATGATAAAGAGATGATGGCCAAATAACCGATGCTAGTTCATAGGCTAATAATATCTTAGATGGAAATAGAGGCAGGGGCAAATTGATTATGACGAATACAGGGTCGCACCTAACAAGGCGCTGGACCGGAGCGCGGCGAGCGAATCTCACATGGTTTCCCGAGTGTTACGCGCCGCGCCCGGTCAGCTTGATCGTTAGACCTTCGTGAGACAAGGACAGCCAAGAAACACAAGGCACAGGAGGCGTACATCAGAGTGGCCCGCAAGCCACCGCAGGCGGAAGACCGGTCGCATCAAGCAGAGCGGGCTTTCAATCCTTGGGCCGAGGTCTCGACGTGCAGCCCGCCGGTCTAACAACCACATCAACCGGAGCGCGCGAAGCGAGGTTCTTATGATTACCGCAAGATGGCTCGCGCGCCCGGTTATGTGGAGCGTTGGGCCTCCTGTTCGTGCCTTCCGAGGTAGACAGTGATATATTTCTACCTGTGCTAGAACCGGGAGGTAACAGCGATGGCATCTTTACCTAAACCCTATATCAGCCCTGAAGAATACCTCGCTCTTGATCGGCAGGCGCAAGTCAAGAGCGAATATTATGCAGGCCAGATCATCGCTTTTGCAGGTGCGAGTAAGCAGCATAATCTCATCGTGGCCAATGTCCTTGCCGGCATCCATCGGCAACTCGTAGATCGTCCCTGTAATGTGTATCCGAGTGATATGCGGGTGAGGATCAGCAAGACGGGGATGTACGCCTATCCTGACATTGTTGTGACCTGCGGCGAGGAGCGATTCGCTGATGAAAACAGCGACACTCTACTAAATCCCATTGTGCTCATAGAGGTATTGTCCGAGTCTACAGCCAGCTATGACCGAGGCGATAAATTTGACCAGTACCGACGGATAGAGTCCTTGCGCGAATACATCCTGGTATCCCAGGAGCCGTACAGGGCAGACCAATACGTACGCCAGAATGACACGCAATGGCTGTTAACGGAGTTCCACCGGGCTGAAGATGTGATTCAACTAAGTTCGATAAACTGTGAGCTTGTCCTTAAAGAAATCTACGCCAAGATTTAAGAATCTTATCTCAACCGGCGGCCCAACAATACGTTGCAGCGGAGGCCGCGCAGCACGGTTCTTATGGTTCATCGAGGTCCCACACGCGGCCCCGCTGAACGCGGGCGTTAGACCGCTTTGTAAGAAAAAGAACAAATAAATCGCAGGCGCTCGCATGCGACAGAGCGCAGGCCACGGGGTCTGCCTTGCTTCCGCCGCGCAAGCCGCGTTCGCCGTCGCGAGAGACCTTGCAGGCGAGAGACCAGCCGCCTGCAGGCGGCGCCAACGCGGCGGGCCGAAGGCCGCGCGGCTGGCAGTCTGGGGCTAGTGATTTGAGGGCTGCGAAGGCCAAGCCTTGCGCGTGCGGGGCTGTCTAACTATGTGTTGCAGTGGAGCGCGCGAAAGCGAGTTTCACGTCGTTGCCTGAAGATGGCGCGCGCGCCCACTGAACACGGCGTTGGGCATCATTCTCGTAATCGCGATTGGAGGATCAAATGCCAGAATTCAAACCATCAGAATTCGCTGGGCGCCGGTTGCAGGAACTCGAAGACTTCCTTCAGCAGGCTGATGCTGACGCAATCAGGCGCGAGTGGGAGAAGAAGGTCGAGTGGCACACTCCTCCCCAGACACGGGGAGCAGCAATGGATGAACCCTGGGAGGTATCAACACAGCGGCTAACACATGAACGCAATGACACTCAACTTCCTGCCGATCATCCCCAAATTCTCGTCCCCAACGTCGACATCAAGGAATACATAGGTGGCGGACAATTCGGCTGGGTGTATGCTGGTCTTGTTAGGACAACAGGACTGGTCATTGCGGTGAAGGTGCTTCGGAATGAGTGCTTCGAAAGCACATCGCTGGTTGCGAGACGAGCAGCGAATGAAGCGATAATTGGTGCGAAATTGGCGCATCGCAACATCATGGGAATATTCGATCTACGACCAGTTGGGAGGTTCTGGATTATTCTTATGGAGCTAGTACAAGGTAAGAGTCTAGCCCAGTCGGACATCAGTTCCGATAAGATGCGAAGCTATTTTGGGCAGCTTGCCGATGCGTTATACCTAATGGTAAACAACAGAATTGTCCACCGGGATATTAAGCCGGATAACATAGTACTTCGAAAGATAGATGAGTCTCCAGTAGTTGTTGATCTCGGGTTGGCGGTTGACCTATCTCTGCTTGATCCAGCAGAAGCTGGCATAGCAGGGACGCCCTACTTCATGCCACCTGAAGCACTTAACGGAGAGATTTCGTCTGCGTTCGACGCGTATTCCTTAGGCGTGACGGCAGCTTTTACGATAGTTAAAGATGATTATTTCTTCTCATTCCCGGGAGGGATGGCGGAATTGTTTAGAGCAAAGGCGTCTGGAGAGTTTAGTGATCGTGTAAAAGATGCGCTTAACAATACAGATTCAGAATTACGCAATTGGATTCTGAATCTGTTAAGTATGGATACTGAAACACGCCTAAGAGCATTACAGGAAGGGAGAAAGTGGTTCGCGCATTGAATGCTGCCCAACAACCGATTGCAGCGGAGCGCGGGCAGCACTGTTCTCATCGTTTCTTTCAATGCCGTTCCCGCGCCCGCTGAATCGGAGCGTTAGACCGCTGTGAGTCAAAAAAGACGAGATGGCGCGCAGTCGTCGAGAAGCGAGAGATTGGAGGCCACCCGCTCTGCCTTGGAGCCGCCGCGCAAGCCGCGTTGCGGCGGTGCTAACGCACGCGCGGCTGTAGGTGCTGAAAGATGGCGCGCAACATATCGATGGCGAAAGCCTAGCGTTGAGGCGCTGTCTAACAGGCCGTGATAAAAAGAAAGGGCGCGGTGTAGTAAACTCTGGTTCCAGCAGGAGCCGGAGACAGATAGGGTGAGGGTCGAGAACCGGTTTGGGACGCTCCTCGGAGATGATCCCGTCTAACAGTGTGATCAGTTTTATCCCTTGCCCGAATCACGAATTGGGACCTTGATCCCGAATAGGAGTGTGGCGCTACACCGCAGCCGTTCTGCTCATTGGCCTCCTGCCAATTCACTCAGGAGGCTCACCATGCAGTTCATCGGTGTGGATTTGCACAAGACCAATTTCGTTGTTTGTTTTCTCTCTGAGGATGACCAGGTGCAGACTGAGACCTTCATCCTCAATGCGCAAGGACTGGCACGCTTCAAACGGCGCTTGCACCCTGACGATCAACTGGCGGTCGAAGCGGCGGCCAACACCTTCTACTTCTGTCGCCAGATCAAAGATCGCTTGGGGAAAGTCGTCGTCGTTGACACCTATCGTTTTGCGGTGATCGCGCGGTCGAAGAAGAAGACCGATAAGAAGGACGCGGCGACGTTGGCGCGCTTCCTTAAACTCGGCTGGCTCCCAGAGGTCACCTTGCCCAGTGAGCCGATTGAGCAGTTGCGCCATCTGTTGCAAGCCCGCGAGAGCCTGGTGCGGATGCTGACGCAGTTGAAGAACATGGCGCACGCGGCGCTGGTCAGAAGCGGCTATGCGATGAAACGGTCAGCCTTCAGTTCGCCCCGCACGCGAGGCCGAATGGCGAAGTTGGAGAACCTGACCTTGGTAGATCGGCAGATCATTGAGATGACCCTGCGCCAGATGAGCGAGGTCGAGCAGGAGGTTAGCAAGCTGGAAGCTGAAATCATCGAGCGCGGCAAAGGCTTGCCCGGCTTGCAGCGGCTCTTGCAGATTCATGGGTTGAATCTGATTGCGGCGATTGGGTTGCTGGTCGAGATCGGCAAGATTGAGCAGTTCGAGACGAGCAAGCAGTTAGTCGCCTATGCGGGACTAGCGGCCAGTGTGCGGCAATCGAATCAAACCGAGAAGCGTGGTCGGATCACCAAGCAAGGACGGAAGCGGCTGCGAACGATAGTGATTCGGGCAGTACTCTCGATGGTGAATCGAACGAAGACGCCGCTGATGGAGTTTTATGCCGAGAAGAAGCGGGAGAAGGGTGCGGGCAAAGCGATCTGCGCGACGGCGCGGAAGCTGTTAGTGATCGTGTTTGTGATATTGAAGAAAGAGTTGGACTACTGGTACGTAGAGGAGAGATTGTACAATGAGAAGCTACGGAAGTTGCGTTCTGCAGCCTAGGCTGGGCTAGTAAGCTCGGCAACCAAGAGGATGCGCCCCCGTTTTGACGGCTGGCGCGACTTCTCTTAGTTGACTTTTCATAGGAATCGGTTCGACCGGAGCCGCCGAAGCGAGTTTCTTAACATTCCCTGAGTGTTACGTGGCGGCCCGGTCAACCGAGGCGTTAGGCCCGCGCAGAGCAGATAGCGAATACGCAACAGCAACCGCGAAAAGGACTGATGCGTAACAAACATCACGGGATGAATCCGCCGCCGCGCCAAGCCGCCCGCGCTGTAGCGAGAGGTGTGGCATGTGACAGACCAGCCGCCTGCAGGCGGCGCGCGGGACGGCGGTGCTGCGCACAGCGCGGCTATAGGGTGGTAGCAAGCAGGCCCTGATAACGGCTCGACGTGCATTGGCGCGCCTAACAGCCACATGCAGCGGAGCCGCCGAGGCGCGGGTTGTTATCGTGCTTTGATTACCTCGCGGCGGCCCGCTGATGTGGGGCGTTAGGCTGCTTCGGGCAATGTCTAAACGAAATGCAGTAATTGCAGGAATAATGAATAATTCTTCTTGAGAACTACGTCTATTAAGATATGAAAGATTTTCTCGAACCTCTTTCCAAACCTAGAAATATCCGTCGTTGCTTGTCTAACTACATGAGACGAGTTTCAGCTTTGTTAGCCCTATGGCTGTCCCTCGTATTCTTTGTCCCTTTTGCGGAAGGCTATTATAATATGCCTCTGCAAAACCCTAAACGATCTGTGGATAGAAAGAAAGGTGCGATGCCTGAGAAGCAAAAACGAGATCAAAGGTCAGGAGACTCTCATTTCTCGTCAAACATAATTATATTCATTGAGAAAGACAGAAGCTTCACGAAATCGTCCGGTGATCTTCCGATGCTTTATATCTCTCTTTTTTCTGATGGCACGGTCAATAGATACGGCTCTATTAACGAATCTTTCACAGGGCCTGTCAGTAATTCGGAGTATGAGTCTGAGGCGGTGGTGGGGGTTTCAGAGGACAACCTCTATGATCAACTCTTGAGAGCTGCCCCAAAGGAGTTGATTAAGCTCAAAGACTCCCATTGGAAATATGGTCAAGAGGAAGCGCCGTACCATCTGTATATATCAATTTATGAGGCTAAAGAGAAAGGAACTCTTATTGAATATTACTATAGTTCTGAAGGCCCAATCCCACCTGCTTTCATACGGGAGTTCGTGAAGAAGGCAGATGCACTCACTGATGAGTGGAGCAAAGGAAACAAGTCACAGCGGAAGAACCCCTAAATCAAGCTCCTATAAAAACGCAGTCTAACACGTCGCTCGACCGGAGCGCGGTATGCAAGTTTCACATGGTTCGCGGGGGCTGAGATACTCTACAGCAACGCGCCCGGTCAGCTTGGACGTTAGACCCGCGTGAGGCAAAGGAAAAACAGAGATCGCAAGCCACGGAAGGCGTGAACCAGACCGGCCCGCACGCCAGCGCAGGCGGCAAGCCGGGTGGCCGGCAAAGCCCGCGCGGCGTCAAGTAGGGCGCCTCCAACAGGCGGTGATTTCAAGCACGAGGCCGCGGCTTCGACGTGCAATCAGTGGGTCTAACGCTATATTGAAAAGGCGCCCCTGTATGGTAGCTTGGAATCACTAAAGACCAACTACCAGAAGGAGGAGCGCCATGACCGACATCAAGTATGTCGCTTTGGATGTCCATCAAGCAACCATTTCCGCCGCTGTCCTCGACCTCAGCGGTAAACTCATCGCCCAGGCCGTCTTGCAAACCGAGGCTGCGGCCATCCGCGATTTCCTGCGCGGCCTCAGCGGCAACTTGCATCTGACCTTTGAAGAAGGCACCCAGGCGCAGTGGCTCTTTGATCTGGCTCGCCCGCTGGTCTCCGAGCTGCTCGTCTGCAATCCGCGCGAGAATCACTCGATGAAGCGCGGCAACAAGAGCGACCGCAAGGATGCGCTGCAACTGGCTACTCTGTTGCGCGCCGGGCTGCTCAAGAGGGTTTATCACGGCGCGCCGCAGACCCAGACGCTCAAGCACCAAGCGCACAACTATGACGCGCTGACGGAAGACACGACCCGCTGTATGAATCGGTTGAAAGCGGTCTATCGCTCACAAGCCATCAAGTGTGCGGGGCGCGCTGTCTATTACCCACGGAATCGGCAGGCGTGGCTGGCCAAGCTCAAGGCCACGGGGGTGCGTTTACGCGCCGAGTTTCTCTATCGGCAACTGGATCAACTGCGCGAGTTGCGCCGCGAAGCCCGGAAAGCCTTCTTGCGAGAGGCCAGAGAGCAGACCGCTTTCAAGCGCTTAGTGAAGGTGCCCGGCTTAGGGCCGATTCGCGTGGCCCAGATCATCGCGGCGATTGGCTCACCTTATCGGTTTCGCAGCAAGCGGCAGTTGTGGGCCTACTGCGGCTTTGCCGTGATCACGCGATCAAGCGCTGACTATCAGGTGCGCGGCGACAAACTGGAGCGCCGCTACAAGAGTACACAAACGCGGGGCTTGAATCCGTGCTTCAGCCGGCGGTTAAAGCTGGCCTTCAAAGGGGCGGCGCTTGAGGCACTCAAGACGGAGGCTTTTAAGAAGATATACGAGAGGCTTCAGGCCGCCGGGGTGCGGGCGGAGATGGCGCGGCTAACGATTGCGCGCAAGCTGGCGGCGGTCGCCTTAGCGATCTGGAAGAGTGGCGAGGAGTATGACGAGACGAAATTAAGCAAGCTCGCAGGATAAAGGCAAGGAACTTCATCAAGTGCTGAGTTGGAGCGTAACCCAGCGGTGGGCGAGGAGAAGCGACTTGCGCGAGCGAGGTCGCGGGAGAGTATCAAATGCCTTTGTGGGCGAGCGAGTCCCTGGCCTAACGATATGCCCCCGCACAAGACCTGAAGAAGCAATAGCCCGAGAGGCTCAAATAGAACCGTGGTCAGCAGCAGACCAGCGAGCTTGAAAAGCGAAGTGGCTTACTCGTAGAATCGCAAGCCGATGAAGGATGCAGAAGACTGAGGTGCGAGGTTCCAAGCAAGAACGGGGCTGGCCGTCAAAGAAGTGGATGACGGGCAGGTCAGGGAAAGTTTTTCCTTGACTTCCTTTTCATAGAACAACCCAATCCAGCGGAGCGCGCGACCGTCAGTCTCCTATCAACCCGGAGATGGCCCGCGCGCCCGCTGATTGGGAGCGTTAGACCGCTGCGAGACAAACAGAACCGGATGAATCGGAATCGCTGGGATGCGACAGATCGTCGGTCACGCGCCCTCCCCTGATGCCGCCGCGCAGCCGCCTTCGCCGTTACGCGAGGCCTCGCATGCGCCAGACCAGCCGCCTGAAGGCGGCGCGAACGCGGCGGTGCTAGGCACGGCGCGGCTGTGGGTCTTGGGCGAGTGATGCTGAGGTGGCGATGGCCGAGGGGTCTTGGAGGGCTGTCTAACTGTGCGTTGCAGTGGAGCGCGCGACCGTCGGTCTCGTATCCACTCCGAGATGGCTCGCGCGCCCACTGAACACGGCGTTAGGCCCCCATGAAGCAACCTGTGGCTACTGTGTATGATGGTAGATAGAATATTAATGGGCTTTCCCAAACCTGAGATAGGAGGCGAAACTCATGGCTAACAGTAAGTTGAAAAGATATGCTTTACTGCTTAGTGTGATACTTTTACCTTTGACTTTGACCTATTTTCTTTACACTAGATTCCACTCTAGGCGATGCGATAATTATGAGCCTGGATTGGTCGAACACTTAAGAAGTTCTCGGGAGATAGATGGAAGGATATTCGCTTCTCACCTTGGCGAGGAACAGGATCCCTGTGCAGTAGATGCATTAGTTGCTGCATACAACAATAGCGATTCATATGTCCGTCAGTTAGCCATTCATGGTTTGACTCAGTCGAGTTTTACTCAGTCGAAAGACCCTAGAGCAATAGCCACAGTCACTAAAGCTCTGAAAGATAAAGACAAAAACGTTAGAGTTGAAGCCGCTACTGGGTTAGCACTTATAGCCCTGCTCACTAACACTTCGAGAAATAAAAACAACGAAGTTATGGTTGAAGCTCGTATTCGGTTAGAGGATCCTCGTACGATAGACGCTCTTGCTGCTACATTGGACGATGGTGATTACGATGTATATCGCCCTGCCATTGAAGCTCTTGGCATGATAGAGGATATTCGAGCCGTACAAGTTCTAATAAAAGCACTAAAACACGAGGATCATAATGTCGTACACCTCGCGAAATATCGACTGAAGGTTATAGGTCCTCGTGCAACGGAGATTCTCTTAAATGCATTGGATGACAACAATGAAGACATCCGCTCTAAAACTATAAGCACCCTCCCTGATATTGTGCCTACGGAACTGTGGTCCCGTGCGGAAGAACGACTCATCCCTCTACTTGAAGATAAGGATCAGATCATCAGGTCTCAGGCAGCAATTGCTCTGGGCAAGTTCGGAAATCATCAGGCGCTGGAACATCTAGCGAGTTTGTTGAAAGAGGATGACGAGCATATACGTTCCGAGGCGGTGATCGCAATGGGCAACTTGGCGAGAATTGGGAGCGGGGCTGATGGGGAACGCGCTTTGCAACTTGTCTTAACCACAGCCAATGACAAAGATGAAAGCGTTCGATCAAATGCTGCACGGGCTTTGGCGTCAATAGATGATCCGCGCGCCGAAAATGCTACATATAAGATATTGAGGGAAGTAGATTGGAATTCTTGTGCGGTCGCCATATACGGCAGTCCAGAAGTTCAGTCTCTTGCTCTTTCGAATGAGCAATTCCGAGCCAATCTCAACAAGAGGAGATTTGAGATAATAGCCAAGCATTACACAGAAATAATAAGCGACGGAGATGCCTCTATGATTAATGAGCTTGTGGACGCGTTAAACAGCCGATATGGGACTAAATCTATGGCTGAAGCTCTTGTTAATTGTGGCAATTCTGAATTAGGATATGCGGCAAGACGTTGGGCGGGCCAGCATGGCTATTTCATCCAGACTAAATCTGGTAACTCTATAATTCTATGGGGTCGGCATTGATCTTGTAAGCAATAAACATCTTTTGTTACCGAACGTTTACGGCCTAACACGCTGTTGCACGCGAGGCCGCGACGCGCAGTTCATTGTCACTCATTGAGTGCCGTTCGCGGCCCGCGTGAACTTGGCGTTAGCCCGCTGATCGGAGTGATCCTATGAAAGTCTTCCTAAGCTGGTCAGGTGAAAGAAGTCGTCAAATGGCTGCCGCACTTCGCGACTGGCTGCCGGGAGTCCTTCAGACCGTGGAACCATGGCTATCAGCAGAGGACATGCCTCTCGGCAGCCGATGGGCATCCGACATCGCGCGAGTGTTGCAGGATGTTGATGTGGGGATTCTGTGCTTGACCCCTGAGAACTTGAACTCGCCTTGGCTTCTCTACGAAGCAGGCGCGTTGTCGAAGCGTCTCGAGGGGTCTTTGCTTTGTCCGTATGCGCTCGACCTTTCCCCTGCCGATATCCCGTTCCCATTGGCTCAATTCCAAGTCGCTCGCGCAGACAAGGAGGATACCTACCGGCTGCTCAAAGCCCTGAACTCAGTCGGAGCAGGACCGCATTTCAGTGAACACGTTTTGCAGCGCGTGTTTAAGGCGAACTGGCCTTGGTTGGAGGAGCGCATCCGCGGTTTGGCTGCTCTTGCACCCGTATCCACTGAACGGGTGTTCAGTGCAGATGATAAGCTCGATGAGATACTAAGGCTTCTTCAGCAGGGAATAACACCGGTAGCAGCGCCTGGGGACAGTACACCGGCATCGGCTCCGGTCATCAGCCGTTCAGAGGCAAAGCACCGGCTACGGATATTCATCGGCTCGTCGTCTGAAGGTTTGTCCGTTGCGGAGGCGATTCAGCTAGGCCTTGATGAAGCAGCTGAATGCACCGTCTGGAATCAGTCAGCTTTTGATCCGTCGAGGACGGCAATCGAAAGTCTTGTGGACATTAGCCGAGAGTTCGACTGCGCAGTGCTGGTACTCACTCCAGACGACATGATCGTTAAGCGTGGCTCGACCACTGCTGCTCCGCGAGATAACATTATCTTCGAGGTAGGACTGTTCACAGGCACGCTAGGTCGCGCCCGAACTTTTCTTGTCTACTGCCGCGATGCGAAGATTGCTCTTCCATCGGACTTAGCAGGTGTGACGGCTGCGACTTATGCCGAACGTACTGACGGGAATCTTCACGCGGCGCTCGGGCCTGTCTGTACAAGGATCAAGCGGGCTCTCGGCCTTGCATGACGCAGTCCGAGCGGGCTAACAGCTATATGAAAGTACGCCCCTGTAGTAGACTGGGGCCGATGAGCGAAAGGAGAACGGGGCAGTAGTAGGGTAAACATCGCGATGAGCCTGCTTGCCAGCAGCGGTAGCAAGCCTCAGAAGCAACCTGAGATGAACCTTCCATGCCAGAGTGTCGCGCGAGAGTATCACAACGGGTTGTGGGCTGAAAAGTCCCTGGTCTAACAGTATGCCCGCGCAAACGACCTGAAATAGCCGTAGCCCTAAAGAGGCTCAAATAGAACCTTGGTCGAGAAGAAAGTCATCAGCTAATCAGGCAGAAGGGCCGTCTAACCACAGGAAGCTTGAAGGGCCGCTACAGTTCAGGTGTAATAGCCACGACTTGATCTGACAGTGATCAGTTACCCGACAGCAGACGGTTG
>JADMIO012727115.1_pt1 | contig 15330 bp, 13 predicted proteins | sample 8958161 | NCBI WGS metagenome assembly JADMIO01 (sample SAMN16585339, study PRJNA669376) | soil metagenome | isolation source: Crop rotation soil | place: USA: Cullars Rotation, Alabama | collected 2011
CTTTCCCGGCAGCCGGCGTGGTGGCTGCCGGCGGCGCGGCAGGTTCCCGGCCGCAGGCGACCGCGAACACGGCGACGAGCATCGCGATCCCTCGGTACATGGGTCCCATGATTATCGTTCGGGCTGAGCCCGCGCGTAGCGCGGGCGAGCCAGCATTGCTCTGGCGAGGCCAAGCCTCGCCCCGGCCTGTCAGGGCTTGCTGAGTTCCTGCTTGAAGCTCTCGACCAGCGGAACCGGCGTCGGGTCGAAGCCGCCCAGCAGCGCCGTGTAGTACGAGCACCAGTCGGCAAACGCCAGCGACGCGAACACGCGCTCGGCGCGCGACGTCCCCGGCATGTCCCACGACCGGAACGCGACGTTGGCAATGCGATCGCGCCCGAACACGTCGCGCATCACCTCGAATCGCTGGCGGATCCGCGGGTGGCTGGTCGGGTCATGCAAGTAGACGGCGGCAAACGACCCGAGTGGCACCGTGAAGCCGATCATCTCGTTGTGGTTCAACTCGGGGAACGCGTTGAAGAACGACGGACGCTTCGCGTTCTCGTTGAACTTGATCTTGGCGATGCGCGCCACCGACATCAGGTGACCGTCGTCGGTGTAGATCACCGGAATGCGGTCGCCGAGCCACGTGGCCACATCGGCGGCCTCGGGCCGCACGTCGAGCCCGCGCAGGAAATCCGGGAGCGCACGAAGCACACTCGACGGATCACGCATGAGGCCGGCGGCGTGCAGCAGCCGCGCGAGATACGTCACGATGAAGCCGAACGCCGAGCGCGGCTGAAATCCGTTCGGCTCGTCCTGGGTCGGAATGACGATCAGCGGATAGCCGCGCTGGCGCGCCAGCTCCGCCAGCCGGCCGCCGGCGGTCACCACGGCCACGTTGCGCGCGTCGGCCGGCAGCGCCTCGATGCCCGACAGCGTCTCCTCGGTGTTGCCCGAGAACGAGCTGAAGATCAGGAGCGTGTTGGCGTCCACGCCCGGCGGCAGCCCGTAGGTGCGCCAGACGCGCATCGGCGCCGTGAGCTCGCCGGCAAACGCGTTCATCAGCACTTCGCACGGCAGCGCCGAGCCGCCGAGACCGCACACCACGACCTGCGAGAACCCGGTCTGCCGCAGGGCCGGGACCGTGTCGTCGAGCGCGATGCGGATGTGCTCCGGCAGGCGCGCGAGCACGGTCGCCATGTTGAAGTGATCGTGCTGCCTCGCCAGAGCGGCAAACGACTCGGGCACCCCGCTGCTCATTGGTTGTTGCCTTTCTGGTTCAGGACGACCGTAGGGAGATGACTAGGCGCTGCGCCGCAAGACCACCGCGGTGACGTTGTCGGTGGCACCGTTGGCCACCGCCGTCGACACGAGGGCTTCGGTCACGGCCGACACGGTGCCGTCGGCCGACAGCAGTTCTTCGATCAGATCGGAGCGCAGCACGCCGTGCAGCCCGTCGCTGCAGAGCAGCAGCATGTCGCCCGGTTCGAACCCGTGCTCCTCGGCATGCGGCGCCAGGTCGGCGCGCGTGCCGACGACGTCCGTCAACACGTGTCGCATCGGGTGCCGCTCTATCTCGCTCTGCGTCAGCGGCACGCCTTCGGACAGCAGCTTCGCGATCCACGAATCGTCCTGCGTGAGCTGCGTCAGGCGCCCCTGGCGCAGCCGGTAGATCCGGCTGTCGCCGACGCTCGACAGGATGGCGCCGGTCGGTGTCACGAGCGCGACGGCCACCGTGGTACCCATCCCCGCGCACTCGGGCCGGCGCGCGGCCGTATCGAGAATGTTGCGATTGGCGGCTCGCACCGCCTCTTCGAGGCCGCCGGCCGACGGACGGTCCTCGTCGGACACGAACGTTCGGATCGATTCGACGGCCAGTTCAGCCGCCACTTCGCCGGCGTTGTGCCCGCCCATGCCGTCGGCCACCACGAACACGCCGCCCGACATGTCGATCAGAAATGCGTCCTCGTTACTTGCTCGCGGCCCGGGGTGGGTTACACCGTGCGCGGTCACACCCATTCGCTCCGGATTATAGTCGCGCCCGCAGACTCGGACTGGATACTAGGTATACTCCGACCGTGGCGACCTCCACCGTGCAGGCCGCGCTCACCCGGGCGGCGTCGGCCCTCGAGCGCGGCCGCGGCGCCGAAGCCGTCCAGATCCTGCTCCCCCACCACCGGTCAGGCGCGCTGCCGCGCGACGAGGAGCTGTCGGTTCGCGCGCGCATCGCCGAGGCGTACCTGCTGCAGGACGATCTGACGCAGGCGGCAGCCGCGCTCGGGCGTCCGCCCGACGCCTCGAAGGAATCGCTGCCCGATTCGCGTCTCTCGACGCTGTGGCGGCTGCACGGCCGGCTGGCCTTCGAACGCAGCGAGCAGTCGCGCGCCATCGCCCTGCAGACACGCGCGCTCAAATACGCCGAGCTCGCGCACGACTCGCGCCTGATCGGCCTGGCCCATTACGAACTGGCCCTGTGCTACAAGCGCGTGGGCGATTCGGGCATCGTTCGCGAGCACCTCACCGAGGCCTCGAACGCGCTGCACGCGGCGGGCGACAAGCGTCACCTGGCGCTGGCGCACCGCCTGCTGGGAGTTCTGCAGGGGCAGGAAGGGCGGCTCCAGGAGGCCACGATGTCGCTCCAGCTCGCCGAGCGCATCGCTACCCAGGTGCACGCCGACGACGTGCTGGCCGGCACCGCCCACAACCAGGCGATTCTGGCGCTGATGGCGCACCGGCTCGACGAGGCGCTGGCCTTGGCCGAGCGCAGCGTGGCGCTGTATCGCGCCCTCGGCGAAGGGCACGGGCTGGCCGTCACGCTCGCCACCCTGGGGCAGGTCTTCGTACAGATCGGCGACCTCGACCGCGCCGAGGAAGTGCTGATGCGCGCGCTCGAGGTCCGGAAGCCCGTGCAGTTCCACGTGACGACCGGCGCCGTGTTCGACACGCTGGCGCAGATCCACCTGATGCGCGGCACCTACGACCGCGCCAGCGAGTATCTGCACCAGGCGGGCGAAGCCTACGGCGGCTACGGCGCGCAGACCGGCAAGTGGTACGAGTGGTCGGTCAAGGTCCTCGAGGTCAAGCTCGCCATCCGGCGCGGCGCGTTCGACGAGGCGATCACGCGCACCAACGAGCTCGTGGCGGCACCGGACATCCCGCCGGCCGACGCCATCCAGGCGGACCTGGCCGCGTGCGAAGCGCTGCTCGAGCTGGGACGCGTGGCCGAGGCCGAGCAGCGGCTCGCCACCTGCGAGTCGCGATTCGATCCACGCACGTCGCCGGCCAACTGGGGGGAATTCCTGCGCGTGCGCGGCGCGCTGCACGCGCGCACCGGCCAGCAGGCGCTGGCGTATCACGACTTCGCGCAGAGCGTGAACATCTTCGACCTGCTCGGCGAGCGCTACCAGACCGCCCTCGCCCACCTGGCCGTGGCGCGCCTCGCGGCTGAGACCGGCGCGCGTGCCGCGGCGGAACGGGGCCTGGCGCTCGCAACGCCGGTGTTCCAGATGCTGGGCGCGCGGCGCGATCTCACCGACGTGGCGGAGGTGCGGGCGGCGCTCGACGCTGCCGCCGCGCCGCGCGAGCGGACGATCGAGCTCGCGGCCGACGACGCCATCGTCACGCGTCTCGCGGATGCCGCCATCCTGCCGGATCTGCTCGCGCGGGAAACCGTTACCACGCTGCAGGACATCACCGGCCTCGAGATCGTGGTGGCGTTCGTGGCGCCGCGCGGCAGCGACCCGCGCCTGCTCGACTTCCGCGGCTGCGACCGCGGCGAAGCGCTGGCGCTCGCCCGCGCAGCGGCCGACGGCGCGGCCGATCGCAACGGCATCGCGCTGTTGACCGCTCCGCTCGACAAGGCCACCGACGGCCCGCGCTTCTGTGTGGCCACCGGCAAGGCGCCTGTCACCGAGCCGCAGCGACGCAAGTTCCGCCTGCTGACGGCCGTGGCGCGTCAGGGCTTCGAGCTGTGCGGCCTCCGCGAGCGCCCCGCCAAGGCGGCGGAACAACAGGGCGAGCGCACGCTCGAACCGCTGCTGCCAGGATTCATCTGCGCCAGCGCCGCCATGGCGCGCGTGGCCGATCAGATCCAGCGCGTGCAGGGGCAGACGCTCACGGTGCTCATCACCGGCGAGAGCGGGACTGGCAAGGACCTCATCGCGCGCGCCATTCACGCCGGATCACCACGGCGCACCGCTGCGTTCCTGCCGTTCAACTGCACCACGATGACGCGCGATCTCGCCAGCAGCCAATTGTTCGGGCACCGGCGCGGCAGCTTCACGGGCGCGATGACGGATCAGCCGGGCCTCATCCGCTCGGCGGCTGGCGGCACGCTCTTCCTCGACGAGATCGGTGACGTGCCGCTCGACGTGCAGCCGCAGCTGCTGCGCTTCCTCGAACAGGGCGAGATCCTGCCGATCGGCGAGACGCGGCCACTGGCGATCGACGTGCGGGTGCTCGCGGCCACCAACGCCGATCTGGAGCAGCGCGTGGCGGAGGGGAAATTCCGCGAGGACCTCTACTACCGGCTCAGCGTCATCCGGATCGAAGTGCCGCCGCTGCGCGCGCGCCGCGAGGAGATTCCGCACCTCAGCACCTTCTTCCTGCGCGAGGCGTGCGACCGCCTGGCCAAGCCGGAAGTGTCGCTCAGCTCCGAGACGCTCGACGTCTTCGCCCGCTACCACTGGCCGGGCAACGTCCGGCAGCTGTTCAACGAAATTCAGCGCGCCGTCGCGATGACGACGCCCGGCGGCACCATCGAGCCCGAGCATCTGTCGTCTGATCTCTCTTCGCAGCGCCTGGCCGGCGCGTCCAGCGCGGCGGCCGCGGGCGGCTGGGCCCCCGAGGCCGGCACCCTGGCCGAAAACATCGAGAAGGTCGAGCGCACCATCATCGCGGCCACGCTCGAGAAGACCGGCAACAACATCTCCGAGTCCGCCCGGCTTCTGGGACTCACGCGACGAGGCCTCTACATGAAGATGGCGAGGCTCGGGTTCGCGGGCGCCTAGCGGATACCAAGTAACCAGGTATACAGGGGTTGTGGATATCAAGTATCCATATCATCGGAACGTCCCGCCGGTTCACCTAAGCACAAATCATTTGTTTCCAACGAGATACAGGAAACTGCACGGAAGAGCCCATCGATGCCAGCCGAGGTCCGGGACTTGATACAGGAGATGGTGACCGCATCCCTGGAGGACCTCGATGAACCGTTCAGCCGCCGCCCCCTCGACCCAGCGTGACCGCATCGGCAGCCGCCGCCGCGTCGCGATTCCCGGTCGGCTGACCTGGCGGGACGCCACCGGCACCCTGCGCTTCACGTCGGTCGTCACTCGCGACATCAGCGAGAGCGACGCGTTCGTGGAGTGCCAGATGCCGGCGTCGATTCCGCTCTATCGCCTCGTGCACTTCCAGGTGGAACGGTCCGCGCAGGACCGCACGGACCTCCCCGCCGTGCTCCGTCGCGGGAAGCTGCTCTCGGCTGTCTATCGTGTGGGCCCCTACGCGCCGGCGACGGGCACGCCGCAGGGCTATGCGATCCGGTTGCTGTCGGAACCCGTGGGAGCCGCGCAGTCCGCGCGCGACGTCGAACACCGCATCGCGGTGGCGAATTAGTCCCTGGTCCTTAGTCCTTCTGGACTTGATCCGTTTTCGTGGACGGGTTGACGCATCATACCGCCGCCTTCCAGGACGCCTCGAAGGTGGCGGGGCTTTGATAGTTCAGTCTGGAGTGCAGGCGTTCACGGTTGTAGAAACCTTCGATGTAGTCGGCGACCGCCGTGGCCGCCTGCCGGCGCGTCGCGTGCGCGAGTGACCCGAGCTCAGTCTTGAGCGTGCGAAAGAAGCTTTCCACCGGGGCATTGTCGTAGCAGTTGCCGGGCCGACTCATGCTGCACTGAAAGCCGTGCGCGCGGAGCAAGGCTTGATAGCGGTCGCTCGTGTATTGCGCGCCGCGGTCAGAGTGATGCAGGAGTCCGCGCCGCCAGGCCCGGCGAGCGACGGCGACGTGCAGCGCCGCACAGACCACGTCGGTATCGATGGTCGGGCGCAGAGCCCAGCCGACAATCCGGCGCGACCACAGGTCGACCACCACCGCCAGATACAGCCACCCCTCGTGCGTCGGCAGCGCGGTGATGTCGGCCGCCCACACGCGATTGGGGGCCGCCACCGTGAAGTGACGCCGCAAGTGATTGGTCGCCGGCTTGGCGTGTGGATCGACGACGGTCGTGAGCCGAAACCGTCGCCGCGCCCGTCCTCGCAGGCCCTCGACGCGCATCAAGCGGATCACGCGGTTGCGCCCGACTCGATGGCCTGCCTGGCGCAACACCTGATGGAGCCGGGGGCTCCCGTAGACGCCCCGACTCGCCCGATGGGCCACGCGGAGCTGATGTCGCAACGCGGCGTCGTGCCGATGCCGGGAGGACACGGGCCGCGCCTGCCAGGCGTAAAAGCCACTCACACTCACGCCCAGCGCGCGACACAGCGCCCGCACCGGGTAGGCGGCCTTCTCCGTCGCAATGAAGGCGAACGTTACTCGCTCTGCCGAGCGAAGAAGGCCGTGGCTTTTTTTAGGATGTCGCGCTCCATCTTGACTTGGAGAATCTCGCGACGCAGGCGCACCAGCTCACTCCGCTCATCGTCGGAGAGCGAGGGCCGTGGCTCGGGCCGGCCGGCCGCCACCCACCGACTCAGCGTGCCTTTGCCGATGCCCAATTGCTGCGCGATCGCCTGAAGCGGTGCCTCACTGGACTCGACTAAGCGCACTGCCTCGGCCTTGAATTCAGGGCTGAACTGCCGTCGTCGGCGTCGGGCCATCGTGGACTCCTTGGCGCATTCTGCGCCTTGTCAGGTGTCCACGAAAGCGGATCAACTCCATTCGTCCTTGGTCCGGACTAAGAACTAAGGACGAAGGACTAAGGACTAAGGACTGACTGTCTTTTTCCGCCAGTATCTCGCCAGGCCGGGCCACGACATGCGGAAGCCGGCGGCCGTTTCGTAGGCTCGCGCCAGTTCCTCGGGCATCTGCGCCCGCAATTCCGCCATCATGCGCGCTTCGTACTGCGCCTTCCGTTCCTCATCGGTCCCGTCGGTCTCGAGCGACTCGCGCACGAGCGCGGCGGAGCGCTGCAGGTTGTCGGCCAGCGCCTGCAGGTGCGCCGAGATGCCGGAGGACACGGGCCCGAAGTGCGTGAGGAACAGCGTAGACGGCCGCCAGCGATCGATCTTCTGAATGCTCTCGAGCCACAGCTCCACGTCGATGTCGGGCGGCGGCGTCGGCGGCAGCACGTAGCCGCCGTCCACGCACACGCCCGCGGTATCGCCCACGAATGCAATGCCGCTCGACCGGTCGAAGAAGCACACGTGGTGCGACGCATGGCCGGGCGTGTATTCCACCTCGAACGAGCGGCCGCCGGCCTCGATTGTCTCGCCGCCCGTGAGCACGATCAGATTGCGTTCCGGAACCGGGGCGACCTCGCCCCACAGCGTCTCCATCATGTCGCCATAGAGGCGGCTGGCGCTCTCGACCAGCTTCGACGGATCCACGAGATGGCGCGCGCCCCGTTCGTGCACGACGACGCGAATGCCGGGATGACGCCGGAGTATCGTGCCAGTGGCGCCCGCGTGGTCGAGATGGATGTGTGTGAGCACGATGTGCGTCACGGAGGCCAGCGACTGCCCCTGCATGGCCAGCGACGCTTCCAGCGTCTCGATCGTCGAGGTGGGACCGGGATCGACGATGGCGGTGCCCGCGGCGCCCGTCACGACGCCACAGGCGATGCGATTCGGGCGCCCCAGAAACAGCAGATCGAACCACGTCACGCCCGAGGCGAGCACCCGCTGAGAGGGCATCCATCGAGGATTATACTGACCGTCCCTCGGTCATGCCCCACCCGGATCCTTCGGCCGTTCTCGCAGCCGTGGCCCGGCTCGTCGCCGAAACCCCGAGCCTGACCGACGTCGTGTCGCGCCTCGCGGTGCTCGTGCACGACGGCGTCGCGTTCGACCAGCTGTTCGTGCTGCGGCTCGACCGCCCCGAATCGCTCGTGGCGTACGCCGCGTCGCCCGCGGGGGAGGTGCAGGTCACGGCGCATCGCATCGGCAGCGGTACGGTCCCGTCGGCGCCGGTGGATCCCAACGCACGCTCGCAGGTGCTCTGCACGATCCGCCAGGGGGCGCACATTCTGGGCGCCACGTGGCTCACGTCGTCGGCCGAGGACGCGTTCACCCGCGAGGACCAGGCGCTGATGGACGCCGTCGCGGACCTGCTGGTGCTGGCCATCCAGTCGGCCGCGGCCAAGGAACGCGAGTTCCTGCGGCGCGAGCGCATCGAGAGCCTGCGGCGGCTGCTCCACACGATGGCCGGGGCGCTCGACGTGCGCCAGGTCTTCCCGGAAGTGTCCGAGGTCGTGCGTGGCGGTCTGTCCCACGACTTCCTGGTGCTCACCGCGTGGGACGACTCCGCCACCACCTCGCGCATGTACGCCGTGGCTGGCGCACCGACCGATGACCCCGGGTTCTGGGCGCCGATTCAGCTCACCGAGGCGGAGCGTGCGCGGCTCCTCAACCGCGACCCCTACATCGTGCACGATGCCGACGAGGAGTTCGGGCAGCGCGGGAACCAGGCGAAATGGTTCTCGCGGATCGGCGCGCGGTCGGCCGTGCGAGTGCCGCTCCCCCTTGGCACCGGCGTCTTCGGCTCGCTGTTCTTCGCCTCGCGGGAAGTCGACCGTTTCACGGAAGACGACATCGACTTCGCGCGCCGCGTGGCCGACCACCTGGCGCTGGCCCTCTCGCACCAGCACCTCGCGGAGGCGGCGGCCACCGCGGCACGGCTCGAAGCGCAGGTGGCCACGCTCACCCGCGAGCTCGAAGCGCGCGGCGGCGTGCGCCGCGTCGTCGGGCACAGCAAGCAGTGGAAGGACGTGCTGGCGCAGGCCACGCGCGTGGCGCAGACCGAGACGACGGTCCTCCTGACCGGCGAGTCGGGGACGGGCAAGGAGGTGGTGGCGCGATTCCTCCACCACGCCTCGCGCCGCAATCAAGGGCCGTTCATGGCGATCAACTGCGCCGCGCTCCCCGACCAGCTGCTCGAGTCCGAGCTCTTCGGCCACGAACGTGGCGCATTCACGGGCGCGGTGGCCACCAAGCCGGGGCGCATCGAGCAGGCGGCGGGCGGCGTGCTGTTCCTCGACGAAGTCGGCGAGATGGCGCCTACGGTGCAGGCGAAGCTGCTGCGCGTGCTCGAGGAGCGCGAGTTCATGCGCCTCGGCAGCACGCGTGTCATGAAGGCCGACATCCGCGTGATTGCCGCCACCAACCGGGACCTCCACACCGCCATCCAACGCGGCGAGTTCCGCGAGGATCTCTACTACCGGCTCGGCGTTTTCGAGATCCATCTGCCGCCGCTGCGCGAGCGCCTCGACGACATCCTCGAGCTGGCCGAGTTGTTCCTGGCCGAAATCGGCGAGACCATCGGGCGTCCGGCGGCCGGCATCTCACGCGATGCCAAGGATCAGCTCGTGGCGTACGGCTGGCCCGGCAACGTGCGCGAGCTGCGCAATGCGATCGAGCGGGCCGTCATCCTGGCGGACGGCGGCCACATCCGCGGCGAACATCTGCCGGTGACGTCGCAACGGCAGCCGGCGGCCCAGACGCCGTCGTCGGGCACGCTCGCGGCAGGCGCCATGAACCTCGGCGAGATCGAGCGGTCGCTCGTCGTGAACGCGCTGGCGCAGGCGCGCTACAACAAGACCCGGGCCGCCAAGCTGCTGGGGCTCACCCGCGCGCAGCTCTACTCGCGCATCGAAAAGTACGGCCTCGAGGAGCGCGAGTCCTAAGTGTCCTTCAGCCTCTACGTGCCGCGGCCGCTGCGTGCCGCCCTCGCGATCGCCGTGCTGCTCGCGCTGGCCGGCGCCACGTATCAAGGCGTCACCACGTCGCTCGAGCGGCGGCGCTACCCTCACCCGGGCCGGTTGGTCGACGTCGGCGGACACCAGCTGCAGATCCACTGCACGGGTCGCGGCACGCCGATCGTCGTGCTCGAAGCGCCGGCCGCCGGGCTGTCGGAAAGCTGGGCGAACGTGCAGCAGCAGCTCGAACCGCTCACGCGGGTGTGCAGCTACGACCGCGCGGGCCTGGGCTGGAGCGAGCGCGGCGACGGCGCGTTCGACCCCGAGCGCGTGCCGCTCGAACTGCAGGCGCTGCTTGCCGGCGCCGGCGAAAAGCCACCGTTCGTGATCGCGGGCGCCGGGCTCGGCGCGGCGTTCGCGCGCGCATTTGCCGTGCGCTTTCCGACGACGGTCGCGAGCGTCGTCCTGCTGGATCTCCCTGCGGACGGCCGCACCAGCCAGGATCGCAACAGCCTTGGACAGATGCCGGCCGCCATGCCGTGGCTGGCGCGTGTGGGGCTCCTGCGCGCGACCGGCACGTCGCTGCGCCCGGGGCGGGAACCGGCGGTTCGTGCGTTCATGAACCGCCCGGATCACTTGACCCGCGCCGTGGGCGAAATGGTGCGATGGGACGACGCCGTGCGGCTGGCCGACGATGCGGCGCTGGCCGCGACACGCCTCCGCGTGATCGCGGCCGACCTGCCAGCGCCGCTTGGCGACGACCGCGGCGCCGAGGCCGCGGCCGCTGCCATCCGGCGAGCGATTATTCGACCTGGACCTTCAGCGGCGCAGTGAGCCGCGCCGTCACGTTCGCCCCGGCGCCGAGGCGCACTTCCTTGCCTTTGGTGGCGAGCACGACACCCGTGCCACCGCCGGCGCCGATCGCCGCGCCTTTGGCCGCACCGCTCGCGCCGCCGGCAATCGCGCCGACCGCCGCGCCGATGCCGGCGCCGATCCCGATCTTCTTGGCGTCTTCCTTCTTCGTCGCCTCGGCCTCGACGGCGATGGGCGCCGTCTGGATTTCGTAGCGTTCTTTTCCGGCACGCAGCGCGTCGAACCGGAAGCCCAGCCGGGCGAGCCCCTTCACGCGGCCCGATCCTTCGGCTTCCGTGACCGAGCCCGTCACTTCGGTGCCCACGGGCAGCACGACGGTGCCGCCTACCGCCACCGCTTCGCGCAGCGTCGCGCGCACCGCGTCCTCCACCTTGCTCGCGTCGGACGCGAGCGGCGTGACGAGATCGAGACGGAGCGACGTGCCGTCCGGAATCGTGAACTCGCGCACCACCGGAACCGGCGCCGGTGCCGGAGCGGCATCGCCTGCGCCGGGCGTGCTCTCGCCGGACGCCGGCGCTTCCGTGGTGGAGCCACCACCGCACGCTGCACAGAACCCTGCCACCACCACAGCCAAAGCCAACCGATTCATCACGTGTGCCTCCTCGCCGATACGGCCAAATGTGTTCCGCCGGCGCATGATCAAGCCAGATTCCGACGCCGGGCGCAAGCCGTCCCAGCAGCCGTCCCAGGGGTTCCAGCAGGTCCCGAAAACTCTGTTATCGTGATTTCCATGCGCAGACTTTTCCTCGTCGTGTCGGCCGTGCTGCTCGCCGCTCCGGCCTTCGCGCAGCGGCTCCCGGGTGGCGTCACGCCCGAACACTACACGCTGTGGTTCGCGCCGGACCTGGCCAAAGCGACGTTCCGAGGGCGCGAAACCATCCGTGTGCAGGTGGCCAAGCCCACGACCGCCATCACGCTACACGCCGCCGAGATTGCCTTCGGCGACGTGAGCATCACGGCCGGCGGGCAGACCCAGCGCGCGCGGGTGAGCGAGGACGCGAAGAACGAGATGGTCACGTTCACCGTGCCGCGGCCCGTGCCGGCCGGCGCCGCGTCGATTGCCGTCACCTACACGGGGCTCCTGAACGACAAGCTGCGGGGATTCTATCTGAGCGTCGCCAACGGCCGCCGCTACGGCGTGACGCAGATGGAGGCCACCGACGCGCGGCGCGCCTTCCCGTCGTTCGACGAACCGGCCTACAAGGCCACGTTCGACATCTCGCTCACCGTGGCCGCGGCGGACAACGTGATCTCGAACGGCCGCCAGACCTCGGACAAGCCGGGCCCCGACCCGGGCACCCATACGGTGACGTTTGCCACCACGCCGAAGATGTCCACGTATCTCGTGGCGATGCTGGTGGGCGACTTCGTGTGCCGCGAAGGCGGCGCCGAAGGCATTCCGATTCGCATCTGCTCGACGCCCGACAAGCTCGCGCTCACCGGGTTCGCGCTCAGCGCCGCCGAGCAGCAGGTGGCGTTCTTCAATCAGTACTTCGGCATCAAGTACCCGTTCGGCAAACTCGACATCGTGGCGGTGCCCGACTTCGCGGCCGGCGCCATGGAAAACGCGGGCGCCATCACGTTCCGCGAGCGCATGCTGCTGGCCGACCCCGAGCGCTCGTCGGTGGACCTGCGCAAGAGCATCGCGTCGGTGATTGCCCACGAGATCGCGCACCAGTGGTTCGGCGACCTCGTCACGATGAAGTGGTGGGACGACATCTGGCTCAACGAGGGGTTCGCGACGTGGGCAGCGAACAAGCCGTTGGCCGCGTGGCGGCCCGAATGGCGGATGGACCTGAACGCGACCGAGGAAACGCAGAAGGCGCTCGGGCTCGACGCCCTCCGCTCCACCCGCGCCATCCGGACGCGCGTGTCCACGCCGGAAGAGATCAACGAGGTCTTCGATCCGATCGCGTACGAGAAGACGTCGGGCGTCCTCAACATGATCGAGGCGTTCGTCGGCCCCGAGGCGTTCCGCCAGGGCGTGTCCTCGTACTTGAAGAAGTACTCGTACGGGAACGCCGCCGGCGAGGACTTCTGGACCGAGATGACGCGGGTCACCGGCAAGCCGGTCGATCAGATCATGAAGACCTACGTCGACCAGACCGGGGCGCCTGTCATTTCGGTGCGCGGTGAAGGGACGAACGAGCTGACGCTCACGCAGCAGCGTTTCTACGGCAGCCCCGAGGCGGTGGCGCCGTCGTCGTCCGCCTCGCAGCAGTGGACGATTCCCGTGTGCATCGCACGCCAGGGGCAGGAGCCGCGCTGCGAGCTGATGAAGGAGCCCACGCTGCGCATCCCGACCGGCGGCGGGCCGGCGTTCATCAACGCCTTGAGCCGCGGCTACTACTTCTCCGAGTACGGTCCCGACGCGGTGCTGGCGCTGGGAAAGAACGCAGGCACGCTGAAGGCCCCGGAGCGGGTGACGCTCGTGGGCGACGAGTGGCGCATGATTCGCGCCGGCCGCCACGACATCGGGACGTACCTGGATCTGGCTGGAGTGATGGCGGCCGACGACACCCCGTCGGTCATCGACGACGTGGCCGCGCGCGTGGGCGCCGTGGCGGCCTCCGTCGCGGACGAGAATCAGCGCGGCGCGTACAAGGCCTGGATCCGCGGGCGCTTCGGCCCCGTGCTCGAGTCGCTCGGTCTCCCGGGCAAGGCGAGCGACGCGGACGGCATTCAGGGACGCCGCGCCACGCTGCTGATGCTGCTCGGCGACACGGCAGACGACACCGCCGTCCAGCAGCGGGCTCGCGAGCTCGCGCTCGGCTATCTCGAGGACCGCACGTCGGTGCCGCCGAATGTGGTTGGCGCCGTCCTCCGCACGGCCGCAGCCGGAGGCGACAAGGCGCTGTACGACCGCTACATGGCGGAGTTGACGAAGTCGAAGTCCACGCCGGAGGAGTACTACCGGTTCTTCAACGCGCTCGCGTGGTTCCGCGACCCGGCGCTGGTGACGCGCACGCTGGAATTCGCCGGCTCGCCCGAGGTGCGCACGCAGGACGCGCCGACGCTGATCGGCCTGCTGCTGGCGCAGCCGGCGTCGCAGGACATCGCGTGGTCGTTCGTGAAATCGAAGTGGCCCACGCTCACCGAGCGGCTCGGGGTGTTCCAGAGCGTGCCGACCATCGTGGGTTCGCTGGGTGCCTTCTGCACGCCCGAGAAGGCGGCAGACATCAAGGCGTTCTTCGCCAAGAACCCCGTGCCGCCGGCGGTGCGCCTGCTGCAGCAGTCGATCGAGCGCATCGAGTCGTGCGTCGCGCTCGACCAGCGCCAGTCCGCGCCGTTCACCCGCTGGTTGTCACAGAAGTAGGGGCCGCCTTCAGGCGGCCCGACCAGAGGCGGACCTTCAGGTCCGCCTACTTCGGAAAGCTCGTCGGCGCGGTGTCGGCATAGCCTTCACCGTCCAGTGCCTTCATCATCGCCACGAGCGCGTCGATCTCGGCGGGCGTGAGGCCGAGCGGCTTGGCGGGCATCTTCGGGTCCAGATACGGATTCCGGTTGCCGCCGCGGTTGTAGTACTCCACCACCTCGCGCAGCGTCGCCACCGAGCCGTCGTGCATGTAGGGCGCGCGCTTGTTCACCTCGCGCAGCGTGGGCGTCTTGAACGCGCCGCGGTCCGCTTCGCCGAAGCCCTCGTTGACGGTGCCCTTCGTGGTCTGGTAGCGCCCTTCGTCCGAGAACGCCTTCGTCTTCTCGTCCCAGCCGATGCCGATGTTGTGGAAGTTGTTGTCGGTGAACCGGCTGCCCACGTGGCACTGCACGCACGCCGCCTTGCCGAAGAACAGCTCGTGCCCTTGTTTCACCTCGGCCGACACCGCCGACGCGTCGCGCGTGCGGCGCCAGCGGTCGTACGGCGAGTTGCCGCTCATGCGCGTGCGCTCGTAGTCGGCAATCGCCTGCGCGATGCGCTCCTTGGTGACAGCATCGCTGCCGAACGCCTCGACGAAGTATGGGCGGTAGCCCGGCACCGCCGCGACCGTGGCGACCACGGCCTCGTGCGTGTTCCCCATCTCGATCGGATTGGCCATGGGACCGAGCGCCTGTTCCTCGAGCGAGTTGGCGCGACCGTCCCAGAAGAAATGGGGATACAGCGTGACGGCCTGGTTGATGAACGTGGGCGCCTTGCGCTTCCCTTTCTGGCCGCGAATGCCGGTCGCCACCGGCGTGCCCTGCGAGAACGCATGCTCCGGCTCATGGCACGTGGAGCACGAGACGGTGCCGTCGGCGGACAGTCGCTTGTCGTAGAACAGCCAGCGGCCGAGCCGCACGCGCTCGGGCGTCGGCGGCGTTCGCAGCGATGACAGATCGATATCGGGCCCGATCGGCGAGACCGGCAGCGGGCGGACAGGATTGCCCACTTCCCACGGCGGCACGTCGGCCGGCGCGGCACAGCCCGCAGCCGCTAGCAGCAGCACACCGCACAGGGTTCGTAGCTGCAGGCCTTCAGGCCTGCCAATGCCGTTTCTCACCAAACGCAATTGTACAATGCGCCCCGTGACGCTCCGGTGCGCGGCCCTGGTAACGCTTGTCCTCTGCGGATCGATGGCCGCCCAGGAAAATTCCCTTTCCAGCACATTGGGATCCTAAGCTTAGAATTCCACGTGGACAAGTTGTCGCG
>JADMIO010809399.1_pt1 | contig 15329 bp, 11 predicted proteins | sample 8958161 | NCBI WGS metagenome assembly JADMIO01 (sample SAMN16585339, study PRJNA669376) | soil metagenome | isolation source: Crop rotation soil | place: USA: Cullars Rotation, Alabama | collected 2011
GGGATGGCCCGCCCCGCCGCGATGACGTTCCTCACGAGCTCATCGGCGAGGCCGCGCAAGCTCTCGATGGCGAGCGCGGTCGGCTTGCGCACGAGCTCGAACGCTCCCGTGGCGAGAGCCGCGATCGCGATGTCGCTGTCGGCGCCGGCCATGCTCACGATCACGACACGCCGTCGTTGCTCCGCGCTCAACGCATTCAACACGCCGAGACCGTCGAGATTCGGCATCACCAGATCGAGCGTGACGACGTCCGGCTTCAGCGCGGCAATCTTTTCCAGCGCGTCGATCCCGTCGGAAGCCGTACCCACGACTTCGAGCTCACGACTCGACGCCAGGCTTTCGCGCAACACCTTGCGGGCGAAGGCCGAATCGTCCACGACCAGCACGCGGATTCGACTCATTCGCCTCGCTGGCGGTAAAAGAAGGAGCCCGCGTATTCCTCGCAGCTCAACGTCGTCGAGAAGCGCAGCAGCGATTCGGAAGCGCCGACGATGAGCACGCCGCCCGGATGGAGTGCGTTGCTGATCCGCGCCGTCGCCGCGGCCACGGAGGCTTCGCTGAAGTAGATGAGCACGTTACGGCAGAGTATGATGTCGAACCGGCCGAGCCGTGCGACCTCCTCGGACGCAACGAGGTTAACGCGCAACCAATCGACGGCCGAGGCGATGCGCGGAATGACCTGAAGTCCGCCTTCGCACGGCACGAACCAGCGCTCGGCGGCTGCTGCGGGCAGCGCGCGCAGCGATCGCCGGTAATACTTGCCTTGTTTGGCATGGTTGAGAGCGCGCTCGCTGATGTCGCTCGCGATCAGGGTCACGCCGTCGAGCAGGTTGACTTGGTCGAGCAACATCGCGAGCGTGAGCGGCTCCTCGCCCGTCGCGCTCGCCGCACACCAAATGCGCGGTCGGGCCCCGTTCGCGAGGAGCTCCGGCACGAACTTCTGGACGACGAGCTCGAGCGCGGAAAGCTCGCGAAAGAAGTACGTCTCGTTCACGACGAGCTGCTCGACGAGCCGCGCGAATTCGACGTCCGCGCCGGGGTCGTAACGCAGGAAATAGTAGTAGTCGAGGAGCGAGTCGAGGCCCCGCTCCACGACACGTGGCGTGAGCTTGTCGGCGAGGAGCGCGCGATCCTCGCTTCCGTAATGAATGCCCGTACGCTCTTCGATCAGTGCACTCAGGATGGCAAAGACCTGCGGGGAAAGCGCAAGCCCCGTCATGCGTTGAGCACGGCCGCACAGATTCTGCGCACCTCGGCGTCCGGATCTTTTAGCGCCGCCTGCTCGAGCGCGAGCGAGCTCTCCCGGTCTTGAAGCGCGACCAGCGCCGATGCCGACGCGCGGCGCGCGGCATCGTTCCTCGAGCTCAAGGTCGCTCGAATCGCCTGGAGTGAATCCGGCGAGCTCATCCTCGCGAGGCTGCCTACGAGCGCACCCGCCGTCGCGTCGTCGGCCGAGGCGAGCGCGTCGGAGATGGCTTCGATACGACCGGGCGCCGGCCTGCTCAGCGCCTCGACCAACGGCTCGCGGTGCGGCGCCTTGCGCAAGAGCGTGATGAGCTCGTTCGTGGCCGCGGCATCCACGCGCGCGCCCAAAAACCCGGTCGCCGCCGTAGCCACGCCTTCGTCGCGGTCCTCCACGGCTCGCGCGAGAGCGGGCACGCCCTCCGAGAGACCGAGCTCGGAAAGCGCGGACAGCGCCACCAGACGCGTGGCCGCTTCCTCCGAGGCGACAGCGGCGAGGAGCTGGGGCAACGCCTCGGCTCGTTTGGAGATACCGAGGGCGACCAGCGCAGCCCGGTGCAAATCCGCGTCCTCCGAACCGACGGCGGCGTTCAGTGCCTCGAAGGCGCTCGGCGCGGTCAAATGTGCGAGCGCTTCCACCGCTGCCACCCGGACCTGACCCGATTCGTCGGCGAGCCGGGCGGCGAGCAACGCCGCCGCGTCGTCGTCCCGCTGCTTGCCGAGCGCTTGGCACGCGTAGTACCGGACCCAAGGGCTTTCGTCCGTCAGCGCGCCGCGAAGCTCTGCGAGCACGCGCGCGTCGCCTCCCGGCGTCTGGCCGAGGGCGCGCAGCGCCGACGTGCGTGTACGGATCACGGAGTGCCGTGCAGCCTCGATCAAGAGCGGGACAGCGCGCGGATCCTCGTACAGCGGAAGACCGGCGATGGCCGCGTCGCGCACGCGCTCGCCAGGATCGCGGAGCGCCCCCGCGAGCAGCTCCAAGCCCTCCGGGTAAGCGAAATAGCCGATGATGCGCAGCGCGGCGCAGCGCAGTCGTTCGGCGCCGCTCGTGGCCGCTTGCAGCGCGAGCTCTTTCGTCGTCGTGCTGCCGAGCGACTGCAGGGCACCGAGCGCGGCCTGCGCAACGCGCCCGTCCGCGTCGGTAAGCAGGGGAAAGATCGCCGGGACGACGCTCGTGTCGGACACCTCCGCCAGCGCGTCGCAAGCCAGTGCGCGAACGTCGCTGTCTTCATCGTCGAGACACTCCACGAGCACTTGGCGCGCCTCACTTCGTCCGCCTACGATTGGGATCAGGAGCCGCCGGCGCGCCGAGGGACCGCGCCGCAAGGCCTCGAGCAGCTGGGGCTCGGCGAGGCTCACGAGCTGCTTCAGCGCTACCGCGGCCGTCTGTGCGACGGTCCCGCCCTCGTCGAGCAGGGCGAGTAAAGCGGGCACCGTGCTCTCGTCGCCAATCCAGCCGAGGACTTGCCCGAGCGCCAAGAGCTCGAGCGGGTCGGCGCGCTTGATGCTTTGCGTCAGGCGTTCGCGCAACGCGGGTTTTCGATCGGAAACCGCCAGAGCCCGTTCGACGGCGGCGCTCGTTCCGAACCTTCGCTTGCACTGCTCGCTGATGGCAACGAGGGCGAGCGCTAGATTTCTGACGAGCCCCTCGTTCGCGGTTTCCAACAATCGGACCAACGGACCTACGGCCGCCAGGTCGGCCACTCTGCCGATCGCGCGCACCGCTTCCGCGGCGTAAAGCGGCTCCTCCGCGAGCTTGACGAGCGCCGGCAGAGCGCGCGGGTCACGGCTGCGCCCGAGCACGTCGATGGCCGGGAAAGTGCGAAAAAAGTTGCGGCTCGCGATCAACTCCAGCAGCGAATCGACGGCAGATTTGCCACCGATACGACCGAGCGCTTCGACCGCCGCGAGAGCGACGTTGTCGTTCGCGTGCCGCGTGAGCGCCTCGAGCACCGGCAGACCGAGCGTGCTCTCGCGCCGCCCGAGGATCTGCGCGGCGTCGCAGACGACGGCCGGGTTCGCGTCACGCGTCAACTCGACGAGGGTCTGGTCGATGTCCGCCCTCGAAGCGGAAAGCGCGTCGACGATGCCTGAGATTTGGGCTTCGTTGTCGCGCTCGGCCTTCAAGGCGCGGCACAAGAGCAACGCGACCGCGCGATCGCCGGCGGCGAGGACGGCGACGGCGGCGCGGCGGACCGCCCAAGAAGGTTCCGCCAATTCGGCGAGCAAGCGGGGCACTGCGGCCGCGCCGTCGTCGCGCATCGACTCGATGTCGCGCAGGCGAGCGCGCTGCTGCGCGTCGTGGGGGGATGCGGTGGGCGGTAGACTCATGGCGTCACGGGCGAGCCGCCGAGGGCGTTGTTTTCGAGCGCCCCGGCGACGGCATCGATGGCCGCCACTTGCGCGGCGCTGGCGTTGCGCATGCTTCCGATGCGCGCGCTGAGCGACTCGAGCTCGCGGCTGAGCGTCTGCGCGCCGCGCGCCTGCGTGCCCGTCACCCCGACGATCTCGCGAATGCGCGCGCGCATGTCGTCCACCGCGCGACCAATTTCCGCGGCGCTCGTGCTTTGCTCACCATTGGCCTTGCGAACGGCGCCGATGGCGGTGCTCTGTCGCGCCGAGCTGTCAGCGAGCGCGGCGAGCGCGGCGGTCTGCTCCTCGACGGCTCGCGCCGATTGGCGCGCGATCCGCCGCACCTCATCGGCGTCCTTGGCCATGGCCGTGATCGCCTTGCTCTGTTCTCCGGTGGCTCGGGTCACCTCGACGGCGAGGGTCGCGACCTGACGCGCAGCCGATTCGAGCTCCTTCCCCGCCGTTCGCTGCTCGACGAGCGCCTTGGCCGTGAGCTGCGCGTCCTTGCGAGCCGCGTCGAGGGCGCGGGCGATCTCGAGCGCGCCCTTGGCCTGCTCACCGAGCCCCAAGAGCGTACGCTCGGTCGCGCTCCGCACCTCTTCGGCCTGCACGCTGATGGCGCTGACCAACCCGCTTTGTTCGTCGAGCCCGGCGAGCGTCACCTCGCTCAGCCTGCGCATCTCGCCGGCAATCTTCGCGAGCTCTCCCGCGCCCGACGCTTGTTCCGAGGCGGTGTCCGCCGTTTGCTTCGCGTTCTGCGCCGCCTTCTCGTTCGATTGAACGAGCTCGCGCAGGGCCCGCGCCTGCTCCGCCGAAGCCTGCGTCGTCTGCTTCGCCATCTGGCGCATCTCGCTCGCGCTTCGCACGAGGCTCTGATTGGCCTGCGCCTGCTCCACCACGGCGCTCGCGATGAGCTTCGACTGCTCACGAACGGTACCGGCGGAGTCGGCGAGCATCCGTATCGCCGAGACCTGCTCGCCCGCGCTCTTGGCCACATCGCGCACGGACTGCCCGAGCTCCTGCACGCCGCTCACGATTGCCGAGAGGGCGCGCTCGGCATCGCTCGCGAGGGAGGCACTCTCGTTCGCGACACGTTCCCCCTCGTGGGTTGCGCCGAGCGCTTCGCGCGCCGTGTGCTGCAGCGACCGGATGACCTTCGCGATGTCCGAGCTCGCCGCCGCGGCTCGATCGGCGAGGGCGCGGATCTCTTCCGCGACCACGGCAAACCCCCGGCCGTGCTCGCCGGCGCGGGCCGCTTCGATGCTCGCGTTCAGGGAAAGGAGGTTCGTCCGATCGGCGATCAAGTTGATGGTCTGCACGAAATCCCCGATCTCGTCGGCGCGCTGAGCCATCTCCTTCATGACGCCCGCGGAGGCGCCGATCGAGGCGCGGATCCGGCCGAGCCCCTCGATCGACTTCGCGACCGTGGTGCCACCATCGCGAGCGGTCACGTTCACACGGTCACCGACGTCGCGCGCCTGCTCGCAGACGCGCGCAATCAGGCGGGTCGAGCCGTCGATCTGCGCCGCGGCGCTCGCGCTTCCCTCCGCGAGACGCGCAATCTCCTCCGCGGCGCGCGCGGTCGACTGCGCCGAGCGAGCGAGCTGTTCGATCGTGCTCGCGTTTTCCTCCACGACGCGCGCGTTCTTTTCCGCGGTCGCCGCGACCTCCTCGACGGAAGCGGCTACTTCCGCGACGGTCGCCGCGTTCTCTTCCGTCGCTGCTTGGAGTTGTTTCGCGCCGTTCGCGGCCGCGGCGGCGGCGCGCGAAATCTGATCGGCCGCGCTCGCGGTTCGCGTCGCCGCGCCCCCGAGCTCCTTACCTCGACCAACGAGCTCGCCGATGCCGTGAGCGGCGCGGGCGGCGCCGGTGCTCACCGAGCTCACGCGAGCGGCCACGTCGCGCGCGTCGCCGGCGAGTCGCTCGATGCCCTTCGCCATTTCGTCACCCGTCGCCCCGATTTCCGAGATGGCCGAGGCCGAGCTGTCGCCCCGCTCCGAAATCCCCGCCAAGCCAGTGGCCATCTCCGTTCCGGTCGCGAGCAGCTCCTCGGCCGAGGCGGCGAGATCCTGAGCGTTCGCGGCGACGCCCCGAATCGACCGCGCCGATTGCTCGACGGCGGCGGCCGTGCTCTCGGCGGACTGCGCGAGGAGCGCGCTATCGTTTTTCACCGCCACGACCGAAGCAGCGACCTCGCGCAACGAGGTACCGGCCTGCTCGATGGTGCCGAGGAGGTCGAACGTGAGCTCGGCCGAGCCCTGTTGCGATTTGACGACCTTGCCCGAGATGATCGACGTCTCCTCCGCCGACGCCGCGATAGACTCCACGGACGCGCTCAGTTGCTGGCTGAGCGCGGCGCCGTCGTTGCTGGTCGAAATCAGCCGCAGGACCGCTTCTTCGAGCGCCTGGACATCTCCGCCGTTGGTTCGTGAGGCGTGGACGGCCCGTTCAACTCGGGAGCGCAAGTCGTCCGGAGATGTCGTCGGCGCGGATGGCGAGTGGTTCATGGTCATAGGCGTGCTCACTCAGAACTTTCGGAAGATCCAGCAATAGAAACAGGCGTTTGCCGACCGCATGCATGCCGCGAACGAGGCCGTGGGAACGCTCGCTCACGAGCGCGGGAGTCGGCTGAATTGCCGCGGGATCCAGCACGAGAACCTCGCGCGCGCGATCGACGCACAAGGCCACGACGCGGTCTTCGACCTGTGTGACGATGATACGCGTGTCGAGGGTCGGCTCGGCAGCGGCGAGGCCGAAGCGACGTCGAAGATCGATCACGGGAACCACCCGCCCGCGCACCGTCACAATTCCCGCGACGAAGTCCGGAGTGCCAGGCACTTTGGTCGCGCCGCTGAACGTGTCCATCTGCAGCACGACCGCGGCGGGCAGGGCGTACTCGACATCCGCGAGCGCGAAGACGACGTGGAGGCTCACGTGAGCGCCGCCCTGGCCGGCGTGGGATTCAACGTCGCACCGAGCGCAACGAGGTCGAGCACGAGCGTTGGCCTGCCGTCGCCGAGGTCGGTCGCCCCTGAAACTCCCGGAGCTCGGACGAGCACGTCGTTCATCGGGCGAATCACGACTTCTTGCTGGCCGAGCATCCGATCGACGGCGAATGCGACGGGAGAGCCCGCGCGCCGAACGATGATGGCTTTGCGGGCGACGGCAGCGCTCCGCTCCATGCGGAAGAGGCGCGCGAGCTCGACGACGGGCACGGCTTGTCCGCGCCGGAGAATGATGTCGAGGTCGGCGCCGCCGACGCTACTGGCAGGGACTCGCGCCCGCTCAGCTTGGTCGACCTCCACGATTTCCTCGACGGTGGCGACCGGCACCACGAAGCGCTGCCCTCCGCATTCGAACGTGAAGGCGTCCACGATCGAGATCGTGAGCGGGACCCGCAGAGTGAACGTGGTGCCCTCGCCCAGGCGAGTCGCCACCTCGAGCTCGCCCCCGAGCTCGTCGACGACGACGCGTTTGACGATCTCCATTCCCATGCCGCGCCCGCTCGTCGTGGTGGCGATATCGCGCGTCGACAGCCCCGGCATGCACAAAAGCTCGAGCAAGTCCGCGTCCGTTTCGGGAACGGCGCGCTGCGCCTTGCGCGCCACGGCCTGCCGATCGATGCCGCGACCGTCATCGCTGACGGTGACCTCGAGGCGTGTATTCGAACGGGCGGAGCACGCGATCCGCAAAAGCCCCTCCTCGGGCTTGCCACGGCGGGCGCGCTCGTCGGGCGTCTCGATCGCATGGTCGACGGCGTTGCGCACCAGATGCACGAGAACGGGGAACAGATGTTCGGAGACGGACTTGTCGAGCTCGGCGCCGCCGCCTTCGAGCTCGACCCGTACCTTGCGGTTCGTCGTTCTCTGCAGGCCGCGCACCAAGAGCGGAACTCGGTCGAGTAAGTCCGCGACCGGCACCATCCGCACGCGAACGATCGCGGCGCGGAGCTCGCGCAGCTGTCGAGCGTTCTCGGCGACGACGTTGGCGAGCTCGCGCGTGTTCGCGCCGCTCTCTGCGAGCCGCGCCGCCGCGCTCGCCAGGCGAAACCGGGTCACGATCAGCGTCGATAGTCCTTCCATCGCCTCGTCGAGCCGATTCACGTCGACGCGCACGATGCCTTTGCTGAGCCCAGCTCCGAGCGCGTCCCGCATTTCGACGTCCGCGCTCAGGTCGAGGCCGCCGGCGAGCGCGGCGCGCGCCGGAAGCTCGCGATCGTCGTGAATGGGCTTCAAGCTGTCGCTCGCCACGCCCATGCTCGCGGCGACTTCGGCGTCGGGCGACGTCGTCAGGAATATCAGCGCGAAAGCGAGGCCGCCGGGCGACTCGGGCGACTCCGGGACCGAGCGCGGCAGCACGCGTACGATATCCGCGAGCGCGCCGAGCCGCTCGCGCACGGTATTGATCGACAAGCCCTCGGCGGCGCGCTCGGGCGAAGGCAGAAAATGCACGACGAACGCGCGCTGGCCGAGGCCGATTCCGCGAACCAGCTGCTCGACCTCGACGGGCGAAAGCTTCTCGAGCAGGGCCGGCTCGAGATCCAAGCGCGGGGCCGAGGCTTCGAGCGCGCGAGTGCCGCTCGTCCCGAGAGCGTCGAGGTCCAGAAGGAGCTCAAGCGGCGCCGGTTGCGCCGGCTCGCCGCGCCCGAGTGCCGCAATCCGCTGCGCGATCGTCTGCACGCCGCGCAGGAGGACGTCGGTGGCCTCGAGCGGCGGCGCGGTGCCCGCGCGGTCGAACTCGCGAACGAAGCTCTCCAGCCGATGGGCGATCGCGACCACTGGGTCGACGCCGACCATCGCGGAGAGGCCCTTGATCGTGTGCAGGGACCGAAAGATGTCGCGCAAGATGCGGGGATCGTGCGTCCCCCGCTGCTGCGCCGTCTCGAGGGCGAGTAAGCGGGCATTGGCGAGCGCGACGTGCTCTTCTGCCTCCACCAGGTAGGCAGCTAGGAAATCCTTCAGATCCGTGGTGACCATCACCCACCGAGCTCTCCACCCTCGGGCAGGATGGCTTTGACCTCGGCGATGATCGCATCCGGGGTGAACGGCTTCGCGAGGAAAGCGCTGGCGCCGGCGCGCAGCACCCGTTCACGCGAGTCGTCGTCTCCGCGCGTCGTCACGATGAGCACGGGTAACGAGCGCAGGCGATCCTGGCCGCGCACGAACTCGAGCACCTCTACCCCTCCTACGTCCGGCATGTTCACGTCGAGCACCATCAGGTCGAATCGGCCGAGCGAAAGCCGCTCGATCGCCTCGAGACCGCTCGAAGCGTGCACGAACGTCGTGCCGGGCATGGCACGCAAGCAAGCAACAATCATGTCGCGCATGACCTTGCTGTCGTCGACCACCAAAATCGCGGGCATGCAGGCCAAATCGACGGTAGGACCAGGCCTGCTGCAGGTCAATGACGATGAACCTCGAGCGTCGCAGACACCACCGCTCGGGGCACAATGCCACGCCCATCGCAAGTTGGCGGGAACGGCGCTCGGGACTAGCTTGAGTCGTGACGAGGTCGCCCATTCCGGACAACACGCTGAGCACCACCAAGAACCTCGCGCCTGAGGTCCAGCGTGATCGCGATCACGGGACGATCTGGGTGGTCGACGACAGCCAGCTCGAGGCGCAGGTCGCCGCGCGTCTTCTCTCCGCGCAGCACACGGTCCAAACGTTTCAAGACGGCGCCAGTGTGCTCGAGCTCTTCTCCACCGGTTTGCGGCCAGACGTGCTGGTGCTCGACTGGCACATGCCGGACACGTCAGGTCTCGACGTGTGTCGCTTCCTTCGCCAGCGCTACGACCCGGCCAGTCTTCCGATCCTCGTGCTCACGGGCGCGGGCGGGGACGAGGAAACCGTGGAGGGGTTGCATGCGGGCGCCAACGACTTCGTCGCAAAGACGTCGAGCTCCGAGGAGTTCCAGGCCCGCGTTCGGACGCTGCTGCGCGTGCGCGTGCTTCACGAGCGCGTCCGACGCGCCGAGCTCGCGGCGCAGCACGCACGACAATCGGCCGAAGAAGCCAACCAGGCCAAAGATGCCTTCATGGCAACCGTCTCGCACGAGCTTCGCACGCCGCTGAACTCGATCATCGGTTGGGCTCACCTCTTGAAGGAGAGTGAGCCGGACGAAGAAACCTTGCGGCGGGGCCTCGAGACCATCGAGCGCAATGCGAGGATTCAGGTTCAACTCATCGAAGACATTCTCGACACGACGCGGGCGATGTCGGGCAAGCTTCAGCTCGAGCTCAAGCCCATCGACTTCGCCGATGTCGTGAATGCCGCACTCGAGGTTTTGAAGCCGAGCATGGATGCGAAGGGTGTGGACATCCGGTGCGACCTCAGCGCCGCGGCCACGTGGGTCAACGGCGACGCCGATCGTCTCCAACAGGCCGTGTGGAACCTACTCAGCAACGCGACCAAGTTCACGCCCAGGGGCGGCAGCATACGCGTCACGCTCACGTCTACGGTGGGAGAGCTCACGCTCGCGATCGCCGACTCCGGCAAAGGCATCAGCCCCGAATTCCTCCCGCACGTATTCGATCGCTTCCGACAGCAGGACGCTTCGGCATCGCGGCGACATGCAGGGCTCGGGCTCGGGCTTGCGCTCGTCCGCAATCTGGTCGCAGCGCACGGCGGACAGGTCACCGCCAGCAGCGAGGGGGAAGGCCGAGGCGCGACCTTCTGCATCCGGCTCCCCTTGGACATGAGGCAACGCCCGCGCTCCACGGCGAACCAGGGCTCGGTGCCGCCGTCCTTCGGACGCGATGCCGTGATCGGTCAGCTCGCCAACGTGAGTGTCCTGCTCGTGGAGGACGACGACGACGCACGCGAGCTCATCGCCGCGCTGCTCGAAGAGCAGGGCGCTCGCGTGACCACCGCCGCGAGCTCGGCCGATGCGCTCGCCGAGCTCGCTCGGGCCCGCCCCGACGTCCTGGTGAGCGACGTCGGCTTGCCGGTCACGGACGGCTTCGAGCTCTTGCGACAAGTGCGGGCCCGCTACTCGGGCGAGCAGCTGCCCGCCATCGCGCTCACCGCCTACACGCGCCCCGAAGACCGCGAGCTGTCTCGCAGCGCCGGGTTTCAGTCTCACGTCTCCAAACCGGTGGCCCCCGCCGCGCTCGTGAAGGCCGTCAGCGCGCTCGCCCGTGAGCGACTCGGCGCGCGATAGCTCGGGCCTGGACCTCGCCTCAGAATATCGGCGTGAATTCGAGCATTGCGCCGTCGGTCAGCGTGAAGTCGTCGGCTTGCGTCAGTCGAGGCTAATGCTCACCGGGCTCGCCTCGTCCTCCGTGAAGCTCGGCCCGGAGTACACGGCATAGAGCCCGCCCGGCTCGCTCGCATCGCGCGCCTTGGGGCAGGTGAAGCTGAGCGTCACCTCGGCGCCGCCCTCGACGTCCGACTGTGCGAGCGCGTCGGCGTCCACGCACGCGACGCCGGCTCCGAGCACTGCGCTCGCCTCACACAAGCGCACGGCTTGCGGCGCCGCGTCGTCGGGTACGGAGCAGCGCACCGTCGTCGTCTTGCCGGGCTCGCACTCGTGCACGACGTGATCGTACGAGAAGCCGCAGTTGCGCCGTAGGCCGAGCTGGCCGCGCGTGCACGGCGACGTGACGAGGCCTTCGCCCGGCAGCGGGAGCGTGACGTCGTGCTTGCCGGCATTGTTGCTGTCCCACTTCGACATGAACGCGCACTCGGGGCGGTCCACGGTCTCGCCCTTTGCCGTCCTGAAATTCGTTGGCTCCCACACCGGGTCGCCGTTCTCGTCGAAGACGGGCTCGCCTTCGCAGAGGAAGCCGTCCGGATTGGAGACGAAGCCGAGCGGCGCTTTCACGGGGCCGCTCGAGGTGTCGATCGTCGTCACGTCGACCCACTGGCACTCGATGCCGGCGTTGTATTGGTCACCCCACCCCTCGGAGATGCCCTGGAAGGCGCAGTCGTTGTAGGGCGAGTGCGTGGGGCTGTGCACGTTGTTCGAGTAGCGGGCGACGCTCTCGAGGCAGAACGCGCGCTTCGACCCGAGGTTCGGATCGCCGCCGAAGGTGAACGTTGCATAGTGACTGAAGTGAAAGTGGTTGTGGCATGCGCTGTACTCGTACACGTGGTGGTTCGCGTTCGGCGTGTCGTTGTCGGGGTCGTCGAGGAAGTAGTCGATGTCGCCGATATTGACGGGGGAGACGCCCAGGTTCTTCTCGCTCGCGTTGAACTGTAAAAGCCGGCGCCAGCCCGTACCGCCCACGCAGCGCTCCTCGAGGGCGCAGGAGAGCTCGCCGATGTAGCGGTACGTCAGTCGATTCACCGCCAGCTCCTCGGTCACGACGGCGAGATCGGCGCCGCCCTTGTTCGTGACGGCGCCGTGAAGCCACGGCTTGGCGACCGCGTCGTCCCACGCGATACGCTCGTAATGAATGGCCGTCTGGACGGCGCCAACGTGCGCCGAAAGTGCGTCGAGGCACGACTCGTCCGCGAAGGCCGTGTAGTGACAGCCGTCACTCGTCAGATCGGTCTCGACGTCGCAGGTCTGGTCGTAGAAGAACTCGGGGTCCTCGCTGTCGACGCTGTTCGGCGGGAATTCGGCTTCATCCATGCACGCGTAGCCCGTGCGCTGCACGAGCAGCTCGGGATCCACCGGGAAGGTGAATTCCTCGTCCCAGGTGCCGCCGATCTCGGCGAGCGCCGGCTCCGACGTGCCGGGTGAGTCCTCGTCCGTGACGATCATGGACGTGAGCGCGTAGTCTATGAGCACGTAGTCGTGGCCGTCGACTTCGGCTCGCCGCGCGAGAGTGCCGTCGTCGCCGGGTACCACGGCGATCTTCAGGAGCTCGTCGGGCGGAAGCGGGAGCTGCTGCTTCTCGTCGCCTTCGTCGTAGAAGTAGGGGCGGAAGTTCAGCTGATACGTCGCGAGCGTGAGCTGGCGCTTGGCGCGGGCGACCCAGAAGTCCGCCTTCTTCGCGAGCAGGGTCTCGGCGACGCGCTCGCGAATCGATTCCGGGAGCTCGTCGAGCAGGACGCCGACCCGACTCGAGGCGCTGACGGCGACGAGCGCGCCGGGGGTCGTGTCCGTCGTGGCTGTGGGGCCGGGCGGGGGAGGTGTGGTGGAGTCCTCGCTGCAGCCGCCGGACCAAAGGGAAAAGAGCAGCGCGACCGAACCAAGAGTGACGAACCGACTACGCATGCGCGCGACGTTAGTCGTACGCGGAGTTCGTCAGGTTTCCTCGCCGTTGCGAGACGCGCCGCCGTGAAAACGGCGAGAAATCAGGTCGTCGGGAACGGCTCGCGCGTCGCTTCCGCAATGTTGGACTCGTCGGTGCCGTGCGCGAACTCTTTGCTGCCGCTCGTCACGACGAAGGGGCCGCCCCAGTCCTCCTCCACGTCGTGATTGAGGTCCTCCGCCAGGTGATCTTCGCCACTGGTCATGGCGACGACGGCACCCTGAGCGAGCTCGGCCGCGAGATCGTCGTCGGAGCGGGCTACGGCGACGAAGGCCGCTTCGGGAGGTTTGGAGCGACGCTCCCTCGTCCCCGCGAGGAGTCGCTCGGCACGCTCTGGGTCAACGAGGTGACCTGCATTGTCGAACAGCCGTTGTTCCCTGCCTCGAGAATAGACCATGTTGCGCTCCAGATTGACTGCCCCTCGCGCCCGACATCATCAGCATAGCGCCGTCGCGGCCCGGTGTCGGGCACATTTCGTCTCGCCGCGAAAATAAATTTCTCAGACTTCGGTGAGCCAGCTCGTGAGTAGGTAGTTCGCGACGAGAACGGATACCGAGCTGATGACGACGGCTCGGGTCGTTGCTTCACCGACGCCCTTGGCGCCGCCCGATGCGAAAAAACCCTGTGCGCACGAGATGCTGCAGAGCAAGAACCCGAACACGAGCGACTTGATGAGACCCATGTAGAAGTCGCTCGGCACGATGTACTTCTCGATGTTCGACGTAAAAATTCCGGGATCGACGCTCATCCAATTGACGCTCACGACGTAAGCACCAACCATGCCGACGCAGGTGTAGAGGACGAACAGGAGGGGAAGCATCAGCACCGCCGCGAGCAACCGTGGAGAAAGCAAGTATTGGACCGGGCTCACGCCCATCGTCGTGATCGCGTCGAGCTGCTCGGTGACGCGCATGTTGCCGAGCTCTGCCGCCATGGCGCTGCCCGCGCGCGCCGTGACCATCAATGCGGTGAAAACGGGGCTGATTTCGCGGCAGAGCGACACCGCGACGATGGAGCCGACGACGCCCTCGGCGCTGAACTGGCGGAGGCTATGCACGGTCTGCAGCGCGAGCACCATGCCGCTGAAGGTCCCCGTGAGTGCGACGATGAACGTCGATTTTACGCCGATGAAGTCCATCGCGAGAAAAAGCTGCGCGACGCGAAAGGGGGGGCGAATCATCCACGCCAGCGTCTGCGACGTGAGCATGAGTATTGCTCCGAGCCGATCGAGCCACGCGAGCAGAGGCTCGGCCACGGCCGCAGCGACCGCGGACAGGGTCGCTTGCTCCTCCTCCTCGGGACGATCGGGCACGTTCGCTTGGGCCAATTAGGGGCCGCCTCCTTCGAGCGCGGAGAGCAGCGCCTCGGAGCGGGCGCCGGTCGCGCGCAGCTTGGCGCGGCGCGGCGAGAGCGAGAGCTCGACGACGAGCGCGTCCCCGCCGAGCACGTCGATGTAGGGCTCGCCCCATTCGACGACGAGCGCGCGCCCGTCGTCGCGCTGCGAATCGAGCCCGAGGCGGCGCACGTCGTCTGCGTCGCGGAGCCGATACAGGTCGGCGTGCGAGAGGGGCGGCTTCGTGTCGTGCTCGTGCACGAGCGTGAAGGTCGGGCTCGGCACGCGCACGCGCATGGGCAACCCGAGCGCACGGCAGAGGGCGCGCGTGAAGAACGTCTTGCCGCTGCCGAGCGGGCCCGTGAGGACGATCAGGTCGCCGGCCGCCACGTGGGGCGCGACGCGCGCCGCGAGCTCGCGGGTGGCGCTGGGGGTCGAAAGCTCTACGTCCATCATTTCTCGCTCGGTCCTCCGGTCACGATCGTCAGCTCCCGCCCGAGCACGCGCGCGCCCGCGAAGCCTTGGTGCGCGCTCGTCCACAGCTCGGCTTGGACGGTCGCCAAGGCGTCGCGAGCCTTGGCGTGGAGAGCCTCGACATCGGCCTGTCGTGCCACGCCTTCGGACGGTAGGGCTTGAAGGGCGCGGGCAGCAAGCACGGCGGCGTCGTGGCCGAGCGCCTCGTACCAGCCGCCTCCCGGGGCGTTGGCGGGGTACGTGCCGGCGCCGGGCGTCAGCGTGGGCAGGCCGAGCGTCGCGCTCACGACGCTCGCATCGAGTCCGAGCGCGAGGGTGAGCCGCTCGCGCGCGGTGCGGAGCTCGGACGCGACGTCGCGCGCGCAGTCGGCGTCGCCGAGGACGAGTAGCGCGTCCACGCCGTCATGCTTCCAGGTCGCAACCGGAAAGCGAGGCTTGCCGGGGCTCGAGGGCTCGATGGAGCACGACGTGCCGCCGGGACCGACGTGGCCGAGCTCGCGCTTGCCGCGCGCGGCGAGCGCCTGAACGAGCGCTTGCTCGGCGGCGGTGTCGTCGGCACCGAGCACGAACGTGAAGCCCTGAGGAGCGGGCGGCTTCTCGAGCGGGCGCAGGAGCAGGATCGGGACGTGCAGCGACTCGGCGCGCGCGGAGGCACGGCGCGCCGTGTCGTCGTCGTTGCCCGCGACGAACAGCGCGGCCCCGTCGGCGGCGAGCGCGGCGGGAAAG
>JADMIO011054808.1_pt1 | contig 15328 bp, 16 predicted proteins | sample 8958161 | NCBI WGS metagenome assembly JADMIO01 (sample SAMN16585339, study PRJNA669376) | soil metagenome | isolation source: Crop rotation soil | place: USA: Cullars Rotation, Alabama | collected 2011
CCGGCGCAGCTGTTCGAGGACAACGCGATCGTCGATCGCGATGCGTACGCGGCGGACTACTACTGCACCGACGACTGGACCGACAAGGCGCTGTCGTGGCTGAAGTCTCATGTCGCGTCGGCGCCGTCGAAGCCGTTCTTCCTGTACCTGCCCTACAACGCACCGCATGCGCCGCTGCATGCGAAGCTGCCCGACCTCGCTCGATACGCGGGCGCGTACGACGCCGGATGGGATGCCACACGCGCGGCGCGATTCTCGAAACAGCAGCGCGAAGGTTTGATCGCGACTGACGTACGACTCCCTCCGCGCAGCAAAGGCGTGCCGTCGTGGGACGACGTGCCGTCATCGCAGCGCACGGTCCATGCGCGCTACATGGAGCTGTACGCAGCGATCGTCGACAACATCGACCAGAACGTCGGTCGCGTGGTCGACTTTCTGTCGCTGGCGGGACTCATCGACAAAACACTGATCGTCGTCACGTCCGACAACGGCGCGAACGGCATCGGCGGCGTCGATGGCGCCGTCAACAATCTTGCGAAGCGCCTGACGCGCACCGAAGACCCGACGATGGTCGAGCGCGTGATCGCGGGCAACGCGCTCGGCAGCGCATCGACGTGGCCGACGTATCCGCTCGGCTGGACCGATGTATCGTCGACGCCGTTCCGCCTCTACAAGACGACGACGATGAATGGCGGCATCCGCGTGCCGCTCGTTGCGCACTGGCCGAAAGGAATCGCCGATCGCGGCGCGGTGAGGCCGCAGTGGGTGCATGTGACCGATCTGCTGCCGACGGTGCTCGATGTCCTGAACGCCGAATATCCGCAGGTGTTCAACGGCTATGCAACGCGCGGACTCGACGGTGTGTCCGCATTGCCGCTGTTGCGCGCTGCGACCGCGCAATCGTCACGCTCATCGCAGCACTACGAGCTTGCCGGCAATCGTGGCTATATCAAGGACCACTGGAAGATCGTCTCGCTGCAACCACCCGGCAAGAAGATCGATCTCGACAACTGGATGCTGTTCGACCTCGCGCGCGACCCCACCGAGATCGACGACCTTGCAGCAGCGCGGCCCGACAAGGTTGCGGAGCTGGTCGATGCATTCGAGGCCGACGCGAAGGCGAACTACGTCTACCCGCTCGACAACCGCGACATCCGCCGCGCGCTGACGGTGCCGCCGTTCCTCGAGTCGAGCGTCTCGGAGCCGCGCACGTTCTACGGCGATGCGCCGACCGTCGCGCTTGCGGTCGTCTCGCCGCTGGTCGCCGATCGCGACTTCCGTCTCGAGTGCGTGTTCCAGCACGTGGCCGGCGCGCGAGGCGTGATCTTTTCGCTCGGTGATCCGATCGCGGGGATGGCGCTCTTCGTCCGTGACGACGCGATGACCTTCGTCTACCACGGCGGCACCGGCGTCCCGGCGATTGGCGCGTCGATGCGTGCGCTCGACGGTCGCAATCAGTTCGTCGTGGACCACCGGGCATCGGGCGCGCGAAAGGGCGTCGGTCGACTCGAGCTGAACGGCGAGACCGTCGAAGCCGCGCTCGACATGTCGCCGACGCTGATCCTCGGCTGGGTCGGCGAAGGGCTGGATCTGGGAATCGACCGCAAGCAGCACGTGACGACGCTGTATGGATTCGAAGACGCCTCCTCGACGCGATATGGCGGAACAGTCGCTTGCGTTCGAATCGAGCCCGGACCCCATCCCCCGGACAGCTACGCGAATCGCAGCGAGATCCTCTCGCAGAAGGACCCGCCCGCGGCAGCCTGACACGCGGCAACGTGGCGCGCACCGTTCGCATTCGCTACATCGTATTTCCGTACGCCTACCGAACCGCCATCCTTTATCCCTGAGGCGGCGTACGGAAGTCACTGCGCGACTCCAGCTGCGCGCGACTCCAGCTGCGCGCGACCCTCACTGCGCGACCCTCACTGCGCGACCCTCGCGCGTCCCGCCCGGCACGTTATCCGCTCCCCGTCCGTCGTCCCTGCATTCCGTCGCATCGTGCTGGAATTTCGCGAGTGACGGGTTTATGTTCCGGTCCATCGGCGCGCCGATCGCGCGCATCAATCGGGAAATCGAATGGGACTCGCGGACGACCTCGAACGACTGAAGACACTGCGCGATCAGGGCGCGCTCACCGAAGAGGAATTCATCCTCGCCAAGAAGCGCGTGATCGACGGCGAGCCGGCGGTCGGGCCCGCCTTTGCGTCGACCAATGCGCCGCGCGCCGAGCCTCCGAAGAAGGAACCGTCGGCCTTGCGCGAATTCAAGCGCTCGCTGACGGATCGCTGGATCGGCGGCGTCTGCGGCGGACTCGACAACGTAACCGGTATTCCTGCGTGGACATGGCGGATCCTGTTCGTGCTGCTCGCGCTGCTGCACGGCGTCGGCATCGCGCTGTATCTGCTGTTGTGGATCTTCGTGCCGCTCGAGAAGCTCGCGTTGCCGGCGCCGACGGTGACCGTGCCGCCTCCGCCGCCGTCCGTGCCTCCAGCCGCCTCGCCGCCGCAAGCGTGAATGACGATCATGGTCAGCGCGAAGTGAGGCTGTGACCTCATATCGGGCCTGACGTGAGTTGCAAAAAAGCCGCGACCTGTTCGCGGCTTTTTCCACGGTGGTCTAGCCGATGGCCACGTATTTCGCCGCATCGCGTGCCGCAGCGATCGGCGAGCCATCCGGCATCGCGAGACGATAGAGCCTTCCACCCTGCCGCGAGCTCCGTTCCGCAAGCTCCGCGACGAGCATCGATTTCCAGCCCACGTCCACGCCTGGATCGCATGCACGGCCTTCGCGTGCAGCGTCGAGGAATCCGTCCAGCTCCGCCGCATAGGCGCCGCCGAAACGCGCATGGAAATCCGGATGGTCGGGCGTCGTCGGCGTCATGTCGAACGTCGCGGCTTCCGCGAGCAGGCCGCGCGACGCTCCGCGTGTTCCCGTCCACAGTCGCGCATGGATCGGCCCGAAGTCACCGACGAACTCGCCGACGTCGATCCGCCCCTCGGTTCCGATCAGCTTGAAACCGTTGTCGTAGCCGGTGTTGTTGATCCTGGAGCCCCACAGGTGCGCGACCGAGCCGTCGCGCCACTGCAGGAATGAATGAACGACACTCGCGCCCTCGTTCGCGCGATCTTCGTAATACGGGGCCATGAAGCGGAGCGCCTGCACGGTCTGCGGCAACTCGAAGCGACGAAACGCCATCGCCTCGAAGATCAGGTGGATCGCCATGTCGGCCGTGATGCCGGCGCTCTGGTATGCGGGCGGCGTCGGGTTCTTGTCCTGCAGCACGTGATGCGATTGCTGGATCTGGCCGATGCGGCCTTCGGCCACCCAGCGCATCGCCGCGCGCGTGGCCGGATCGTAATGCCGCTGGAACGCGATCTGCACGTTGTCGTGCCATTGCCCCAGTGACTCGACGAGCGCGGCAGCCTCGTCGACCGTCTGCGCCATCGGCTTCTCGGCCATCACGCGGATGCCGCGCGACGCGAACGCAAGCGTGTCGCGGGCGTGATCCTCGGTGCGCGATGCGACCACGCAGCCGTCGAGCGCACACGCGCCGATCATCTCCTCGGGCGTCGCGAACAGGGCCGGGCGCAGGGACGGCGCGAGCGACGACAACATTCGCAGCGCATTGTCGAGCACCGGTCGGTGGCGATCGCCGAGCGCGACGAGCGAAACCGAGCCGTCGAGCGCGCGCTGCGCAAGGTGCTCGAGGTGAACGAGTCCCATGCGGCCGACGCCGAACATGGCGACGGAAAGCGGTCTGGTCATGATGCAGTGACTTGTTGCGAAGCGGTCGACTATAGCGGATAGCCCTGTCGACGGCGGGGTCGGATCGCACAGCATCGACGCGTTCGCGAAAACCCGGAACGTCGCGGCGGGATCATGCATCCAATGCGCATACGGACACCGGATTCACGAGATGACCAAGCCCGCGCTCTCTTCCGAGCCTTCACCCGCGCTGTCACCTGCGCCCCCGCCGAACCACTCACCGGCGCGACAGGGCGCGGCGCCCGACTTCGAGCGCGTGATGCGCGAGCACAACCGGATGATGTTCCGGCTCGCACGCTCGATCCTTCGCGATGACGCCGAAGCCGAAGATGCCGTCCAGGACGCCTATCTGTCGGCGTTCCGCAACCTCGATGCGTTCCGGGGCGAGGCGGCCCTGTCGACCTGGCTCGCGCGCATCGTCATCAACGAAGCGTACGCGCGGTTGCGCAAGCGCCGGCGCGACGCAACGGTCATCGACTTCGAATCCCGCCAACCCGACGCCGCCTTAACCATGATCGACGACCCACGCGACGACTCCGCCGAGCGGCCCGACAAGGCGGCCATGCGCAGTGAATTGCGGGCCCTGCTCGAGCGACGCATCGACGCGCTACCCGAGCAGTTCCGCATCGCGTTCATCCTGCGCGAAGTGCAGGAGATGTCGGTCGACGATGCCGCCGAAATTCTCGGCGTTCCGGCCGAGACCGTGCGGAGCCGCGCGTTTCGTGCACGCGCAATGTTGCGCGAGTCGCTCGCCCGCGATCTCGATGAGGCATCGGTCGACGCGTTCGGCTTCGACGGCGCGCGTTGCGACCGCTTGTGTGCGGCAGTGCTGTCGAAGCTCGGCATTCCGAAGCCCTCCAACCCTACCAACGAAGGAGAAGCAGCATGAAGAAGACTCTGATCGCGGCAGCGCTGTTGCCGTTCTTCACGGCAGTCGCTTACGCGCAGACGCCCGCGGCGCCCGCGACAACGAAGGCGCCGGCCGCGACGTCATCGCCATCGTCGGCACCGTCGACGCCCACAGCAGGCCCGGCCGCCGCAGGCGCACCGAACGACGCGCAGATCGCGCACATCGTCGTCACCGCCAACCAGGTCGACATCGATGCCGGCAAGCTCGCGGAGCGCAAGTCGAAGTCGAAGGAAGTGAAGGCGTTCGGCAAGCAGATGGTCACCGATCACAGCGGCGTCAACAAGCAGGCGGTCGCGCTCGCGAAAAAGCTGAAGGTCACGCCGCAGGACAATCCGACGAGCCAGAGCCTGAAGAGCGGCGGCGCGGAAAACGTGAAGGCGCTGTCGGCGATGTCCGGTGCTGCATTCGAAAAGGCGTACGTCGACCACGAGGTCACCTATCACGAGCAGGTGCTCGACGCGATCGACAAGGTGCTGATCCCGAACGCGAAGAACGAGGAGCTGAAGGGCCTGATCACGAAGGTGCGGCCGGCGATCGCCGCGCACCTCGAGCACGCCAGGATGCTGCAGAAGTCGATGAAGGGATGATCGTGACGGCCGACCGCATGACAGCGTCACCGTCGCTCGATGGCCTCGCGACGGCGCTCGCGAGACTCGCGGCATCGTTCATCTTCGCCAGTGCCGCTGCATGCCCGGCACTCGCCGCGACGCACACCATCGTCATCGATGGCACGAGCTTCCAGCCTCAGACGCTGACGGTCGCGCGCGGGGATCGCGTGACGTGGGTCAATCGCGATCCGTTCCCGCACACGGCGACCGCATCGGGCAACACTTCGGGCAACGTTTCGAGCAATGCTTCAGCTAGTGCTTCCGGCAACGCGTCGGCCAAATTCGACTCGAAGAGCATCGCCGCGGGCAAGTCGTGGACGTGGACCGCGCGCGATCCGGGAAGCTACGACTACATCTGCACGCTGCACCCGACGATGAAGGGGACGCTCGTCGTCAAGTGACGAGCCCCGCCGGGATCACTCTCCCGCCGGGTAATCCGCGCCGAGCGTGACCTGCTCCATCGCGTCGAAGTCGTTCGTCAGCATCGCGACCTTCTTCCGCGCGTTTTCGAGGGCCAGCTTGCCGAGCAGCAGTCGCAGCGGAGGCTTTTCCGACATCACGACGTCGACGATCGCCTTCGCCGCGCGCACGGGATCGCCGGGCTGCTTGCCGCTCCGCGCCGCCGACGCCTTGCGCCGCTCGCCCGCGGTCGTCGCGTATTCCTGCATCTCGACCTTCGAGCGGCGGATCGATTCGCCGGCCCACTTCGTGCGGAACGGGCCCGGCTCGACGATCAGCACGTCGATCCCCAGCGGCTTCAGCTCGATCGCCAGCGATTCGGAGATCCCCTCGAGCGCGTACTTCGTGCCGTGGTAGTAGCCCGTCGCCGCCTGGCTCGTGAGCCCGCCGATCGACGACACCATCACCATCATCCCGCTCTGCTGCGCGCGCATGACCGGCAGCACCGCCTTCGTCATGCCGACCAGGCCGAACACGTTGGTCTCGAACATCGCGCGCACCTCGTCGTCCTCGCCTTCCTCGATCGCCGAGAAGTAGCCGTAGCCCGCGTTGTTGACGAGCACGTCGATGCGACCGAACGCGTGCATCGCGCGCTGGACGGCCGCGTCGATCTGGTCGCGCTTCGTCACATCGAGCTTCGCGACGATCGCATTCGCGCCGTGACCGTGGGTGATGTCCTCGACCTTCGACGGGTCACGCGCAGTGACCACGCAGCGCCATCCGCGCGCGAGCACTTCCTTCGCAAGCTCGCGGCCGAAGCCTGACGAACAACCGGTGATGAACCAGACGGGCTTGTCCTTGTTGACCATGATGACCTTCTATTCGAACTTGATGTTCGCCGCCTTGACGATGCGGTCGACCTTGTCGGTTTCGGACTTGAGATGATCGGCGAACTGCTGCGGCGTGCTGCTGACGGCCGCGAGGCCGAGGCCCGTGAGCCGCTCGCGAATCTCCGGCAGCGCGGCGATCGCCGTCAATTCCTCGTTGATCCTCTTGATCGCTTCCGGCGGCGTGCCGGCCGGCGCCAGGAATCCCCACCAGTTGGTGAACTCGTAGCCCTTCACCGATTCGCCGATCGAGGGCACGTCCGGCAATCCCGGCAAACGGGGACCGGTGACCGCCAGCGCCTTCAGCTTTCCGCCCTTCACCTGCGCGAACGCGGTGCCGTCGATGACGACGTCGATCTGTCCGCCGAGAAGATCGGTGACGGCGGCGGCTCCGCCCTTGTACGGCACGTTGACGATGTTGACGCCTGCCATCGAGCGCAGCAGCTCCGTCGCGAGATGCGGCGGCGATCCGGACCCCGGCGTTCCGAAGGTGACCTTGCCCGGGTTTGCACGCGCGCGGGCGAGCACGTCGTCGAGCGTGTTGTCGGGTGACTTCGGGTTCGCGGTCACGAGGATCGATACCGACGTGACAAGGCTGATCGGCACGAGGTCGACCTGCGGCTTGTACGGCAGCGCGGTGTTCGAGAACGCGGCGATCACCAGCGAGCCCAGGTCGCCGATCACGATCGTGTATCCGTCGGCCGGCGACTTCGCCGCAACGGCCATGCCGATCGTGCCCGCCGCGCCACCGCGGTTGTCGACGACGACCGGCTGCCCCAGCCGCTCCTGCAACTTCTGCGCGAACGTGCGGCCGACGATGTCGGTGTTGCCGCCGGGCGGGTAGGGGACGATGAACTTGATGGGCTTGTTGGGGTAGGGCTGTGCGTAAGTGAGTCCGGTTGCGCACATGGCCGCAATGGCGATTGCCGTGATGCAGTACTTGATTCGGTCTGATGTGTTCATCTTGCTTTCTGATTCTTCGTGGAGACCTCGGCTTGGATGTTACCCCACGCGCTGGACGCATCGGATAACCCCGAACGTCGACGAATGCTGTCTGCCATATTCGAATTGGCGCGGCGGCATAAGACGGAGCCGTTTGCGCCGGCAACTACATTGTAGTTATACTCCAACACATATGACCACGCTTGGATTCGAATGGGATCCGGCCAAGTCGGCTGGAAACCGAAGAGAGCATGGTGTCTCGTTCGAAGAGGCTCGGTCGGTCTTCTTCGACGAAAGCGCGCGATTGATCGATGATCCGGATCATTCGAAGAGCGAAGAGCGGTTCATCTTGCTGGGCCTGAGCAGCGTACTTCGCCTGCTACTGGTCTGCCACTGTTATCGGGGTGATGGCAACGTAGTGCGCATCATTTCGGCACGTAAGGCAACGGCGGTTGAGGCGAAGTCCTATCCGTAGGTGCAAAATGCGTAAGGAATATGATTTTTCGAAGTCTCGGAAAAACCCGTATGCGTCGCAATTGAAGAAGCAGATCACGATCCGCCTCGATGAGGATTCAATCACTTACTTCAAGGCGGTTTCCGAAGAGGTTGGAATTCCGTACCAAAGCTTGATCAACTTGTACTTGAGAGATTGCGCCGCGTCACACAGGAAGTTGAATCTCACCTGGAAGTAGCCGTCGGCGCGACATTCCGATGGCCGGTGACAGCAGGAGGTCGAGCCGAGCGCTATCTGACCACCCGCGGCAAATGCGGAATCGATGATCACTCCCCCGACACCTTTCCCCGCAATGCCTTCGTCTGCCCGTGCTTCACCTTCGAATCGACTCTACGCCGCTGCGACGAGCGCGTCGGTTTCGTCGCCCTGCGCTCGATCGGCACGACCGCGGCTTCGTCGATGATCTGCTGCAGCCGCGCCAGCGCATCCTCGCGATTCCGCTCCTGGCTCCGGAATCGCTGGCCCTTGATCACCAGCACGCCATCGCCCGACACGCGCTGGTCACCCGATTGCAGCAACCGTTCCTTCACCTCGGCCGGCAGCGACGACGCGCGGATGTCGTAGCGCAGGTGCACCGCCGACGAAACCTTGTTGACGTTCTGTCCGCCCGCGCCCTGCGCGCGGATGGCGGTCCACTCGACTTCGTCCGGATTCACCGCGTTCATGCTGGAGACGCCACGCGTCACCGACTTCGCGAAACGGTCAGGCCGGCTCGAGGATGTGAATCACGCGCGTCGCGATCATCGGCCGCGTCTTCGCGGCGTACGCGGCCATGTGCGGCGCGGTCGAGTGCGCCTTCAGTGTCTCCATGGACGACCACTTCTCGACGACAACGAACGTGTCGTCGCCATAAGGCGTCTGGAACGGCAACGCATTGGCCGCATCGATGGTTGCGCCGTATTCGATGCACCCCTCCTCGGCCCTTACCGCGGGCACATTGGCGCGGAACGCTTCGAGGATCGAATCGCGCTTTCCCGGTTGCGCGGTGATGACGGCGATGACGTGGATCATGTTCGTTGAGTCCCTGGTTTAGTGATCGGTGAATGCGGTGCGAATCTTCGCGTCGGTGTCGACCGCGTTGACACCTTCGACCTCGACGACGACCTCCTTGATCTTCCCGGTAAAGCGGAACGTGGCGGGATAGCTGGGCGTCACCGGCAGCCCGCTGTCGTAGCCGCAGCAGAGACCCTCGGCCGACGTCTCGATCACGGCCGGCACCGTGTTCGGGATCTCGCCTTCACCCACCTGCCGGTCGTCGATGAACAACGCGGCGCGACCGCGATGCTCGCCCGTCTTCGTGAAGCGCATCGCAAGCTCGTGCTTCCCCGGCGTGACCGGCTCGGTCGACGACACGCGATACTCGGCAAGACCAAGATAGTTGTGCACGTATTGCAGCTTTCCGTCCTGCACGAACAGTGAATAGCCCGCGAACCAGCTGCCATGCGCGAGCAGCACGCCTTCGGCGCCACTGGATGGAATGTCCACCTCGGCGGTGATCGTGTGCGATCGATTCTTCACGTTCACCGCGGTGTACTCGAACTGTGGCGCCATGTTCGGGAAGTACACGTAGCGATTGGTGTCGGGCATCGACGAAGGCTTCCGCTCGCCCATCCGCAACTGCATGCGCGAGTCGAGCGGCAGCACGTTGTACTTGCCCGCCTCGGACCACCATTGCTCGATCAGGTGCTTCAACTTTTCCGGATGCTTGTCGGCGAGGTCGTTGCACTCGGAAAAATCCTCGGCGACGTGATAGAGCTCCCACTTCTGCGCGTTCAGCATCTCCTCGGTGAGCGCGGCACCCTGCGGCTGCTCGACGACCGCCTTCCATCCATCGGCCCACAGCGCGCGCGACGCGATCATCTCGTAGTACTGCACGTGCTTGTTCGACGGAGCGTTCGCGTCGAACAGCGACGGCGCGAAGCTCACGCCCTGCAGCGCCGTCTGCGCGACGCCGTTCAAAACTTTCGGCGGCTCGATCGCGAGCGCCTCGAGGATCGTCGGCATGATGTCGACGACGTGCACGTAGGGTGTCCGCACTTCACCGCGAGCCGCAATCGCCTTGGGCCACGACACGATCAGCGGATCGCTCATTCCACCCTGGTGCAGGTACCGCTTCCATCGACGCAGCGGCGAGTTGCCGGCCCACGCCCACCCCCAGGAATAATTCGGGTACGACTTGACGCTGCCCCAGTCGTCGAGGTGCTTGAGGTTGTCGGCGACCGATGCTTCGACGCGGTTCGGAAACTGGCACTCGTTGAACGAGCCGTGCTCGCCGCCTTCGGCCGACGCGCCGTTGTCGGACGCGAGCATGATCAGCGTGTTGTCGAGCTCGCCCAACCGTTCGAGGAAGTCGATCACGCGTCCGATGTGATGATCGGTCTGCTCGAGAAAACCCGCGTAGACCTCCATTTGCCTTGCATACAGTTTCTTCGCGTCGGCCGACAGCGAATCCCACGGCTTCACCCACTCGGGCCGCGGCGACAGCAGTGTGTTCTTCGGAATGATTCCGCTCTCGAGCTGCCGCGCGTACACCTCTTCGCGCCACGCGTCCCAGCCCTTGTCGAAGCGCCCGCGATACTTCTCGATCCACTCAGGCTCGACGTGATGCGGCGCGTGACCGGCGCCCAGGCAGTAGTACATGAAGAACGGCTTGTCGGGCGCGATCGTGCGCAGGTCGGTGATGTACTCGATCGCGCGGTCGGCGAGATCCGCATTCAGGTGATAGCCGTCCTCCCATGACGAAGGCGGCGTGATGTAGTGGTTGTCGTGGACGAGCGTCGGGGCCCACTGGCTCGTCTTGCCGCCGATGAACCCGTAGTACCGCTCGAATCCGCGCGACAGCGGCCAGCGCACCTTCGAAGCGCCCGACGCATATTCGCCGGCGAGCGTCAGGTGCCACTTGCCGATCGCGAACGTCGCGTAGCCTTCGGCGAGCAGGATCTCCGAGAGGAATCCGTTCTCGCGCGGCACCGCGCCGTTATATCCGGGGTAGCCGGTCGCCATCTCCTGGATGATGCCGACGCCGTTGCTGTGGTGATTGCGTCCGGTCATCAGGCATGCGCGCGTCGGCGAGCAGATCGCTGTCGTGTGGAAGTCGCGGTAACGAAGGCCGTTGGCCGCGAGACGGTCGAAGGTCGGCGTCGCGATGTCGGAGCCGAAGCAGCCGATCTGCGCGAAGCCGACGTCATCCAGGAGGAAGACGAGGACGTTCGGCGCGCCGGGCTTGGCTTTCTTTCCGACGGGCCAGGACGGCTCCGACGCGGCCGCGGTGCGTTCGATGCGACCGTTGAATGGCGTCCCTTCGGCATAAGTCTTGAGTTCTTTCAACGTTGCTCCATTCTGTGTTCGGAGTCCTACCCCGAAGGAGGTCTCATTCGATCTTCACGTTCGCGGCCTTCACCGCCGCCGACCAGCGCTTGTGCTCGTCATCGAGGAACTTGCCGAACTCCTCTGGCGTCGTGATCGCGACGTCCGCACCTTGCGCGGCCAGGTTGTCCGCGACTTCCTTAGTCTTCAGCACCGCGACGATGTCGGCGTTGATCTTGTTCACGATGTCCTTCGGCGTACCCGCCGGCGCGACGACGCCGAACCACGCATACGCTTCGTATTCCGGATAGCCCGACTCGACGAGCGTCGGCACGTCGGGCCAGTACGAGACGCGCTTCGACGACGTCACCGCGATCACGTTGAGCCGGCCCGCCTTCACGTTCGGCATCACCTCGAGCGGGCTCGCGAACATGAACGACGTCTGGCCTCCGACCAGGTCGGTCACCGCGGGACCGCCACCCTTGTAGGGCACGTGCAGTGGCTCGATCCCGGCCTGCAATTGGAACAACGCGACCGCGAGATGCGGCAGGCTGCCGTTGCCGGGCGTCCCGTACGAGACCTTGCCGGGCTCCTTCTTCACCGCATCGACGAACTCCTTGACCGACTTTCCCGGCATCCGCTGCGGATTGACCGTGATCACGAGCGGATTGGTCACGAGCAGCGACACCGGCACGAAGTCCTTGCGGCTGTCGTACGGCAGCTTCGGATACGCGTACTGCGTGATGACAAAAGGCGCCGGCGCGAGCAGGATCGTATAACCATCGGCCGGCGACTTCGCGACGAGATCGCTGCCGATCGTGGTCGCGGCGCCAGGCTTGTTCTCGACGACGACGGGCTGCCCCCACTTCTTCGAGAGTTCCTGTCCGACGATCCGCGCGACCGCATCGGACTGTCCGCCCGGTGCGAAGGGGACGATGAACTTGACGACCTTGTTGGGATACGGTTGCGCGATCGCGACCGGCGCGATGACCGTCGTGGCCATGGCGCAGACAGCGGCGAGCAGTGGCAAAGCGGCGGCGGCGAAGCGGGAAAGCTTCATCGGGAAATCCTCCTGGATGTCGTTGCGACTTGTTTATGCGAGCCTGTTCTTGCGTCGACTGTAGCAAAAAGTCGAGCGAGCCGAATCAGGCTAGCGCCGCATGTCATGTCCGCCCATGCCCGGAAACTGCAACCTCGACTCCGATTTCCGTCGGTTGATCGGCAGGACGCAGCCCGGCGAGACCATCGCGATAGAATCGACTCATGTCATTGCTGCTCCGGAAATTCCGCGACCTGATGTGCCGCCTCGAGACGGGCGCCGACGCCTGGGCGGCAAAGCGCCTGAGCGCAACGGAGTACGCGGACGCGAAAGCCTTCGACGTCAAGCTGAAGCGCAATTTCTGGCGATGGCTCGCGGCGTATCTGGCGATCGGCGCGGCCGCCGCGGTGGTGCTCCGCGCGATCAAGCCGACGATCGAGTGGCACTCGGCGCTCGGTGTGTCGTACCTGCTGTGCTTCGGCCTGCTGCTGCTCGGCATCGCGGCGTGGTTCCGCTACTCTAAGTTCGTCGGAAAGAAGGCGCGACGCACGTTCGCGCTGCTCGTGGTCGGGATGTTCGCGGGCGGATTGACGGGCGCGTTCATCGGCGCGCTGGAGCGAGGCCAGTCACTGCTCGATACGCCTCCGGAAAAGATCCGGCTGATGTTGACCACGGTCAGCATCGTTGCGGTCGTCATCATCGTCTGCCTCGGCACTGTCGCGTACCTGCGCGATCGTCACGTGCGCGCGAAGCTCGCCGCGCTCGAGGCGGAGGCGGAGCGCGAGCGTCTCGCGCGACAGGGAACACAGGCGGAGCTGAAGCTGCTGCAGGCGCAGGTCGAGCCGCATTTCCTGTTCAACACGCTCGCCAATCTGCGTGTGCTGATCGAAACGGAGCCATCGCAGGCGGTGGTGATGCTCGACCATCTGATCCACTATCTGCGCACCTCGGTGCCCGAGATTCGCGCCGAGAGCTCGACTGTCGGCCGCGAGGTCGACCTGGCGCGCGCGTATCTCGAAATACTCCGCATCCGGATGGGCGGCGCGCTTGCGATCGATGCCTCCGCACCTGCCACGCTCGCGTCGAAGCCGTTCCCGCCGATGATGCTGCTCACGCTCGTGGAAAACGCGATAAAGCACGGCATTGCGCCGGTCGGAAGCGGCAGCATTCGCGTCGCGGCCGACGAATCGAACGGATGCTTGCGGATGACGGTCGAGGACGATGGTCGCGGCCTGGGCGGGACGATCGGCAATGGCGTCGGATTGGCCAATGTGCGTGAACGGCTGCGCGCGCTGTTCGGCGATCGCGCGCGGTTGTCGCTTTCGGCAAGGAGCGGCGGCGGAACGATCGCCGCGATCGAGGTGCCATTGTGAGCACGAATCCGACCGCGGTGATCGCCGACGACGAGCCGCTGCTGCGGCAGGGCTTGCGCACCGCGCTCGCGGAAGCATGGCCCGAGCTCACGATCGTTGCCGAAGCAGCCAACGGTCGCGAGGCCGTTGCCGCGGTGATCGCGCATCGTCCTGCCTACGCGTTTCTCGATATCGAGATGCCGCAGCTGAACGGGCTCGAGGCTGCGCGGGAGATTCGCGATCTCGCGCAAGTCGTGTTCGTCACCGCGTACGATCGGTACGCACTCGATGCATTCGAGCGCGGCGCTGTCGATTACGTGCTGAAGCCGGTCGCCGCCGAGCGGTTGTCGGAGACCGTGCGGCGATTGAAGTCGCGCGCCGGTCCACCGCCCGCGATGCACGGATTGATCGACGAGCTCGCGAAGCGTCTCGCACCGCCCTCGACGCGGTTGCAATGGCTGCAGGCGAGCCTCGGCAACACGCTGAAGCTGATCAACGTCGACGACGTGCTGTATTTCCGCGCCGACGCGAAGTACACGCGCGTCGTGATGCCCGACGGTGAAGCGCTGGTGCGAAAGACGCTGCGCGAGCTGTGCGACGAGCTCGATCCGCAACACTTCTGGCAGGTGCATCGGAGCACGATCGTCAACATTCGCGCGATCGCTGCGGTAACGTCGGAGGGCGATGGAACGCGCGAGATCACGCTGCGCGGCCGGCCGGAGACGATCGAGGTGAGCCGCACCTACGCGCACCTCTTCAAACCGTCCTGACCTCCTTCGAGGCCGACTCCAAAGGCGCAGCGACAACCGCGACCGTCGCCGGCACCTGCGCGCGAAAGTCCGACAACGACGGCTAGACCGGCTCCATTCCCTGCGCCCGAATCGCATCCGCTGCCGCACTCGACGTCATGAACGCCAGCGCCTTCGCTGCCGCGTCACGATCGCCGGACGCAACTGTCACGCCGCCCGAAAACACCGTCGTCACCTGCACGCTCGGCGGCAGCGGCCCGACGACCTCGATGCCCTCGACGTGCATCAACTCGCTCAATTGCTGGAAGCCGAGCTCGATCCGTCCGTCGGCGACCATCGAGCCGACCGGCACCCCCGGCTTGGCCTGGACGATTCGGTCAACGATCTCGCTCGCGATCCCCCACCGCTCGAACAGCTTCTGCAGCGCAACGCCGGAGGGTCCGGTCGAGTAGCCGATCGTCGCGGCGTTCCGGACGGCGGACTTGAGCGACTCCTCGGTGTCGATGCGCGGTCGGGTCGCGCCCGCGCGCACCGCGACCGCGACACCCGACCGCGCGATGTCGACTCGACTGCCCGCGACGACGCGCTCGGCCGCGATCAGCTTGTCGATTGCATCATTCGCCAGGAACACCAGGTCGAACGGTTCGCCGGCCTGCACGCGCCTGGTAGCGTCGACCCCACCGACCGACTCGACGTCGACACCAATGCCGATCGCCGCACGACACATCGGAGAAAGTTGCTGCAGCAGCAGCCGCGTCGCCATCGACGAGATCGCGGTCAGTTGAGATGCCATGTCGGTGATCCCTTTCCAGCACATTGGGATCCTAAGCTTAGAATTCCACGTGGACAAGTTG
>JADMIO011374090.1_pt1 | contig 15327 bp, 11 predicted proteins | sample 8958161 | NCBI WGS metagenome assembly JADMIO01 (sample SAMN16585339, study PRJNA669376) | soil metagenome | isolation source: Crop rotation soil | place: USA: Cullars Rotation, Alabama | collected 2011
CGCGACAACTTGTCCACGTGGAATTCTAAGCTTAGGATCCCAATGTGCTGGAAAGGTTGCACCGCCACCGTGTAGAGGATCGGCGCCACCGTCGGGTCGATCTGCGGCACGACGATCGACGTCTCGGCCTTCACACCGAGCTTCGCGACGCCTTGTTCGTCGCTGATCAGCACCAGCTTGCCGCCGCGCGCGCGCACCTGCTCGAAGTTCGAGGCGATCTTGTCGAAGTTCTCGTCCGAGGGTGCGAGGACCACGACCGGCACCTGATCGTCGATCAGGGCGATCGGGCCGTGCTTCAGCTCGCCGCCGGCATAGCCCTCGGCGTGGATGTAGCTCAGTTCCTTCAGCTTCAGGGCGCCTTCGAGCGCCACCGGGAAGGACAGGCCGCGACCGAGGAAAAGCACGTCTCGGACTGGCGCGAGCACGGTCTCGGCGATCCGCCGGTAGGCCTCCTCCATGCCCAGCGTATCGTTCAGCCGGGACGGCAGCTCGATCATGGCGAGCGCCAGACGTTCTTCGTCCGGGCGTGACAGCGCCCCGCGTGCCCGGCCGATCGATATCGCCATTGCCAGCAGCGCGGTCAGCTGGGTCGTGAACGCCTTGGTCGATGCGACACCGATCTCGGGACCCGCCAAGGTCAGCAGCGCGGCGTGCGACAGCCGCGCGATCGCACTTTCCGGCACGTTGACGACCGACAGCAGCGTCTGGTTGCGTGACTTGGCGTAGCGCAGCGCCTCCAGCGTATCGACCGTCTCACCCGACTGCGAAACCGCGATGCACACGCCGCCGGCCGGCAGGGGCGGCTGGCGATAACGGAACTCCGAGGCGATCTCCACCTCGACCGGCAGATCGGCAAGCCTCTCGATCCAGTACTTGGCGAGCAGGCAGGCATAGAACGCCGTGCCGCACGCGACCATGGTGACGCGGCTCACCTTGGTCCAGTCCACCGCCATGGGCGGCAGATGCAGCCGCCGCGTCGCCGTGTCGAGATAGGAGCGCAACGTGTCGCCGACGACCGCCGGCTGCTCGTGGATCTCCTTCAGCATGAAGTGGCGGTGGTTGCCCTTGCCGACCAGCTTGGCCGACAGACCGCTCTTCTTGATCGGGCGGCTGACCTTCTTGTCACGCTGGTAGAGGGCGCAATCCTTCGCCGTCAGCACCAGCCAGTCGTCATCCTCGAGGTAGCAGACGCGCGAGGTGAAGGGCGCCAGCGCCAGCGCATCGGTGCCGATATACATCGCGCCCTCGCCGTAACCGACGGCCAGCGAGCTGCCGCGCCTGGCACCCATCAGCTTGCCCGGATGATCGCGCAGCATCACCGCCAGCGCGAAAGCGCCACGCAGACGATCCATCGCCTTGATCATCGCGGCTTCGGGTGTCAGGCCCAGTTGCAGATAGCGCGTGAGCAGGTGCGCCACGACCTCGGTGTCGGTGTCGCTGTCGAACTGCCGGCCATCGGCCTGCAACTCGTCCTTCAGCTCCTGGAAATTCTCGATGATGCCGTTGTGCACGATCGCCACGCGATCGGTGGCGATGGGATGGGCATTGCGCTCGGATGCAGGGCCGTGCGTCGCCCAGCGCGTGTGGCCAATGCCGATCGTGCCGGACAGTGGGCGGGCCGCGACCACCCCCTCGAGGTTCACCAGCTTGCCCTTTGCCCGCCGGCGCTGGATACGGCCATCGACCAGGGTCGCCATGCCGGCCGAGTCGTAGCCGCGATACTCAAGACGCTTGAGCGCTTCGATCAGCAGCGGCGCGACGGGCGCGTCGCCGACGATACCGATGATGCCGCACACAGGGCAGTCTCCCCCGGATAGTCTCCCGGAGGGATCGTCCGCTCACATGGAGCGTTTGGACTAGCCGAAAGGCGTCAGGCGGCTCGCAGATTGGTGTCCTCGCCCACCGCGATCGGCTTCTCGCCGCGGATGGTGGTGCGGCGCAGCTCGCGACGATAGCCGGAATAGTCGTTGATGGCGAAATGCTTGAGGCAGCGATTATCCCAGATCGCCATCGCGCCTGGCGACCAGGTGAAGCGGCAGACGAACTCCGGCCGCACCGCGTGCTCGTAGAGGAAGTTGAGCAGCGGCAGGCTCTCCTTCTCGGTCATGCCTTCGAAGCGCACGGTGTAGGCGACGTTGGCGAACAGCGCGCGCCTGCCCGACTCCGGATGTACGCGCACGATGGGATGCACCATCTCGGCCATCGACGCCTCGTCGTGGCGCACCTTCATGCTGCGCGCATTGCGGTTGTCAAAGAACGCCGCGCCCCTGGCGTAGCCCTTCGCCCAGTACACCGCGCGCATGCCGTCGAGCGTCCGACGCAGGCCTTCCGACAAGGTCTCGTAGGCGAGGTACTGGTTGGCGAACATGGTGTCGCCGCCATAGGGCGGCAGCTCGCGCGCGTGCAGGAAGGTGAAGGCCGGCGGCGTCTCGAGGAAGCTCCAGTCGGAGTGCCAGTTGCCGCCGAAGGTCGGGTTCTTGCCCTCGTCGGCTTCTTTGGCGACCTTCAGCACGCTGGGGTGCGTCTCCTCGCCCTCGACGAAGGGGTCGCGGCCGAACGTGCCGAAGTAGCCGGCGAAGCGCGCCTGGTCGAGATCGGTCATGCCTTCCTGGCCACGGAAGAACACGCAGCAATTCTCGATCAGCGCCTTGCGGATCTCGGCCACTGTCTGCTCGTCGAGCGGCGTCTTCAGGTCGGGTCCATCGATCTCCGCGCCGCAGCCGCCGGCCAAGCGTCGCACAGCGATACGCTGATAGCTCATGATCGTTTCCTCGGGCGCTGGGTGCTTTTCAAGCGCCGTTGCTTGGGTACAAGGTACGCGCCAAGGCGTGGCCCGTCGACAGGCGAGGCTTCCGCGCGGCGAAACCCGGGGCGAGGAAATCGGCCAATGATCAAGACGCGCTTCACCGAGATGTTCGGCATCCAGCACCCGATCGTGCAGGGCGGCATGCAATGGGTCGGCCGCGCCGAACTCGCCTCGGCGGTGTCCAACGCCGGCGCGCTGGGCATCATCACCGGCCTCACCCAGCCGACGCCGGAGGATCTCCTGAAGGAGATCAAGCGCTGCCGCGACATGACCGACAAGCCGTTCGGCGTGAACCTCACCATCCTGCCGACGCTCGTGCCGCGGCCCTATGGCGAGTACATCGACGCCATCATCCAGTCGGGCGTGAAGATTGTCGAGACCGCCGGCAACAACCCCAAGCCGTTCCTGCCCAAGTTCAAGGATGCCGGTATCAAGGTGATCCACAAGTGCACCTCGGTGCGCCACGGCGTGACCGCCGAGCGCGTCGGCGTCGATGCGATCTCGATGGACGGCTTCGAGTGCGCCGGCCATCCCGGCGAGGACGACGTGCCCAACCTGGTGCTGCTGCCGGCGGCGGCCAACGTGATCAAGATCCCGATGCTGGCCTCGGGCGGCTTCGCCGATGCGCGCGGGCTGGTGGCGGCGCTGGCGCTGGGCTGCGACGGCATCAACATGGGCACGCGCTTCATGGCGACAAAAGAAGCGCCGATCCATCAGAACGTGAAGGAGAAGATCGTCTCCTCCGACGAGCGCTCGACCTCGCTGATCTTCCGCACCATGCGCAACACCAGCCGCGTCTACGGTAACTCGGTGGCCAAGAAGGCGATCGAGATGGAGACCGAGGGCAAGACCATCCAGGAGATCGGCCCGCTCGTCGCCGGCGCCAAGGGCCGCGTGGTCTACGAGACCGGCGACCTCGAGCACGGCGTGTGGTCGGCCGGCACCTGCATGGGCCTGATCAACGACATTCCGACGTGCAAGGAACTGGTCTCGCGCATCGTCAGCGAGGCCGAGGAGATCATGAAGGGCAAGTTCGCGAAGATGATGGTGGCGTAGGCGCCGCAACCGCATACTGTCATTCCGAGCGCAGCGAGGAATCTTTAACAAGCCAAAGATCCCTCGCTGCGCTCGGGATGACAGACGAGCTCAATAATCCCACTCCATCTTGATGCCGAAGCGGCCCGTCGAGTCGGCGCCGACGTCGGCTTCGACTTTCGTGTTCTTGAACACATCGATTTCGACGACGCCACGGCTGGTCCCGGCCCTGGCGCCCTGCTTCGCGCCAACATAGACGCCCGGCATGACGTAGCGCCCGGCTTCGAGCGTGACGGCGTTCGGACTGTCGCCGCCGCTTCCTGAATCGACTCCCAACCGATCAAGGCCCAGGCCGCCGCGGATCTTGGCGAGGAAGCCACCGCCCGGCGAGGCGCCGGTCAGCTCGGCCAGAGCCTGCGCCGCGGAGATCAGCTCGAAGGGGCTGAGCTTGGTGCCGGACTTGCCGAACAGCAGCGCCGCCATGACCTCGTCCGGCGGCATCTCGGGCGTCGAGCGCAGCTCGATCTTCGGCGCACGGCTGGTGCCGGAGATCACGATCTCCGCCGTGCCGCCCGAGATCGCCGCGGCGGCGACAAAGTCGAGTTGCGGCTCGATGGTCTCGAGATCGATCAGGCTGACATTGCCGCGCGTGAAGCGCAGGCGCTTGCCGGCGAGGTTGAAGTCGCCGCGCCGCAGGCTGAGCGTGCCGATCGCGCTGGGCTTCGAGGCATCGCCCGAGACTTTCACGCTGCCGCCGACCTCGGCGTCGAGACCACGACCGCGCACGAACACGGCACGCGGCGCATCGATGGTCAGCGCCAGGGTCACCGGCGCGCCGCGCGGCGGTCCCGTCGGCACCGGACGGCCGACGCGCACGGTCGGTTGTGGCGGCGGCTGCCGTTGCTGGACGGCGCCGGGCTTGTTGACCTCGCGCACCTGCAAGGTTGGATAGTTCGCCACCTGGCTGGCGCCGATGGTCAGCTCGGCGCGATCGACGGTGACCGGGCCGCTTACCGTCAGGCCGTTGGTCGCCGCACCCGAGACCTTCAGGGTCGAGGAAATGGTGGCGACGAGATCCTCCCGATTGACCAAAGCGGCGCGCTGGGTGCTGACCTGCAGATCGACGGGAAAGCCGCGCGCCGGGTCGAGCTGCACGTTGCCGGTGGCGTTGATGGTTCCGCTGCCGCCGGTCGACGCCGTCAGGCGCTCGATGGCCAGCGACGTGCCGTTGAGACGCACGATCGCCTCGCCGCCCTGCAAACGCAGGCCGGCCACCGGCAGGATGAGCGCGATGCCCTTCACCGTGAGGTTGCCCTGCCCGGTGATCGAGTTGCCGGCAACGCGCACGTTGAGGTCGGGTGTCGCCGTGCCGCGCAACCCCTGCACGGTCGAGCCGATCAGCGGCGCGAAGGGCGCGAGATCGAGCGTGCCGCTGACGGTGGCATTGGCGGCGCCGGTCGACGGTGTCGCGTCGCCCTTCACCGTCAGCCGGCTGTTGGCGCCGGCGGAGATCTGCGTATCGAAGGTGGCGCGGTTGCCGGCGAGGCTGGCGGTGCCGGTCGCCGAGACCGCCGGCAGCAGATCGGTCCCGGGCTGGCGCAGCCGCAAGCCGGCGACATTGAAGGTCGACTCGATGCGCGGCGCGGCCAGGGCGCCACGCACACGCGTCTTGGCCTGCAGCGTGCCCACCATGTCGACACCAGGCGCGATCTTGCCGATCGCCGCCAGCGGGAAGCCCGCGATGTCGATGGCGAGATCGCTGGCGCCATCATCGAGCGCGCCAGAGACGCTGACGCGGCCCTCGGCGATGCGCAGCGACGTCGGCTCGACGACGATGCGCGGTCCCTCGATGCGCACGCGCGAGGCGCCGGCCAGCGCGATCGGCAGATCGGCGAAGCGGCCGGTGGCGCGCGCCAGCTCGACGACCAGGCCCTGGGCGACCTGGCGCAGCTTGGCCACGAGCTCGGCGCTGGTACGTGGACCACGCGCCTGCACCGTCACGTCGAGCGCCGCGCGCTCGCCGCCGAGCTTCAGCGACACCTGGTTCAACTCGTCGATGCCACGGAGGCCCGCGACACGCGCTTCGCCGTCGATGCCGGCACGGCCCAGCGGATCAACCACTGTAGCGTTGGCATCAAGGACCGCGACCTCCAAGCCCGAGCCCTTCAGGTCCTTGCCGCGCACCGCCGCCTTTACGCGACCTCCCTGCGCCTCATTGTCGGTGGTGAGGTCAAGCTCGAGCGAGCCCGCCAGCGGCTGACCGATCACCCGGCCGATCTCGGCGAGGTCGGCCAGGTGCGCCTGCGCGCTGCCCGTCGCGCTGGTCTCCGTAATGCGCAGATCCTTGGCCTCGACGGTCGAGCTCGCCCAGCGCGCATCGATCGCCGGCACGGTGATGCTGCCGTCCGCCGCCCGTGCGAATCGACCGTCGATGCGCAGCGGTTGATCGGCGAGATCGCCGTTGGCACTCAACGCGCCGGACACCGCCTCGCCCTGCAGCTTCGCGTCGAGTGACAGCGCGAGCCGGCCAGCCTTCAGGGTCTCGTGCACCAGATCGGTGGCGTCCGCCGACAGCTTCACCGCGATGCCATCCGCGCCGAGCGCAATCGTGCCTTTGGCGTTCACCGCTCCAGAGACTCGCTGGTCGAGGGCCGCCAGCTTCGGCGCGGCCAGTGACAGCTCGATGTTGCCGTCGCGCCCGCGACCGCGTCCCGAAACCTCGAAGGCCAGCGCATCGCTCTCGATGCGCACACCCTGGAAGGTCCAGCTCTGGTCCTGCTGCGCGCTCGCCGTACCGCGCAGACGGATCCCGCTCGTGGTCAGGTTGGTCGGCACGCCTTCGACCGACAGATTATCCAGCACGCCGCGCCAATCGACATTGGCCTGACCCTGGCCGACGCGCGTCGTCACGTCGATGGTGCCGCGACCCGTGATACGCCGGCCGGCGAGGGTGGAGATCGTCGCCGCGTCGGCGATGGAGAGCGTCACCTTGCTCTCGCCGCTGCGGCTCGACGGCAGATAGACGCCGCTGCCCTTGATCGCGGCGAACGCCGACGCCAGTTCCGCCGCGTCGATGACGATGCGCCCATCCGGCTGCAGCGCAGCCTTGGCGTTGAAATCGAGCCGCGTCGGCGGCAATCCACGGCCATCGACGGTCGGCGCCGTGACATCCAGCGCTTGTCCCTTGATTACGACGGTGGCCTGCATGCGCGCGCCGATGTCGCGCGCCTCCGCCTCGACCGTGATATCCGCGTCGCGTGCGGTGGCACCGTCCGGTCCCTTGATCTCGGCGGCGCGGATGCGCGCGTTGATACGCGGGATCGCGGTCGTGCCCGTCACGCGAAGCTCGAGGCCGAGATCGCGCCAGGCCACGCCACCCAGCATGTCGCGCAGCCCGCCCGGATCGGCGGCAGACAGGTTGATCTCGCCGTCGACCCGCTGATCCTTGAGGCCGTACTTCGCCGTCGCGCGCAGACTGAGCGGCTCGGCGGTGGCGGTCAGCTCGTGGACATCGACCAGTGTGTCGCTGATCGTGGCGCGGCCGGCAATCTGCAGCGGCTTGCGCACTATGCGCGCGAGTGGACCATCGGGCAGACCAGGGCCCGCCGCTTCGAGCTTCAGCGTCACCGATGTCGCCGCACCGTCGGGCTGCCAGGTCAACGCGCCCTTCGACGTCATTGCGTCGCCGCCCTCGAGGGTCAGCTCGGCATTGCCTTGCCGCGCATCGCCGTTGGCCGTCAGCCGCGCCGATACTTCCTTCAGGTCAGGGCGGCCGACCAGCGCGGCGATCAGCCCGCTCTCGCCTTCCTGCAGCGCCACGTTGGCGGCGATGACCCGTTTATAGATGTCGTAGCGCCCGTCGATCGACAGCCGCCCGCTGCGGCCGTCGCTGCGCTCGAGCAGCAGCTTGACGTCGCTTTGCCCGGTATCGGCGGCGACCGCGGCACTGGCCGACAGCTTCCAGCGCGAATCGGTCGGCGCGATCGGTGCACGGACATGGATCTCGTCGACCGCAAGCGCCTTGAGGTCGAGCCCCATGGGCAGGCTGAAGCCGCCGCCTGATGATGATGGCGGCGCGGGTGTGCGCGGCGGATCGGGCGCGCGCACCACGTCGATGCGTTGCGCCACCAGTCGATTGACGCGCAGGCGGTCGCTGAACAGCGACAGGAAGTCCCAATCGACATGCGCCTGGTCGATCTGCAGCCACACGCCGCGACGGTCGGCGAGTTCGATGCGCTCGATGGTGAGATGCGTCGGGAAATAGCCGTGCGGGCCGTGGATCGCGATGCGCATGTCCTCGGACGAGGCCATCGACGCCACGCTGTTCATCAGCCAGCGTTGGCCGATGCGTGTCTGCAGGCCAGCGAACACAATTGCCGCGACCGACACCAGGCCGATCGCTGTCAAGGCGATGGCCCGGCGGATGCGCATCAGAAAGCCTGCCCGAGACTGATATAGATGCCGAAGCGGTCGTCGCCGTCGCGCTTGTTGATCGGCAAGGCGACATCGGCACGGATCGGCCCGAAATCGGTGTAGTAGCGGATACCCAGGCCGGCGCCGATGCGCGGCGCAATCGAGAAATCGGGGGTCTTGCCGGCGTAGGCGCTGCCGACATCGATGAAGGCGACGACGCCGAACGACTCGCCGATGCGCTGGCGCAGCTCGATGCTGCCTTCGATGACGCTGGCGCCGCCGAGCGGATTGAGGAACTGGTCGCGCGGGCCGGCGCTCTGATAGCGGAAGCCGCGCACCGAGCCGCCGCCGCCGGCGTAGAACAGCTTGTCCGCTGGCAGCGTGTTGGTGTCGCCGCCCGGGATCGAGCCGACCGAGGCACGCGCGGCGAGCACGGTGCGTCCCTCGCCCAGCAGGTCGAGATAGGCGCTGCCGGTCAGCCGCAAGATGGTGAAGGGTTTGCTGACCGCGCCGGCGTCAATAAAGGGCGTGGCCTTGGCGACCAGCCGCCAGCCCTTGGTCGGCTCGAGTTCGTTGTCGGTGAAGTCGAGCATGGCGCTGAGCGGCAGGCCGAACAATTTGTAGTCGCGCGTCACGCCCAGCCGCTCGATACGCGAGTACTCGACCGTAACGCCGCCGGTGACGCGCCATTCCTGCGAGATGCGACGGTCGAGGCCACCCTGCACGACGAAGGCCCGTCGACGATATGAATCGAGGAACTCGCGCAGCAGCTCGACCCTGGCGGTGGCGTCCTGTCCGGCCACCCACCAGTCGGGCTTGAGGAACGCCGCCGAAACCGAGAAGCCGGTGTCACCGAGGCTGGCGCCGTTGACGCCATTGCGCGCGATATTGTTGAGCTCGGCCGCCAGCTTCACGCTCTCGGCCTGGCCGAAGAGATTGCGATGCATCCAGTAGGCATTCACCGCGAAGCCGCGCGACGTTTCGTAGGCGGCGCCAAAGCCGATGGTGCGCGGCGGCCGGTCCTTGAGGTCGACGGCGATCGGCAGCTCGCCGTCGGGCGTCAGCTCGGGCGCGGCCTTCACGCGCACGGCACTGAACACGCCCAGCGCGCCGACGCGATCGCGCAGCTTCTTCAGCTTGTCCGGGTCATAGGGATCGCCTTCCTTGAACGGCACGCGCCGCTGCAGGAAGACCATGTCCATGCTTTCGGAACCATTGAACGTCACCGGGCCCATCTTGGCCTTGGGCCCAGCGTTGAAGACGTAGGTGACGTCGACCTTCCTGGTGGCGTGATCGACCACGACCTCGCGCCGGCCGGCCGCGGCCAGCGCATGGCCGCGCTTGCGCAACTGCACCAGCACATCGTCCTCGGCGCCGAGGATCTGCGCCGCCTCGGCCGCATCGCCCGGGGCCAGGCGCAGCTTCTTGCGCTCGATGTCCGAGGCGCCCTGGATGTCGATCTTGTCCATGTGGAACAAGGGTCCGGTCTCGACCTGAAACGCTGCTGTGAGCTTCTGCTCTCCCGGTAACGCCTCGAGCGCGTCGAGCGTTGCCGGATCGTCCACCGGCTTGCCGGCGACGGTCGCGGTGACGCCGGCGGCGTAATAGCCCTTCGAGCGCAACGCCAGCGTCACACGCTGGAGCTGCGTGCGGGTGCGCTGCAGGGCCCCGGCACCGTCGATCGCGCCCTGGTCCTTCTCCGGCTCCTCGATCAGCTTCTTGAGCTCCTTGCCCATCGCGGCGTCGCCGGTGACGTTGATGGAGACCTCAAGGGTATGAGCCCAGCCGAAAACGGGCCATCCGAAAGCCGCAAGGAGGAATGCGAGACTGAGACGACGGGCGGCACGGGAGCATGCCTGGACTCGTCTCATGGTTGCTCCCGATCGAGGAAGGGATGGGGCCAAGGCGAACGCCACACTATGGCCGTAGCAAGGCGCCACGACCCCTCAGCGGACAGGAATGTGTAGCCTCATTTGAGATTGATGCGCAGCCTGCAAATTTCAATGAGAACCTGCTGCCACCTCGCGCTCGACGCGCCGCGCGATCACATGGGTGATCACGGCCATGGTGGGCGCGATCAGCGTCGCCGGCAGCGCCAGCACGCCCAGCGCCAGCCCCATGCAGCCCCAACCCCGCACCTGCCCGAACAGGCATTCGTACTGGGTCAGGATGTAGACCAGGAACAGGATCACCACCGGGTTGAACAGCCAGGTCGCCAGCCACAGCTTCCACCATGACCCGGCGAGGCCTGGCCAGCGGCGCGCGAGCAAGCAGGCGATGGCCGCGCCGGCAGCGGCGCCCACGGTGCACAGCAGCACGACGCCCACCGAGTCCGCGTCCCTGCCGCCGACCAGGACCAGCATTGGAAAGCCCGACACGATGACGGTCGTCAGCACGTGGGCGATGTCGTAACCGCGCATGGCTAGATCGGCATGACGCCACGACGGGGCGTGGCCGTCGCGTACGTTTCCGTACTGATCGGCGCGCCCGCCGCTTTCAGGGCATCACGCTGCTCAGCGATCGGACGCAGCGTGGCCTTCTCCAGCAGCGAAAGCTTCTCGAACACCGGCAGCGCCAGCGTGCGCGCCATCCACGCCGCCGTGCGCGGCCAGCGGCGCTCGTCGATCTGGAAGCGCGAGTATTGGGCGTTGCGGGTGAAGCAGGCAGGCGCGATGTCTGCCAGCGACACCGCGCCGAAGCGGAAGCCGTCGACCGGTGCCTCGGCTTCGAGATAATCGAGCACCGAGGGTATATCCTCTGCGATGGTGCGCGCCACCTGGTCGGCATCCTGCTTCTCGCCCCAGACCGCGGGGCCCACCGCGACGCGATAGAACAGGCGCCAGATGAAGACGTCGCCCATGCGCGAGTCGGCGAACTCCTCCAGCCAGCGTGCCCGCGCGCGATCGCGGATATCGGCGGGCCACAGCGACGGCGCGGGCTGCAGGTCCTCGAGGTACTGGCAGATCACCGAGGAGTCCGTCAGCACCAGGTCGCCATCGATCAGCACCGGAATACGGCGCAGCGGGCTGAGCTTCGAGAAACGATCGTCGCCGTAGAACGGCACGATCGGATCGATCTCGTAGGCGATGCCCTTGAGCTCGAGGCACACGAGTGCCTTGCGCACATACGGCGAGAGATAGTTGCCGACGATCAGCAAGGCGTCACACGAGATTGATCCGGCAGCCGCAGACCTCGACCTGCGAGTCGCCCTTGCGCTTGCCGCGCTTGCCCGCCGCCGCCAGGACCTTCGCCTTGTCGGCCGCCTTCACGTCGTAGGCCGAGACCCCAGGGCCGCGGCCATCGGCGACCGCGACGAAGCGGATCTCGCCGCCGTCGATCGCGATCACCTGCGCATCGCCGCGCTTGGTCGCCGGCCGATCGAGGATCCGCGACCAGGTCGCCGCCGCGCCCGCCGGATCGACATGCTGGATTTCGACGCTGGCGAGGCCCTTGGTGACGTCGCTGCGCTGGTGCTTGGTCCAGCCGGTGCTGGCCGGCGGCCAGAACTTCGCGAAGTTCGCGCCCTCGGGCGCCTGCACCGAATCGATCGACAGCAGCACACCCGATGTGTCGCTGGGATGGAAGTGGGTGTAGCGGTACTCCGGCAGGTTCTTCTGCTCGACCGCGCGCACGCCCAGCGCCGTGATGCGCTCGCGGTGCGGGATCGCGTCGGGCACCTGCAGGATCACCATGTAGCCGCCGTCGCCGTTGCGGCGATCGAGATAGCGGCCGGCCGAGGTGCCGTCGCGCGTCGGCGCCACGATCTCGAGGAAATCGTCGCCGGTCGGGCAGACGACATTGGCGAGGCCCCACTTGCCGACGCCGGGATCGCGATAGGCGACCTCGATGCCGAGGATGTCGCAGAGCTCGGCGGCGTTCTTCTCGAGATCGCGCGCGACGAACACGCCCTGACGGAATCGCATCGTTGCCTCCACTGAAGTGATCAACGCCCCTTGAAAACCGGCTTGCGCTTCTCGACGAAGGCGCGCGCGGCCTCCTTGTGGTCCTCGGTGTCGCGCGCGCGGGTCAGCCGCCACGCCTCGCCGTCGAGCGCCTCGACCAGGGTGCCCTCCTCGGCGATCTTCATGTTGCCCTTCATCAGCGCGTGGGCGACGCGCGGACCGGCGGCCAGCTTCTTGCAGAAGGCCATGGTCTGCGCCTCCAGCTCCGCATCGTCGACGATGCGGTTGGCCAGCCCCAGCGCCTCGATCCGCGCGCTGTCGAGGATGTCGGCGGTGAAGTACAGCTCGCGCGCCTTGGCCGAGCCGATCAGGCGATGCAGGAAGTAGTGCCCGCCGAAATCGCCGGAGAAGCCGACCTTGGCGAACGCCGTCGTCATGCGCGCCGAGCGGCCGACATAGCGCATGTCGCAGGCCAGCGCGATCGAGAGCCCGGCACCCGCCGCGACGCCGTTGACCATGGCGACGGTCGGCAGCGGCATCTCGTGCAAGAGGCGCGAAACCTCCATGCGGCTGCGCAGGTCGTTGACCTTGGCCTCGAAGCTGCCGAGGTTCTTGGTGCCACCGGCCATCGCCTTGACGTCGCCGCCGCTGCAGAAGGCGCGCGGGCCAGTGCCGGTGACCATGATGCAGCCGACATCCTCGTTGTCGACGGCGTTGCGCAGCGCGTCGAGCATCAAGGAGGTCATCTCCGACGTCAGCGCGTTCATCGCGTCGGGCCGGTTCATGGTCAGCACGAGGACGCCGTCCTCGTTGCGGGTGAGAAGGTCGGCCATCGTCAGCGCCCCTTGAACTGCGGCTGGCGCTTCTCGACGAAGGCGCGGGCGGCTTCCTTGTGGTCCTCGGTCTCGCCGGTACGGATCATGCGCGCCGCCTCGCTGTCGAGCGCGGCCGACAGTGAGCCCTCCTCGGCGACCTTCATGTTGTGCTTCACGTGCCACCAGGCGACGCGCGGACCGGCGGCCAGCTTCTTGGCGAGGCCCATGCACTCCGCCTCGAGCTTGTCATCGTCGACGATCCAGTTGGCCAGCCCAAGCTTCTCGATCTTGTCCGAGTTCAGAATCTCGGCAGTGAAGTAGAGCTCGCGCGCCTTGGCGGTGCCGACCAGCTTGTGCAGGAAATAGTGCGAACCGAAGTCGCCGGAGAAGCCGACCTTGGCAAACGCCGTGGTCATGCGTGCGCTCTTGGCGGCGAAGCGCATGTCGCAGGCGAGAGCGATCGAGAGCCCGGCGCCGGCGGCCACGCCGTTGACCATGGCGATGGTCGGCTTGGGCATCTCGTGCAGGACCTCCGAGGTCTTCATGATCGAGCGCAGGTGCGCGACCTTCTCCTCGTAGCTCTGGTCGCTGTTGCGCGAGGCCATCGACTTCACATCGCCGCCGGCACAGAACGCCTTGTTGCCGGCGCCGCGGATCACGACGCAGCCGACCTTGGGATCGGCCGCCAGACGCGGCAGCGCTTCGAGCAGGCCGCCCATGATCGGGCCCGACAGCGCGTTCATCGCCTCGGGCCGGTTCATGGTCAGCGTGGCGACGCCATCCTCGATCGTCTCGATCAGTTCGGCCATTTTTCCCTCCGGAATTTGATGCCGCGCATCGTCCCCGATGGTCCGCACTGTGGCAACGCCTATCGCGCCTCGCCTGTCGAAACGTGTGCGCTTGCTCCGGCAACGCGCCGCGTCGACACTCGCCGCCCAGCGGAGGATTTGATCATGCAGACCTACGAGACCTTGCTGACCGAGATCGAGGATGGCGTGCTGACCATCACCTTGAACCGGCCGGACAAGCTCAACGCCTTCAACCCTGCCATGTCGCGCGACATGCTCGACATCTTCGGCCGCATCAACGAGGACGATGCGATCCGCGCCGTGATCGTCACCGGCGCCGGCCGCGCTTTCTGCGCCGGTGCCGACATCTCCGGCGGCAGCACCAGCTTCCAGGTCTGGGGTGAAGGCCGCGAGAAGCCGCAGCAGCGCCGCAAGGGCGATTCGATCACCACGGCGATCGCCGGCTCGCTCAAGCCTGTGATCGCGGCGATCAACGGCGTCGCCGTCGGCGTCGGCATCACCATGTGCCTGCCGATGGACCTCCGCCTGATGTCGAGCGCCGCGCGCATCGGCTTCGTCTTCAACAAGCGCGGCATGGTGATGGAGGCCGGCAGCTCCTGGTATCTGCCGCGTCTCGTCGGCATGCAGCGCGCCCAGGAATGGGTGATGTCAGCCGAGATCTTCGGTGCCGAGGAAGCGCTGAAGGGCGGCCTGGTGCGCTCCGTGCACGCGCCCGAGGAGCTGCTGCCGGCGGCCAAGGCGCTGGCACGCAAGTTCGCCACCGACACCTCGCCAGTGGCGGCGGCGATGAACCGCCAGCTGATGTGGAGCATGCTGGGCGCACAGGATCCGCAGGATGCGCTGGGCATCGACATCTCCTGCATCGCGCACATGGCCAAGGGCGATGCGCAGGAAGGCGTGAAGTCGTTCATGGAGAAGCGCCCGCCGGCCTTCCCGATGAAGCCCAGCAAGGACATGCCGCCCTTCGGACCGTGGCACAAAGAGGGCTGAGCATGTTCGATCACGTGAGTCTGAGGGTCAGCGACTTCGAGCGCTCGAAGGCGTTCTACGATCGCGCGCTCAAGCCGCTGGGTATCGAGCGACTCTATGCCGAGGGCCCGATGGCGGTCGGCTACGGCGTGCGGTCCAAGGCGTTCTTCTGGATCGGCCAGCACGCCGACGCCAAAGGCGGCGCGCATATCGCCTTCCCGGCGCCGGACCACGCGACGGTCGATCGCTTCTACGCCGAGGCAATGGCGGCCGGTGGCCGTGACAATGGCGCGCCGGGGCTGCGGCCGAACTACCACCCCGATTACTACGGCGCGTTCGTGCTCGATCCCGACGGCCACAACATCGAAGCGGTTTGCCGTCGGCCGGAACCCTGATCTATACTGACAATGCTGCTGTAGGGCGCAACGGCGAGACGCCGAAGGGGCGATGCCCACCTACTCATCCGTCACCATTGCGCCCATGCCGAATCTCGAAAACCTCCGCAAGCAAGCCAAGCAATACCCTTTCCAGCACAGTGGGATCCGAAGCTTGGAATTCACGTGACTTGAAGTCGCGGC
>JADMIO010785109.1_pt1 | contig 15325 bp, 17 predicted proteins | sample 8958161 | NCBI WGS metagenome assembly JADMIO01 (sample SAMN16585339, study PRJNA669376) | soil metagenome | isolation source: Crop rotation soil | place: USA: Cullars Rotation, Alabama | collected 2011
CTTTCCCAAAATCGCAAAGTCATCAAAAAACCGCAAAGTTGTTTAAAATAAGAGCAACACTACAAAAGGAGATAAGAAGAGCACATACCTCAGTCACTTATTATCACTAGCGCTCGCCGCAGCCGTGTAACCGAGCATAGCGAGCGAACTGGCGAGGAAGCAAAGAAGAACTGTTCTGTCAGATAGCTCTTACGCTCAGCGCAAGAAGAAATATCCACCGTGGGAAAAACTCCAGGTAGAGGTACACACGCGGATAGCCAATTCAGAGTAATAAACTGTGATAATCAACCCTCATCAATGATGACGAACTAACCCCCGATATCAAGTCACATGACGAAGGGAAAGAGAAGGAAATCAACTGTGACAAACTGCCCTCAAATTTGGCTTCCTTAAAAATTACAGTTCAAAAAGTATGAGAAAATCCATGCAGGCTGAAGGAAACAGCAAAACTGTGACAAATTACCCTCAGTAGGTCAGAACAAATGTGACGAACCACCCTCAAATCTGTGACAGATAACCCTCAGACTATCCTGTCGTCATGGAAGTGATATCGCGGAAGGAAAATACGATATGAGTCGTCTGGCGGCCTTTCTTTTTCTCAATGTATGAGAGGCGCATTGGAGTTCTGCTGTTGATCTCATTAACACAGACCTGCAGGAAGCGGCGGCGGAAGTCAGGCATACGCTGGTAACTTTGAGGCAGCTGGTAACGCTCTATGATCCAGTCGATTTTCAGAGAGACGATGCCTGAGCCATCCGGCTTACGATACTGACACAGGGATTCGTATAAACGCATGGCATACGGATTGGTGATTTCTTTTGTTTCACTAAGCCGAAACTGCGTAAACCGGTTCTGTAACCCGATAAAGAAGGGAATGAGATATGGGTTGATATGTACACTGTAAAGCCCTCTGGATGGACTGTGCGCACGTTTGATAAACCAAGGAAAAGATTCATAGCCTTTTTCATCGCCGGCATCCTCTTCAGGGCGATAAAAAACCACTTCCTTCCCCGCGAAACTCTTCAATGCCTGCCGTATATCCTTACTGGCTTCCGCAGAGGTCAATCCGAATATTTCAGCATATTTAGCAACATGGATCTCGCAGATACCGTCATGTTCCTGTAGGGTGCCATCAGATTTTCTGATCTGGTCAACGAACAGATACAGCATACGTTTTTGATCCCGGGAGAGACTATATGCCGCCTCAGTGAGGTCGTTTGACTGGACGATTCGCGGGCTATTTTTACGTTTCTTGTGATTGATAACCGCTGTTTCCGCCATGACAGATCCATGTGAAGTGTGACAAGTTTTTAGATTGTCACACTAAATAAAAAAGAGTCAATAAGCAGGGATAACTTTGTGAAAAAACAGCTTCTTCTGAGGGCAATTTGTCACAGGGTTAAGGGCAATTTGTCACAGACAGGACTGTCATTTGAGGGTGATTTGTCACACTGAAAGGGCAATTTGTCACAACACCTTCTCTAGAACCAGCATGGATAAAGGCCTACAAGGCGCTCTAAAAAAGAAGATCTAAAAACTATAAAAAAAATAATTATAAAAATATCCCCGTGGATAAGTGGATAACCCCAAGGGAAGTTTTTTCAGGCATCGTGTGTAAGCAGAATATATAAGTGCTGTTCCCTGGTGCTTCCTCGCTCACTCGACCGGGAGGGTTCGAGAAGGGGGGGCACCCCCCTTCGGCGTGCGCGGTCACGCGCACAGGGCGCAGCCCTGGTTAAAAACAAGGTTTATAAATATTGGTTTAAAAGCAGGTTAAAAGACAGGTTAGCGGTGGCCGAAAAACGGGCGGAAACCCTTGCAAATGCTGGATTTTCTGCCTGTGGACAGCCCCTCAAATGTCAATAGGTGCGCCCCTCATCTGTCAGCACTCTGCCCCTCAAGTGTCAAGGATCGCGCCCCTCATCTGTCAGTAGTCGCGCCCCTCAAGTGTCAATACCGCAGGGCACTTATCCCCAGGCTTGTCCACATCATCTGTGGGAAACTCGCGTAAAATCAGGCGTTTTCGCCGATTTGCGAGGCTGGCCAGCTCCACGTCGCCGGCCGAAATCGAGCCTGCCCCTCATCTGTCAACGCCGCGCCGGGTGAGTCGGCCCCTCAAGTGTCAACGTCCGCCCCTCATCTGTCAGTGAGGGCCAAGTTTTCCGCGAGGTATCCACAACGCCGGCGGCCGGCCGCGGTGTCTCGCACACGGCTTCGACGGCGTTTCTGGCGCGTTTGCAGGGCCATAGACGGCCGCCAGCCCAGCGGCGAGGGCAACCAGCCGAGGGCTTCGCCCTGTCGCTCGACTGCGGCGAGCACTACTGGCTGTAAAAGGACAGACCACATCATGGTTCTGTGTTCATTAGGTTGTTCTGTCCATTGCTGACATAATCCGCTCCACTTCAACGTAACACCGCACGAAGATTTCTATTGTTCCTGAAGGCATATTCAAATCGTTTTCGTTACCGCTTGCAGGCATCATGACAGAACACTACTTCCTATAAACGCTACACAGGCTCCTGAGATTAATAATGCGGATCTCTACGATAATGGGAGATTTTCCCGACTGTTTCGTTCGCTTCTCAGTGGATAACAGCCAGCTTCTCTGTTTAACAGACAAAAACAGCATATCCACTCAGTTCCACATTTCCATATAAAGGCCAAGGCATTTATTCTCAGGATAATTGTTTCAGCATCGCAACCGCATCAGACTCCGGCATCGCAAACTGCACCCGGTGCCGGGCAGCCACATCCAGCGCAAAAACCTTCGTGTAGACTTCCGTTGAACTGATGGACTTATGTCCCATCAGGCTTTGCAGAACTTTCAGCGGTATACCGGCATACAGCATGTGCATCGCATAGGAATGGCGGAACGTATGTGGTGTGACCGGAACAGAGAACGTCACACCGTCAGCAGCAGCGGCGGCAACCGCCTCCCCAATCCAGGTCCTGACCGTTCTGTCCGTCACTTCCCAGATCCGCGCTTTCTCTGTCCTTCCTGTGCGACGGTTACGCCGCTCCATGAGCTTATCGGGTCCACTCGCGAACGCAGAAAGGCCCACCCGAAGGTGAGCCAGTGTGATTACATTTGCGGCCTAACTGTGGCCAGTCCAGTTACGCTGGAGTCACTAGTATTTAGGTGACACTATAGAAGCGGCCGCGACAACTTGTCCACGTGGAATTCTAAGCTTAGGATCCCAATGTGCTGGAAAGTGATATTGTTCTGGTTGGGTGAGGCCGTTATGACTGCAACTGTCACTTCTACGCGAGACCGCGTCATCTATGTACTGTCCGCCATTTGCGCGATCCTGCTGGTTTGGGATTTCTACAAGATCTTCATGATTCTGCCGGATGAAGCTAATCAGGGCGCAATCTATCGCATCGTCTACGTGCATGTGCCCAGCATCTTCACCGGTTTCACTGGATTCTTTGTCGCGTTGGTCGCCAGCGGCATGTATCTGGCAACCAAGAATCTCAAATACGACGCGTTCGCGGCCGCCGTCACCGAAGTCTCCCTTGCCTTCGCAACAGTTGTGCTCGCTACGGGAATGATTTGGGGCCGGGTCGCCTGGGGTATTTGGTGGGCCTGGGACGCGCGTCTCACAACGATGTTGGTCTGCTGGCTGATTTATTGGGGCTACATTATGCTGCGCCGGGCCATCGAGGAACCCACGCAGCGCGCGCGCCTCTCGGCAGTGGTTTCTATTTTCGGATGTGCCGACATCATGATCGTTTGGAAATCGATCGAGTGGTGGCGCACCCAGCATCCCGCGCCGGTCTTGAGCGTCCGCGAAGGCGGCGGTATGGCTCCCGGCATGGAAGCTCCGATTTATTGGAACTGGCTGGCCATGATGTGCTTGGCCACAGTCTTTGTGATCGTGCGTATGCGGCAGGAAGAAACCGCGCGCGAGATCGATTCGCTGCGCCGCATGGCCCACTCCTACTGATCTATTTATATGGTTGAAGCACGCAATCTCACTTACATGTTTTACGGCTTTACGGCCGCATTTCTGATTTTATTGGGTTACGTGCTGACGATAGCCATGCGCGAGCGCAAGCTGCGCAACGAGCTCGATCGCGTCCGTCGCATGGTCGAGAACGCCAGCAAGTAACTGATTATAAGTAGCTTGACTCATAGAGGCCTGTCACATCTACAGACGGCGCTGTTTCGAGCCGATGCGACTTCGTCCGCAAAACATACCCCTATTTTTTTTAAATAACCGTAGAACGTTCCAAGTATTTTGAACTATTTTCCGGAAGGCCCGTCCTCATCAAGGCTTGCTGCGCCAACCCATGCTGGAATGCTTGATTCTAGCCCCTTTGACTAGGTTCCGTTCCACTAGAACAACGATCGAAACTGAGGACCAAACGTCAGCGGCTGTCCTTTATTGAATTGGGAAAATACGTTTTATAGCGCAACAATCTCGCATATTTTCTAAAACAAATAGGAGTCCCCCGAGACGCCCTAACCAGCCAGCCTCGGTCTTCACGGTCAGAAGAGTCCACAGCGGTCACTTCAAGTCAGCGGCGGCGAACCGTATCGGAGCTACTAAGCCATAGAAACTGCATGAGAAAACCTAAGGAAAACACGGGCGTCGATGATACCTGAGGACTTGGGGGTCCCTGTAATGATCCGTCTCCGGATGAGATTTTCCAAAATGGGAATAGACAAGGGCTGGTAATTCTACGTGAAATAAAAGAGATTTTTGTTAGCCGGGATTCACTTAGTCATTTCCAAGAAGGGTTAAGCGAATTATTTCTCAGCCTATTTTGGAAAAACAAAAATCTTTCTTGTATCTGTTGAGTGACACGAACGATGGCCCCACGTGGGGCCGAAATCCGAGCGCAAAAGGGCGTGCAGGCCTCTTTGCCTCACTTCCACCGTAGACGTGGAATACAGTTTCGGAATACTTTAGTCAGCCTCAATCCATCAGCGGTGGGTTCAGGGTCGTGGGGCCGATCTCCGTCAAACGATGATCGCAAGCGCGTCGGTTCGATGCAGCCACGGACGAGGTGGACTAAGGAAACCGGTAGAGGAAAGGACGAGGACTCAGTATTTGTTAGCTGCGCACGCATCGGCAAGGTCCGCCCGCATGATTGGATTCTCTCGACCAGCGACCGCATTGATCCTGGCAGCGAGATATCCCGGACGAGGAAACCGGGGCGGTCCAATTAGGCTTGCCGAGGACAGGCGGAGCGGTGCCGACGAGAACCTGAATGGCGGAGAGGGGACAATATGGGGACAGGATCGATAGGTATAACCAATTTCTCTAAGAACGGTGAGTTTCATCCTTTGCCGGCCAGTCGCGAAACGACGGTGGAAACTGACCCGGACGTTCCAGCCGAAGTTCAGGCGGACTATGTCGCTTGGGTGGAGTTGGTGGAACGCATTCAGCGCGGCCAAACCGACGGGATGGCTGAGCTATATCGATTGTTTTCGAGGGGAATTCGCTTCTATTTATGCCGGCAGTTGGGTCCTCAAGAGCTGGATGACAAAATCCACGATACCTTCCTGGTCGTCGTCCAGGCAATCCGTAAGGGCGAACTTCGTGAGCCGGAACGATTGATGGGTTTTGTCCGCACTATCGTCCGGCGTCAGGTAGCCGCCCATATCGACAAGGTGGTCCATTCGAGGCGCGAACAGTTGGATTTGGACTCGACGATTCGCATCGCTGATCCTCGAGACAATCCGGAAGAAAACGTGATGTTTCAGCAGCGATCGGTACTTATCCAGCGTGTGCTTCGAGACTTACCTGAACGAGACCGCGAAATTCTTACGCGTTTTTATCTAAGGGAGCAAAGCCAGAGCGAAATTTGCGCGGAGATGGACCTGACCGAAACACAGTTTCGGTTACTGAAGTCCAGGGCGAAGGCTCGGTTTGGCGATCTCGGAAAGAAAAGGCTAGGAAACAAAGGCCTGCACAGCGTTTTTGTGAGAACTTCGGCCGGTTACTCCCACTAACCAACCTAGAGTCCCAGATCGGGCGTTTCAATTCGGGACACGCGCTAGGACAACGCGGGAGGGTTAGATTGTCAGTTCAAGTCTTTTCGGCGGCCTTCGTGCACGCCACGGAGGAATTACTTGAAGAGTACTATTTCCACAGAGTATCTGAGCCATTGCTCACCATGGTGGACGAGCATCTACTCATTTGTGAGGCCTGCCAGGCTAGGTTACAAGCTCTCCATGAGTACGTATGGTTCGTCAGGGCCGCGCTGAGACGGGGTAAGGAAGACTGCCTGGATGTTTGCGACTCGTCGACGGGCCCGGGGCTGTGGTCACGTTCGCTCTCAGAAAGCTTCTTGATGGAGCCAAACTGTTTATCCCCTGAAAATAGGACGGCCAGTCCACTTCCCCTGCCGGTTTTGCTTTCCCGCCTTACGGGAATAGCGATTGCGGTTTTGATCTTCGGGCTGCGCGCCGTACAGCTTTTCCGCGAAGTTCTCTAGCCTCCTCATCCGGCAAAGCTGATGCGGTAGACGCTTGCTTTGCCCCAAGGTACAACGGTTTGCGAAACTAGAGCTCATGAAGCGTGGGGTGCTCGCTCTCATCATTGCGGCCGCTATTTTGCAATCAGGCGGAGCTTTTGCCCATCATTCCTTTTCCGCCACATATTTCGAGGACAAAACCAAGACAATTGAGGGGAAGCTGCTCCAATTCCAATTTCGCAATCCACATTCTTTCCTCTATATCGCAGCTCCTGATGCGAAGGGTGTGCTGCAACGGTGGACCATTGAGTGGGGCGCTGGCAGCCAGTTAGGCCGCCAGGGGGTCACCCGCGAAACCTTAAAGCCAGGCGACCGCCTAGTGGTCACCGGCAACCCTTGCCGTAATCCGGAAGAAACCCGTCTCCATATGGTGACCATCACTCGCCCCAGTGATGGCTGGAAATGGGGCGGCTCCTTCGATTATTGAAATTTCTCATGCGGCTCGCGGCCGGATAAACATGGCAGACTGAGTACACGGCTCGCCGATGGATCTGACCCACGCGCACCTGCTGCTAAATCACATCCCAACGATTGGTTTTGCGATCGCTCTCGTTCTGCTTTTGTGGGCGGTAGCCGCGAATTCTAGAGATTTGCAGCAGGCCAGCCTAACCCTGCTGGTGGTGATCGGCCTTTTTTCTATTCCAGCGTACGTGAGCGGCAATGCAGCGCAGGAGACTCTGGCAAACGATCCAGGTGTCTCCCAATCTTTGGTTCGGACGCACGAAGGCGCAGCTCTTGAGTCGCTCATCTTCATCGAGATCACCGCGGCTTTCGCGTGGCTCGGGTTGTGGCAATCACGGCACCTGACCAAACCGCAACGCTGGACCATGCTCGTCGTCGTAATTTTTGGTTTAGTCGCGCTCGCACTGGTGGCGCGTGCCGCCAACATCGGCGGTGAAATTCGCCATCCGGAAATCCGCGCGGAGGCGGAAACAACCACTGCCGAAGGTCATTTTGCTCGAACTGTGGGATCGTTTGTGCTTCGCGAGCCTTGGGGATGGCCTTCTCTTGAGACCCTGCATTTCATAGGTTTAACCATACTGATGGGAGTCGTCTTGCTGATCGACCTACGAATGCTCGGCATTTTGAGGAACGTCAGCTTCCCTTCCCTGCATCGCATGTTTCCTTGGGCGATTTTAGGATTCGGCCTGAATGTGCTAACCGGCACGCTGTTCTTTGTCGCCACGCCGGATCAGTACGATCAAAATCCAGCCTTCGTTTGGAAATTGGCGTTCGTGATGGTGGCAGGTTTGAACGCGCTTTACTTCACACTATTCGACGGTGTCTGGAAAATAGGACCAAACGATGACGCTCCCATCAGCGCAAAGTTGGCGGCTGTCTCAGCGATCGTTTTGTGGATGGGCGTCCTGTATTTTGGCAGCATGCTTCCCTTCATCGGAGACGCGTTCTAGGATGCTCGGCCTCGAAGTGCTGGTGGCAGTGCTTGTCGTTACCACAACCGTCGCAATCGCGGGCTACCTTATCGATAAAAGCGTTGACCGCAAGCAGGACCGATAGCGATGCACTTCCTCAACTCACTCGAGCAGTTGCCGTTTTCGGTTTGGGTGCGCGAATCGAGTTCCATCTGGGGTTTCCCCACTCTGTTGGTCCTGCACACCATCGGAATGTCTATTGTCGCGGGTCTTAGCGCCATGCTGGATCTCCTGGTACTGGGGATTGGACCGAAGATTCCCATGAAGCCGTTTGAGCGTGTTTTTCCGTTCATCTGGGCCGGCTTCTGGATCAACGCCATCACTGGCACAATGTTGCTGTTAGCCGATGCATCCAGCAAGTTGACAAATTGGGATTTCTACATAAAGATGTTCTTCGTCGCGAGTGGAACTTGGCTCGTCTACGTCATCCGCAGAAACATCTTCGGCAATCCGAACCTTGACAGCGGGTCGATGCCTTCGGCGGCGAAAAGACTTGCCTGGGTATCGCTCGCTTGTTGGTTCGGCGCAATCATCGCGGGTAGGCTGCTGGCGTATGTTGGACCAGTCTCAGGGTTGAGCGGCGTCACCGACAAGTGAGTTTGTCTATCCTCGAAAAAGTTGCCACGCTAAAATAGACTGATGGCAGATCCGCAATTCTGGCCCAATCGCCGGATTCTCGATCTACTGGGAATCGAGTTGCCGATCATTCAGGCGCCGATGGCCGGTGCACAACTGTCGGCGATGGCCGTCGCAGTTTCGGAAGCCGGAGGTCTTGGCTCACTGCCGTGCGCCATGCTGAATCAGGAGCAGGCGCGCGCCGAGTTGAACGCTTTCCGCAAAGCTACGCGACGCCCGATCAACGTCAACTTCTTTTGCCATCGTCCACCAAGTCCCGATCCTCGCCGCGACGCAGCATGGCGCGAACGTCTCGCGCGCTATTACAGCGAACTAGGTCTCGATTCCTCGGCACGAGCCACCGGTCCAGGCAGAGGCCCCTTTGATGAAGCCATGTGCGAAGTGGTGGAAGAGTTGAGGCCGGAAGTGGTCAGCTTTCATTTCGGGCTGCCCGAAAACAGGCTGCTGCTGCGCGCTCGTGCAGCAGGCGCCAAAATTTTGGGTTCAGCCACGACAGTCGACGAAGCCCGCTGGCTGCAAGACCACGGTTGCGATGCAGTCATCGCGCAGGGCTATGAAGCCGGGGGACACCGTGGGATTTTTCTCACCGATGACATTTCGACGCAGCCGGGCACGATGGCTTTAGTGCCGCAGATGGTTGATGCGATCCGCCTGCCAGTAATCGCAACGGGCGGAATCGCCGACGCGCGCGGAATTGCTGCGGCTTTCGTGTTGGGCGCTTCGGCTGTGCAACTCGGTACGGCGTATCTTTTTTGCCCGGAGGCCAAAGTAAGCGCCGTTCACCGCGAGGCACTGCGGCGCGCCAAGGACAATACCACGGCTCTGACGAACGTCTTCAGCGGACGGCCCGCGCGTGGCATCGTAAACCGCTTGATCCGCGAAGTCGGCCCGTCTTCGGATCTCGCGCCCGAGTTTCCGTTGGCGAGCAGCGCCATCGCTCCGTTGCGATCCAAGTCCGAAGAAATGCGATCGGAAGATTTCGCGCAAATGTGGGCAGGCCAGGCCGCGGCGCTGGGAAGAGAATTGACCTCGGCTGAGCTTACGCGCGCGTTGGCCCGCGAAACGCTAGCACTGCTCTCGCGCTCCACGCGCTAGCTGGTGCGGTTTCGTGTCTCGAAACAACAATGTGATATTCTCACCTGCGTTGGCACAGATTTCCAGCACAACATCCACGCGTTCGCGCCTCGCCGCAGTCATCCGGGTGTCGGTGGGCAATTTCCTTGAAATGTACGATTTCATGGTGTTCGGCTACTACGCGGCGGGCATCGGCCGAGCGTTCTTCCCTACCAAGAACGAGTACGCTTCCCTGATGCTTTCATTGATGACCTTCGGCACAGGTTATCTGATGCGGCCACTGGGAGCCGTCATTCTCGGCGCGTATATCGACCACCACGGGCGCCGCAAAGGCCTGCTGCTGACTTTGATGTTGATGGCCGTCGGTACGCTGTCCATCGGCATCATGCCCGGCTACGCGACGATAGGACTCTTCGCGCCTTTATTTATTGTGTTGGGACGTTTGATTCAAGGCCTCTCTGCGGGAGTCGAGCTTGGAGGAGTCAGCGTCTATCTCTCGGAAATCGCTCCGCCCGGCCACAAAGGTTTTTATGTGAGCTGGCAATCCGGCAGCCAACAAATCGCCGTGGCTTTCGCGGCATTGCTCGGGCTGGCGCTCTCCGTCACACTCAAACCCGAAGAAATGGCGGCGTGGGGATGGCGCGTGCCCTTGCTCATCGGCTCAATGCTGATTCCTTTTCTGTTCCTGCTGCGGCGTTCCCTTACCGAAACTGAGGAGTTCGCCGCGCGCAAGCATCGGCCATCGAGCGCGGAAATTTGGCGGAGTTTGGTCGTCAACTGGAAGTTGATCGTGCTTGGCATGATGCTCACCACCAACACAACCGTGCTGTTCTATATGATCACGGCTTACATGCCGACCTACGGGACCGGCGTTCTGAAACTTTCAACGCAGTCCGGCATGTTGGTGACCCTGTTGGTAGGTCTTTCCAATTTATTTTGGCTGCCGGTAATGGGTGCCCTATCTGACAAGATCGGACGCCGGCCAATTCTAATTACGTTCTCGGCAATGGCGCTGATCACCCCATACCCAGTCTTACTTTGGCTGGTCGATGAACCTTCGCTGGCAAGGCTGGTTATAGCGGCACTTTGGATTTCAGCGATTTATGGCAGCTACAACGGCGCGATGGTTGTCTTTCTCACTGAAGTAATGCCAGCGAGTGTGCGGGTATCCGGGTTCTCCTTCGCATACAGTTTGGCGACGGCCATTTTTGGTGGCTTTACGCCGGCGATCGCCACGTATTTGATTCACACAACTGGCAATCGCGCGACCCCGGGACTTTGGCTGTCGTTTGCAGGTTTAATGGGGCTAACCGCAACCTTGATTCTGACCTCGCGCTCGTTCAAGGAGTGCTCCAATCAAGACAACAGCTTCATCAAAACTGTCCGGGAAATTTCAGCGCGATAGTGTCTCTTTCACACGGTTCCAGTTCTCGCCACAGGGTAAAATAAACGCCTATGCCTGAAAACGAACGAATATTTGGTTTCAACACACGCGCGCTACACCACGGCTATCCTCCTGACGCAACTACAGGCGCTCGCGCCGTTCCGATTTACCAGTCCACTTCGTTTGTTTTTAAGGATTCAAAGCACGCCGCGGCTTTGTTCGCTTTGCAAGAATTCGGCAACATTTATTCGCGGATCATGAATCCCACCACTGACGTGCTGGAACAGCGCGTGGCGTCGCTCGAAAATGGCGCGGCGGGCCTCGCGATGTCCTCCGGGCAGTCGGCGCAGTTTATTACCATTAACAGCCTGCTTGAGCCGGGTGACGAGATGGTGGCGGCCAGCACGCTCTACGGCGGCACCTATACGCAATTCGATGTCAGCTTTCGCAAACTCGGTTACAACGTGAAATTCGTCGATCCCGACAACCCGGAAAATTTCCGCAAAGCCATCACGAAAAAGACCAAGTGCCTCTACGGAGAGACCATCTCAAACCCTCGCGGAGGAATTCTGGATATTGAAGCGGTCGCCAAGATTGCGCACGAGCACAATGTGCCGCTGGTGATCGACAACACTTTCGCAACTCCATATTTATGCCGGCCAATCGATTTCGGGGCGGACATCGTCGTCCACTCGCTCACCAAATTCATGGGAGGGCACGGAACTTCCATCGGTGGCATGATCGTGGACGGCGGCAAATTCGATTGGAGCAAAGCAGCCTTTCCGCAGATCAATCAGCCCTCCAAGGCCTATCATGGGATGAATTTCAGCGAAGTCTTCGGGCCCATCGCATTCATCATCCGCGCGCGCGTGGAGGGGCTGCGCGATCTCGGTCCGTGCATGAGCCCGTTTAATTCCTTTCTGTTCATTCAAGGCATTGAAACTTTGGGAATGCGCATGGAGCGCCACATCGCAAATTCGCTCGAAGTGGCCAAATTCCTGAGCAACCACAAACTGGTGACCTGGGTAAATTATCCGGGCTTGCCTGGAAATCAATATCACGCGCTTGCGAAGAAGTATTTGCCCAAAGGCCCTGGCGCAGTATTCTGCTTTGGAGTGAAAGGCGGCTTTGAAGCAGGCAAGAAATTGATCGACAACGTCAAACTGTTTTCGCATCTTGCCAACGTGGGCGATGCGCGGAGCCTGATCATCCATCCCGCCGCGACGACACATCAGCAGTTGAACGAGCAGGAGCAAAAAGCCGCTGGCGTCGAACCGGATATGGTTCGTTTGTCGGTGGGACTAGAAGAGGCTGACGATTTGATATGGGACCTGGACCAGGCGCTTACGGCAAGCCAAAAGTAATCGGTAGATTATTTTTTCGCCTGCATCGCAACCAGCGGCTTGGCGTCGGTTCGAATGGCTACTTCTAAGTTCGATGTGATTTTGCGGTAGCCATAGCCAATGTGCATCGGCAGATCACGCGCCTTTCCCTCTTGGAAAGCGGCGCGAAGGTCTTTTTGTTCCAAATAGCGGAAGCTGCCGTAGGGCTTTATGTAATCCCCGTAAAGAGTCACCTTCCATTGATCCGGTGTGAAGAAGCGGTACGGGATGCCCGAGTCATCCTGCACAATCAGAGCGCTATTGGCCAGCACATGGTCGCGAATCCGTGAAAATCCCGGCTGATGCGTCATATATGACGTCGCTTTCAACATGCTGAGCGTGTCGGTGGCGTGCGCCAAAAATGCTTTGAATCCAGCGTTGTCCCGCATGTGCTGATCGTCGAGGTTGACTGAAAAGTAGTAGGCATGCTGCGAGCGCCCATTGGGAGTTTGGAATTCCACTTCCACGCCCCGGTTAGCGTATTTACCCGCCGGCTTATAGTCCGCCGGACGCTCAACAACGTTGCCGTCGTCGTCGATCCGCACATAGCGCATTGCGATGATGTCGTGATTGGTGCGCACCAGCAGGTGCAGCATCGGCAGCAGAATTCCGTCGGTCACCTGGCCGCGAAGTTCGCGGTCCATCTCGCGCGTAACAAAGAAGCTGCGCCCTAGGATTGAGGACATGGTCTGGCGCATCGCCGCGAGATACTCTGCACGGTCTTTTTTCTTTTCCACCTGTTGCGGAGTCGGCAGCGTTCCCGGCGGCTCCAGCCCCACCATGATGTAAAGCGGCGCATTGGGAAAATACTGTGTCTCAGTCAACGTATCCGGACCGCTAAAGGGATAGAAAACGGTGCGGCCCGCAACAATCGGCAGGCTGAGTTCTTTGGACTGAAATTCCTTCAACCCGACCAGCAATTCGGAATCGGTTTTGGCCCATGCCGCATCCATTTGCCGTTTGTGGTCGTCCCAAAATTCGCCTTGCAATTCCGCGTAAGGGCTGCCGGCCTTGGCCGGGAGTCCCGCAAAAAAGCGAGCGGTATCGTCTACCTCCCGCGATGGTGGGAGGGAGGGAAGCTGAATACCCTCCTGTTGGGGCTTGGCGTCAGCCGCGACAGGACGCGGCTTTTCGCACGCGGTGAAAGTCGCAAAGACAAAAATTGTTACTGCGATCAGACGCGAAGCAAACATGACAGCTAGCTTTATGAAGGATAGCAGACAAACCCTCTGCAATCGCTAAAATCAGCAATTAAGAATGATTAAAAAAGGGGGCGTCAAAAACGCCCCCATGAGTCCAGGAAATGGGGTCTGGACGGAACTCTTTATGGTAAAAGCTGAAACGCCAGCATATCAGCAGTTTCGGCCCCGGCGCATAAGGTGAATCGGCAGGGAACACTCGATTTTCTACTTAGACAACTGGCTAATCCGTAGCGCTCAGAACTGATGAAAGCAATCTTCCGGTTTTGGTTCGCTTTGAATGTCCCCTAACTCTTTCAATTGTGAAATGAGCGTCACCCAGCGCTCTTTACCCATAGACCCCAAACTGGCGCCGCCGGTTTCAATTAAGTTTTTTTGCGCGGCTGCAACCTCTGTGAACACATCAAGAGCCATAGAGGGATTCAATTGATTCATTCGTTGGTTCACAGGCGTGGGGTTGTCAAGATAGGCCCGCCAGCCGTCCCGCACCGCGGCAACCATGTTTTTTGCGAGATCGGGATTCTTCCGCAGGAGGTCTCCGGAAGCGGCCAGCACCGTCGTGTAGGGATTGTATCCCATGTCGGAAACCGGAAAGACGACGACGTCCGCCCCTTTATGACGAGCCGTGAGCGGCTCCGACATGATGAAACATTGCTGTGCAAAATTGGGATCGCTCAAGAACGCACTGATATCGCCCCCGGGAGATGGCACAACTTTGACCTTGCCGAAGCCGTATTTCTTTTCGAGAAGACGCGCATAAGGAAGGCCTTTTTGCAGAGCCAGCGTGCCACTCTTGAGTACGTCTTCGATCCCCTTTAGTCCGCGAGACGCATGCGCCATGATGCCCTGCGGATTGTTTTGAAAGACCGCGAACAGCGCGACGACATCATTGCCGCGCGAGCGAGCAATTACCAGTTCGTCTGCCGCCACGATTCCGAATTCGGCAGACCCGGCCCCGATCATCTGAATCGTCGGGGTGCCCGCGCCGCCCGGAAGAATCTCCACATCCAAGGCGTACTTTTCATACGGTGCGGCGTAGAATCCGCCAAATTGCGGATCGGGCTTCCAATTCAGGACCAACCTTGTTTTGGCGGAGGTTTTTCCGCACCCGGCCAGCAATGCGAAAGCGGGAAGAGTTGACAGAAACCTGCGGCGGAGCATTCTCCGAATTATAAGGCTTGTTCGGAAGCGTGCCAGCGCCGCAACGTGAGATAGCTGATCAAATTGATCAGGCCGAACAGAAGTAAACCAAGCAGCGACGCAAGCAGCACTGCGGCAAAAACTTTGTCCACCCTCTGCTGCGTGCGTGCGACATCCACGACAGAACCTAAGCCTTGGCCGCCGATAAACTCTCCCACAATCGCTCCGATCACGGCCAAACCGGAAGCAACGCGCAATCCCGTCAAAATTTGTGGCAAGGCTGCAGGAAAGCGCAATTTGAAAAGCGTGGCTGCGGGAGTTGCGCCGTAGAGATGAAACAGATCGCGCAGCGCAGGATCAGTGGAGAGAATTCCCGTGAGTGTGTTGGCGATCACAGGAAAAATCGAAACAATGAACGCCGATGCGACCACCGTTCGCATGCCATAGCCAAACCAGATCACCAGCAGCGGCGCGATGGCAATGATGGGTACAGTTTGAAAAAACACGGCGTAAGGATAGAACGCCCGCTGAATCGCCCTTTCCAGCACAGTGGGATCCGAAGCTTGGAATTCACGTGACTTGAAGTCGCGG
>JADMIO010380253.1_pt1 | contig 15324 bp, 16 predicted proteins | sample 8958161 | NCBI WGS metagenome assembly JADMIO01 (sample SAMN16585339, study PRJNA669376) | soil metagenome | isolation source: Crop rotation soil | place: USA: Cullars Rotation, Alabama | collected 2011
CCACCACATCCCGAGCCATACCCAAACGCCTCCCTGCTTGCGAAGCTGGAGGCTTCCTTTCTGGTACCGTCTACGCATCAGTTGATTCCTTTCGATGCGTCTACGGCGTCGATTCCACTCGACGCCGCTATAATACCACCTGGTTCATTGAGGAGTAGCCACGCCTCCAGTGCCGCCCGCCGAATCAGTTTTCGGCGTCCCATGCTGATAGCGGGCAGGGGAGACACGCCCTTTACCTTTCCGTTAATCGCGTTGCAGACGTGCGCCTTAGAGCAGTGGAGGGACGACGCCACATCACATACCGTCAGAATGTCGGCACTCATACCCGCACCGCCTGCCTAAACGACGCGCTCCTCGCGCTCATGCGACGTTTCCACTCTGCTTGGCGTCTACGGCGTTGTTCGTCCGCTACGGCCGCGATGTCCGCAGCATTTATCCATGGTTTCCTACTCCAACCTGGTATTCGGGCTACTAGCAGTTCTTCATCTGAGAGTACGGAAACGTCGCTGCCCTCGTACTTACCACTTGTCAATACGTAACTCACACAAAATACTCCGCTTTCGTTAAGATTTTCCTTAGTTGATTACGACAACACTACCGGACGGTTCGATATGTCGTCCCTGTCTGCTGACACTTCGATACACCGCTCAAATTAGGCACGCTTAAGCGCCATAACTGCCATAGTTTTAGGCATTTGGAGCGCTGGCTTGCGGTTGAAACTTCGTTATTCTTGCGTTTGCAAGCTACTGCATGGTCATTCCTACCACGCTCTACCACCCTATACCTCGCCGTATGTCGGCACAATTGGGCTATGCCGCCGCAGCATATGCTGTTGCTGCGCCTATATGGTCGGCCATTCGGTTTCTACGCCTGCACGACTGTGCATTCGATGCTAAAGCGCCGATTATTGATAGGGCGCATCGGATGGCGGGCGGATGGATCTCTGCGACGAAACCGTATTCCCCTTTAGGCTGAGCACTGACCAACCCGCCGCTGTTGCGCAGTGCCCTAATTGCGTAGCGCCGTTTCACGTCCGTGGAAAAATACCGAATGTCACCGTCTGTGAACTCAACGATTAGGCGTTTGCCGTCACTGTGGAATAGGCCATACCGTCCGACAATTCGATGATCCCTACAGCGGCAGCGCGTACGTGGTACACGGTACCGCCGCGCGATGTTACTGATATTGTGCATGATGAACTCCAAAACAAGAACGCCGGATAGGCCGGGAAGAAAGAAAGAACCGGCCCCGGCGTCGGTGCCCCTGCGTATCCCCAATGAGATTGGATGCGAGGCTTAAATCAGGCCACTTTCAATGGCGAGCTTTTTTAGCTGTTGGTAGCGCTGCTTGTCCCTTTTCGCTAACGCCTGCGCTTCTTTGCCGCTGCTACCCTTGCCAAAAATTCTTGACAGTTCGCGTAACTGTGACACTGGCGGCTCGGCGTGCTGCGACTCAGCGGAACCGGTGCCGGGTCGTGTGCTGGCTTTGACCATCCACGGTCGTTCCTGCGTAAATTGCTGCACAAGTTGGAGGACCGATAGCGGCGTAAAGTCAGCGCCTAATCGCGGCGTCCCAGTGGCGGGGTCGATAACCTCAAGCTGCCCGCTGGAGCCTATGCGGACGTGATTGGAAAGTATCTCCGCGACGATCTGTTCGTCGATAGCCCTCGCTCGTACTGCTGCGCTCACGAGTTCGTTCTTGATCTTGTCGGCGCTCCGCTGGCCCTGAACCTCCGCAAGCTGGCGGCGGGCTTCTTCGAGTTCTTGCGCCAAGTCCAGCGCTTGGGTATCCGGCACTGGTGGTGTTGGCGGCTCTCCAGTGTCTATCGTCGTGTCAGTCACCGTCTTCGTGACTGGCTCTTCAATCGTGCCGTCGTTTTCGCCCGCAGGTGCGGCAGCGCTTCGTAGACGCTGCAACTCTGCCTCTGCTGCATCGAGCCTTGCTTGTGTGCTCTTTGCTGCACTCCGTGCACGTTCGGCTTCCGCTCGTGCTTGCTCACCTGCCGCCTTAACCCGTTGGTCAATGATATCTTGGATCTTTGCTTGCTGCACGTCGGTAAATGTAACCTTCGTCGCGGCTTTGTACGCTGCTTCTCGACGTTGAGGAATAAACATAATCTTTTTCTCGCCTGCTAAATTCTGCACTTCGCTGCCCGCAGTTAAGGTGCTAGTGGAAATACGAAGGGCGCCCCCCCTGTGCAGCGAGCAGCGCCCCGGTAAGCCTTGCCGTACGTAGCTCACGTGGTCTATGACCGGCTACTAGGCAGGCTCAACTTGATTGATCTGTGATTAGATAACGCCGATCTTCTCAGCGACTTGCCTGAGACGGCGGTATTCAGTTCTATTTTCCTTGGCGAGCCGACAAGCCGCAGCACCATTGCCAACCCCGAATAGTGCCGCCGCTAGATCTTCGTCGCGTTGCCGTGGCATCGGCGCTACTCCTGTGAGGTGTCCGCCGTCTGCACGACCGCTGCGAAACATCCAAGGCGATGTTCTCCGCAGCCAATCCAGTCCTTCTTTCGCCGCCGCGACATCAATGTCACCGCTGCGTAACTGATGATCCAGCAAGATCGCCGTGTCACGTGGTTCGATTACATCTCGGTCTGCGGCGCAGATTTGCTCTAATATTCGCTGCCGTCGCAGGTAGGCTAACTCTTGTCTCTCTTGTTCGCTTAAATTATCATTCACTGGTGTTTCTCCCTTATTGAAATTGTTTTAATGGCCTTCCGCCGCAGGAGGCATTTGGGCATCCGCCTCGGCTGCCTTCTGCCGGTAAAGGTTCTGATACACCTGTCGCGCTTTTCGGTCGCGGCAGTCTCTCCAACGTTTTTCCACTTCCGCGAGAGAAAGCTCCTGAAGATCCATACTGTCGGCAGAAACAACTTCGGCGGCGTCCTGGCTTTGTTCGGTAATGTCTGTGTGTTCTGTTTGTGTGTCTTGTTCCTGTACCTGTGCTGTACCTGTCTTGTCCTGTATCTGTTTGTCTGTCTGTCCTGTTTGTTCTGTTCCTGTACTGTATGTATTGTGGACTGGTTGAACAGGGGACGGACTCTTTGCTGGCCAGGAGACAGACTCCTGGTTGACTAGGAGCGCCCCAGTAGCAGGCTCTTGGTTAATCAGTGATGATCCTTCATATTCTGTCACCGCCAACATGTTTAGCTCGACTAGGATCGGAAGCAACTTCTCGAAGGTTGATACGGGTAACCGGGTGAGCGCGGCGAGACTCGACGCGGTATGAGGCTTGCCGCTGGCTTTAGCAAGAACGCCGCGCTGATTACACTTTGCTGCCACCGCCAGGAGGGCGACCCAAGCGCCGAAAAGGCCATCACCGCCAGGACGGTCTACGAGTTCCATGTATTCCGCCCCGTCAAGTGAGCTAGGCAGGGCTATCCAGTGTAACGTCTTACATTTACGGCTTTCAGAAGTCTCGAACCGAGAATTCCAGTCCGGGACGTGGTACTTTACTTCTAACATTAGATTTTGTCCTTGATCTGCTGCTCGCGGAAACAAAAAAGGCCCGAGCTGGGCTCAGGCCGATTAGCGAAAGTAGATCTTGAGAGTGCAAGGAAGCTCATCCACGTGGCCAACGAAGCCACAGCGGGTACACTCCCCTACAATTTCAGTGTAGCAAATTGTAACATGCGTGTCAAGTGTTTGTTGGTCTGTTACCTGTAAAACGACTGTAAGTCACTGATAATAAGTCACAAATAAATTTGGCCTACAAGCGCCAGCCTTGCCCCAAACTAATGCGGCTTAAATTAGTGCGTGCAACCTCCTCATATGAATGCTCTTATTAAGAGCAGACCTGAACATGTCTTAAATTCACCGGATGCGGTAAGCCGGTCAGCGGAATCGCACGAGCTCTCCGCGCCAGATGCCCGCCATTAGCGTTTACAGAGCCTAGGTTACATTTGCTGTTGGCAGGCCGGCATCGACAGGGCTGCTCCAGAGCATCGCATTAGACATGAAAGGGTAGGTTGATTACCAATGTTCGGTGTCAGGATGGGATCGGCGAGCGTAGAACCCCGTCAGTCTCGTTTGAGTGCTGCCAAGTGGTTTCAGGCGGGATGGCTGGATAGGAGAATGGCTTGCAGAGTATGCAAAAATCGCTTAAATCTAGTCTATATATGTATATCACCTGGCAGCTACAATTTCATTGTAACAACTTTCACGGAACTTGTCAAGTAACTGAAATAAGTTTCTGCTGACAGCCGAAGTTCACTGCATAACTGTGCAATCGTGGTTTTAGCGGCGGAAAAATCTGTGAGCAACCTCCGCTATGTTCCAATGGACCATTGCCCCCTACCATTACCCATTTGTTCATTGTAGCTAGGTAAGTGTAAACGCAGGGACGAGCGTTTACTGATCCTACTTGACGCTGCACTAGTTCCGCCGTACGATTGCATTCCAGGTACTCGAAATGTCGTTTAGCCAGATTAGCGGATTGATGGCGGTAGGCTATACGCGGGTTAGCACTGATAAGCAAGCTGACAAAGGCGTTAGTCTTGGTGCCCAACTTGAGAAGATAAGGGCTATGGCTGTCGTGCAAGGCGCAGAGGTCACGGAGGTCATACAGGACGCTGGCGAATCAGCCAAGAGCCTGCAAAGGCCAGGAATGGCACGTCTACTAGCACTTGTTGACTCTGATGCCGTCCAGGTGGTTATTATCGCCAAGCTGGATCGGCTCACGCGCAGTGTACGGGATCTTGGTGAACTGCTGGAACGCTTCCAGAAGAAGGGTGTCGCTCTGGTGAGCGTGGCGGAATCGCTTGATACCGGGAGTGCTGCCGGTCGTCTGGTGCTCAACATAATGATGAGCGTTTCACAGTGGGAACGGGAAGCCATAGGGGAACGGACCCAGACGGCGCTGCAACACAAGAAGTCCCACCAGCGGATCTACAATCATGTGCCGTACGGCTTCGCGCGTGAGGGTGACCTCCTGGTGCCGCTGCCCGAGGAACAGGCCATTGTCAAAAAGATTCGGCTGTACAAGGCAAGCGGTTTGAGTTTACGTGGTATCGCGGGAGCCCTGAACGCTGACAGCATTCCCACAAAGCAGGGTCGTCAATGGTTCGCACAATCCGTCAAGGACGTGCTCAACAATTCGCTGAACGAGGCGGCTTAAACGCATGAAGCCCAAAGTAGGCAGACCGAAGACAGGCAGACGGAGCAATCCCGATTACCACCAACACTCCGTATGGCTTCCTGGTACTGTCCAATCTGAAGTATTGAAGGCTCTGGTGATGCCAGACGGCAGCCGATATGAGTTCAGCAAGCTAGTGGAACACCTGCTGCGATGCTGGCTTCAAGAGGGGGCGAAGATTAAAGCCGCTAAGACATCACAGCTCCAGGGCGTCGCGCTAACAGCAGTTCAAGCCGATGTGGTATCGGCGTTGGTGAATCTGAAGTGCGGACAGGTTGCTGCGGAACAGGCGGTACGAGCGGCGTGTGACTCATCGGATTTCGATACGCTATTCCGTGCTGCCTTGCGGAGTATGTGTAGCGGGGGCATAGAGACGGATGGGCGTGCAAACAGGGCACAGAGCCTGTGTTGAACATTGGTGACCGCCACGACGAATACGACTGCTGGCCGCGCCAGTCTTTTCTGTGGGCACCTACCGGCGCCTCGTAGATTTGCGTTATTCTGTGCCAGTACGTACAATTAAGTGGGTCCGCTGATTGCGAGTGTCAAGCGGACTGCCCTAGAGCAAGAAAACCCAATACGCCAGGAGTGCCATGTCCGACTGGTCCACCGTTAACGGTAATTCCACCAAACCGCAAGGATTCTTTGCTTATTCGTCAACACCCCCGAGCATTCCTGAAACAATCAAGGCGGCGGTACAGGCTATTAACAGGACGAACAACGCGGAGATTTTGCCTTGGGAAGCACTCCAGAACAGCGGTAAGGTTATCATCGGTGAGATCTGTGAAGCCATCGACCATGCTCAGTTCTTCTGTGCTGACGTAACTACAATTAATGCGAACGTTCTTTTTGAAATTGGGTTCGCTATTGCGCGAAATAAGCGGATTTGGCTCGTTAGGGACGACAGCTATGCCGATTCCAGGAAGGACTTCGATCAACTTCGGATGCTAACCACTGTAGGTTACTCGCCATATCAGAACTCTGAGCATATAATCAAAGCCTTTTTTGCCGAGCAACCGCACTTGACACCGGATCAAACGATTTTCCGGGAGTCGATTGAATCAGCCCTCGGCCCCTCATCCGGAGCTGAAGCGTTACTCTATCTTAAATGCCGACACGATACCGAGGCCAGCGTGCGGATTACACGTGTTCTCCAGGACTCGAAATTACCCTTAGTAATGGACGATCCCCGGGAGACCTCTGTTCAACCTCTAGTCTGGTATGCGCAAAAACTGTACAGAGCTATCGGACTAACTGTGCATTTTCTAGGCGCTTCCCGCGAAGGCTTTCGTCTCCACAACGCCAAGTATGCCCTCGTGAGCGGGCTGGCAAAGGGCTTCGACGTCCGCACTCTAATGCTAACTGAACAGGACGACCTGCTCTCGCCAATAGACTACCGCGACAGCATGCGCTACTATACGACGCCAGCTGAGGCGGCTAGGGAGACAGAATCATGGATACAGCCCGAGTTGTCCAAGCGCGCCGCGTATGTACCCGAAGCCAAGAAAGACTACACCCGCGTCCTCAGGCTCGCAATGGAGCTAAAGGACTTTCATCTCAACCTTGGTGAATACGTGGCGGAGAACGAGGCTTCGCGATTGCACGACTACTTCGTCGAAACAACTGCATACAGCGATGTTCTTAACGGAACTCACGCAATCTTTGTTGGCCGTAAAGGCACCGGAAAAACAGCTAACTTAATTCGAGCAGCGAATCAGATAGGTGCTGAAGTTCAAAACCTCGTGGTAATCATAAAACCAATCGGCTATGAGATTGAAGGCCTAGCCCGTATTTTTGCGTCATACAAACTTCAGGACCAGAAAGGCTATGTGATCGAAAGTTTGTGGAAGTTCATGCTATACACTGAGATCGCACACACCCTTTTAACCCAGCTTCAAGAAACAGCACTATGGCAGCTGTCGGAACCAATTTACCAAAATCTCTTACACCATTTGAATGAGGAGCACAGCCCTTTCTTCGGAGATTTCAACGAGCGTTTGGAACGTGTCGTGGTATCCCTCGGGAAACTCGCCGCGGTCGGATCCAGTGATCTCTTCCGAACCGGGATCTCCGAAGCGCTGCACGTTGGCGCACTGGGACGCTTGCGAACGCTGCTGGTTGAACCTTTGTCCAAGAAGCACCAAATACTATTGTTAGCTGATAATCTAGACAAGCCCTGGACAAAGAGCGCCGATTTAGACCAGTTATCTGACTTCTTGCTCGGATTGCTCGGCGCCGCGAATCGTGTCGGCGAGGAATTACGCCGTAAAACGAAAGGAAAGAAGCCTGTTGTGTTTCATAGCGCAATCTTTCTTCGCAGCGACATATTCAACCGTATTACGGCGATTGCAAGAGAACCCGATAAACTCTCGGTCACGCGCCTAAAATGGGACGATCCCGAAGTGCTTCTCCGGGTCGTGGAGGAGCGATATATTGCGTCACATGGTAGTGACAGTGACCCTGCGGAAATGTGGCATAGATTCTTTACCCCGCAAGTGCGCGGTATTCCGACTCGTGAATATTTGACTAGCAGAGTATTATGGCGACCCCGCGACATCGTGTTCTTCGTCAAATCGGCCGTGTCATTTGCGGTTAACCGCAAGCACGACCGCGTAGAAGAGAAGGATGTACTTGACGGTGAAAAGCAATATTCACAATTTGCGTTGGACAGCATTCTGGTTGAAAATGGGATCAGCATACCAGCGCTTGAGGGTGTGCTTTTGGAGTTTGTCGGCAGTGCTGCAATCGTTGAGGAATCTTACGTGCGGCAGTGCATTGAGCGTGCTGGCCTGAGCCTTGACAAGGTAGATTCGGTTATTGAGCATCTAGTGAATCTGACGTTTTTGGGACTCGAAGTGGCGCGCGGTCGGTTTGTCTATTCCGACGATCCAAAAAACGTGAAAAAGCATCGCGTATTCGCGGGACACTATGCTGATCAGGCGCAAGTCCGCCGGTACGAGATCAATTCCGCATTCCGGGCATATTTGGAAATCAATGAGCTCGATAGCCCTTAAGGTATTGGGATCACGCAAAGATTATTTAGTTGCAAGCTTGGCTCTGTGTTCCAGGTTTTTTCCAGTCTTCGTCAGTAGTAAGGAGAATGCAAGTTGTACCATTTACGGTGTCCAAGCGCCATGTACGGTGGGACTGATGGAAGATCTGATATTTGTGGGCTTGGCATTCAGCGACTTGTTCCTGTGCCTTCCGTAGCGATTCTTGTGACTCAGTATATTGCCGTCTCAAATCGGAAATCTCCTTCTGCGCGGCATCATATTTTTCTTTTTGGATGTAGCCGTCACAGGCAGTGGTTACGAGCAAGACGGTCAGCAATACAAGCTCAGCAGCGGGACGAATACAAAACTTCATCGATGTCATGGCAATCATATACCGAAATTGGGGAGAAGTCGTTGCACCATCTAGCGCGGCGGTTTGCAGACGCTGCATGGCGAATAGCCTTTAGCTTGTGCAGCCCTCAAGGAAGTCGATATCTTACTTCGTGAAAGGTAACGACAAGTGGCAGTGTGGTATTTCTTGCCAGTCTTCGTAATGTAGACGGTCTGCTCTTTAGTTTGTTGCTGTTTTTGTGGTGCTGGGGCTTGAGCAGTCGCTGGAGCCACGGCGGTTCCTAACATGAACAGCACGAACACGAGGGTGACTAGACGGCGCATTGTAGTTCAATCGATGGACGGTTCAAATTGAGGTCCTGGCGACTAGTAGTTTACTTCGACGTGCCTCCTGGTCCAGTCGCATCGGTATTGATCGCTTTGACACCAGTCACACCTTCCAGAGCGGTCATGAAGCCACGGTAGTCACCTTTGCCAACCTTGAATACGACGCCGCCCTTTGCGCCCTCTGCGGACGGTTCGTGTGGTGCGGCTGCACTGGGGGAAGCGGCGTTTGCCGAGGGCGCTGGCGATGACGTAGTGGCGGTTCCTGTGGCAGTAGCGACAGGTTTATCGCTCCACACGATTCCCACGTAATGCTTTTTTGTTTTAACCAGTAGCATCAAAGCACCGATTCCGAATGTCACCAAGGCGACGCCTACAGCAGCCCCGACACGGCGGTGAACATCATTGCCATACGACACTTCGTTGATGCTCTTGACTGGAATCACGAAGCGTTGCTTGCCTTGCACTAGAATTACTTCATCTTTGTTCACCCATGTTTCGAGTTTGTCATGTTGATTCAGCGGGAGACTTCCACCTTCATATTTCATCGGCGTCATCACGCCTTTCTCTTGTGCCTTTGCGGCATATCCGGGGCTAATCAAAAGCGGCAGGGCCAACGTGAAACAGAGGAGCATCGCCAGATAGGGTGTACAAAGTCTCATTTTTGGAGTGTCCTTTTCGATACATTTCAAAACGCCACTTCAATTGAGCATATTTCGCCGTGGAAGTCTAGGCTATCGGCGGCGGAACCCTGTTTTCCCCAGTCTCGTACGTAGGTCCAGATCAAAATTTCCTACGATGATTTCTGCTCGAATCCGGTCAACGTACTCGGCAGCTTCTTCCGCGCGCGTGGCGCAGTCCGGGCAACCGAGATAATGCTCTTCGAGAGCGGCCAACTCGCTATCGTCGGTCACCATACCCAAGTGGTAGCGTTCTAGGTCAGTGTCGGAAATGTGATTCATGGCGGAATAGTGCCGCTACCGATGAAAAGCTCTCACAAGATTTTTCCGGGACGAGCCAAATGCAAAGGCGCGGGCAGCTGCTCGTGTCTGTATCGAATACGCAAGACGCCGAAGATGGGTGCTTCCGATTCCTTTAGCGAAGCTGGGTAAGACCTGCCAACGATTCCCCGAAGAGGTACCTTGTTTGACGCCTTTCCACTACTCCATTAATACTCCGTTAAGCGTCGAAATCTCGGCAGCATCATTTTTTCCTTGGTTTTTGGTGCAGTGGAATCGACGCCGTAAACGCCATGTTCTTTATTTACAATCCAGGGTCAATTTCCCAAGCTGGACGTCGCGGGTTCGAGTCCCGTCTCCCGCTCCAACATAACAAGGCTCTACGGAGGCAACCCCCGTCCCAAGAATTGTTCTCGGCGCTGAACTGTGCATTCGCTCGGTTTCGCTCGCCAGTGGATCAACAGCTTACCGGCCAAGTCCCGGTCGGCGCGCTGGACGTCACTACCTTTGCTCTGAACAACATACGATCGAAGGCCAACGCACCACGCTGGCCGTCAAACGTCAACCACGTTCATGCAGTACGGTCACATACGCTCCGCCATTGTCATCGGGTCACATACCGACAGGTTTATATAGCGGTTCGTCCATGCAGTGAAGCATGGCAACGACGCACGACGTGAAACCCGCCGGTCACGGCGTCCTCATCACGGGTAACCGCTGCTACCGATGCAGCCACGAATGGCAACCACTCAACACCAACGACGTCCCACGCCTCTGCCCAAAATGCAAAAACCCTTACTGGGACAGACCACGAAGAGACGCGAGAGGCACGAACTCCGAACGCCCAGGCCCCAACGACCACTCATGGCACATATGGAACCGCTTGCCCTTTGGCGAGTCTCAAGGCGACAGCGGACATCAATTTAGGACACTCGCCGGTCTGTGCAACCAGAACCTCGATGTGAATGGGATAAATCAGCAATACGGCTACGTCATGAAAAACGATTGTAAAGCTCAATCAAGGGTACTCTGAATATACCGGCAGAGTCGCTTGTACATCTCAGATTGTCCCCGAATACAATGGTGCGCTGGCAATGACCATATATCCGGCGACGATAACGTGCGGTAGATGCTGATTTCCTCTTTTTTCCTAACTTCCGACGGAGGGTTATCGAATGTGAATGGTGCCTCGATGAAGCAAGAGAAAGGCGACAGAGCCCGGTGTATGTTCTGCCGCAAATGGTTTCCGATCGATGACTTCATGGAGCACAACGACCAATGCGAGCAAGATTTGATCCGGCGCGGCCACTTCTTCAGCTACGATACCTAAGCAGTGAATAAGCTTTGATTTCCAGAGTTTTCGGCATGGAGTTGTGGACGGTATGTGGACTGCGTGAGAGTCTGGATAAAGTCTTCCGGTGATTGGAGTGCGTGTTCGAGGTGACCGCGCTTCATCAGGGACAGGAACAGTGCTGCGGATCGTGCTTGGCAGTTGATGCTTCGGTGCGGGTTGAACTCGACGTCCGTGAACCCCGCGTACTTGTACAGGCTGGTCGCCCATTCCCGGTGGTCCCAGAGGAATGAGCAGTACAGCCAATCGTAGAACGCCGTCTTGGGCTCCAAGGGGAATTCGAGCCCCTCGAAACAGAACCCGATTAATTTCCCTGACTCCTGGAGTCGTGGGTCGCGCTTGGCCTGGCCGATCTCCGTGTCGTCCTTCCGGTACAGGTCCGTGTATGGCCCGCCGTGTTCGAAGACCTTGCTGCCCTGGAACGCGAGCTCCAACTTGATCCGACCATATCCCTTGGTCGGGACGGTCATGTGGAACGCGCTCATATGCCGGCCGGTCTTCAGTGCTGACTTGCTGCTGATCTCCAAGAGCGGAGAGAGCCCGCGGGCTGCGGCGGCCTCGTGGAGCGCGGCGATGTTCTTCTCCTTCTGGACCTGCGCGAACCCAGAATGCCACTTGATCGTGAGAAATAACTCCTCTACAAGCACAGGGCTCTCCGGGCGCGGGATGAAGACAGGACGCTCAGCCATTCGGAAAATTCCTGATGAAGCGCATCGGAACGAAGTCAGGGATGAGGATCTCGGTCCGCTCTGCTTGTTTCCGGCGCTCCTGGTTGTCCGGTTCTCTCAATGAGCCAATCCTTCTGTTGATGGCATCATAATCAATCATCCCCCCCTCAACGGCTTCGGGTACAGTGTGCGTGCACATCCCGTTCGCGTTCGCGACACCGGGACAGAACCGGGCCGTTGGTTCGTACAGAATCGATCGGTCGATCTCCAAATACTTGACCCTGATGCCACGGTTGCTCACGTACCACTCCATCGGGTGCCCGTAGTCCCAGCAGAGGTGCACGTATTGGTCCATGCCTCCTTCCGCGTCGAGTCGCAGGCTCAAATCGTTACCTCCCGGCGTGAACTCGATGCCCATCTCCCGCAAGAGTGCCGTCGCGTAGATGCCGCCGTGCGCCCGGATGTTGGGCAGGTTGGTTTCTGCTGTGAAATGGAACAGGCGCGTGATCGCGAGCAAAGGATCGGAAGCGGTCGCCATTGACGCGCCATTGTACCTGAACGAAGGCTGACCTCCAATAAAGAACAAAATGAGAGTAGAATGTTTCGGTACGCAGTATTTACAGCAGAATCAGTAGACTAGAGGATCGTCGTTTTCCGAAGCGAGGGGCGGAAAGGCGGAAATCACATCATGCTTTCGCGCGCACCGAAGAGGCCACGGCAATACCTCTTTCACATGCTGTACTGGCAGGACTTCGAGGACCTCGTCCGCGCACTCGGCCTCCGCTTGTTCGGTGCGGGTCTCACCGCATTCAAACCTGGCAAGGATGGCGGGAGGGACGCCCGGTTCGAGGGCGTGCCGGAAGCCTGGCCGAGCAAGACCAACCAGGTGCACGGGAAGTACGTGCTCCAGTCAAAGCACACCGGGAACGCGGTCGCGTGCTGTTCGGACAGCGACTTCAAAACCCACCTGAAGGGTGAGGTGAAGAAGGTGAAGAAGCTGATCACCGCTGCCGAGCTCTCGCATTACCTCGTCTTCACGAACCGCGCGAAGTCCGCCGCCGAAGACCAGACGTTCCGGACGACATTTGGGAAAATCAAAGGTATGGAGGAAGCGTGGCTCCTTGGCACGGAGCACATCACGACACTGCTCACGGAGCACAACGATATCTGGGACCGGTACGAAGAGGAAGTGAGGAACCCGGTGCGGTTCAACCGCGATGACCTCGTCAAGCTCATCCGGGACTTCTCGGATTTCGTGAAGCAATCAAGCTGTCCGCCGCAGCCCAACGGCTTGCAACATCTCAAACTAGAGGAGAAGAACAAGCTGAATGGTATCTCCGAGCCGTACTTTTCGGACCTGCAACGGCACTCCATGCCGCAATTCGCGCAGATCCGCACGTTCCTGGAGAACCTGCGCAATGAGGAATACCTTGACCTGTATAACGATACTGCTGATGAGCTGCGCGGCAAGCTCCGGTCGATGCTCTCGCAAGGATCGGTTGATTCTCTCGAAGATGGCTTCGACCGCGTCCGCGAGCAGTTCATCGCGACGGACGACCAGCTCCGGCGCAAGAAGCGGTGGGTGCGGGTATTCCTGGATTACATGTACAGCAACTGCGACATCGGGCAAAATGTTAACCCCGCACAAACACCTTAAGCTCAACACGTCAGTGTTGAACCTCTCGGCGCTCGCCCTGGCGTACCTTCAACGCCACCGGAGCCTCACGTACCACCAGCTCTATGCGCACCTGGAGAAACGGGCGGGGAGCGATGCTGAGGACGTGCGGGTCATGTTCGGGCCGACCCTGAGCTTCTTGTTCCTGATGGGGAAGCTGAACTACCTGCCGAAGAATGACAGCTTTGAGTACCTGGAAACGGGGCACTCCCGATGAAGTTGTCCCAGATCTACAGCAACAACCCGCGCGTCTTCCCGCCGATCGAGTTCAACGGTGTTGAGGACAAGGATTTGAGTGTGGTTTTCGCGCGCGTCAAGAAGCCGAAAGACTCGCACAAGGACAGCCATAACCTCGGGAAGACACTCCTGGTGGACCTCATCGATTTCCTGCTGCTCAAGGACATCGGTGGCACGCCGAACCACTTCTTGCACAAGCACCGCATCTTGTTCGCCGACTGGCAGTTCTATCTGGAGATTCAGAACACGAAGGGCCAGTTCATCACGGTCCGCCGTGGCGTCAAAGAGCCCACGAAGATCGCCTTCAAGATGCACCCGAAGCGGCTCAAAACAAGTACGCCGACGAACACGATCGCTCCCTCGCAGTGGGACCACACGGACGTCAGCCTTGACCGTGCAGTGCAACTCTTGGACGGCCACCTCGCGCTTGATTCCATCAAGCCGTTCACGTACCGCAGTGGCGTCGGGTATTTCCTGCGCACCCAAGCGGACTACCGCGAGCTCTTTCAACTCGTCAAGACTAGCGAGGCTCCGGACAAGGATTGGAAGCCGTATGTCGCGAACATGTTCGGTCTCGACCCTGACCTGCTCACCCGTAAGTACGCTCTCGACGAGGAAGTCGCGGAGCTGAAGCGCAAGGTTGAGGAAATCCAGCTCTCCCTCCCGCACAACGTCCGGACCAGGAACCTGAACGAGCTGCGCATGGACGTGAGCAGCCGGCAACAACTTCTCGGTGAGACGGAAGGGCGCATCGATCGTTTCAAGTTCGCCCAAGAGGAGTTGCGGATCAGCAAGGTCGTCGCTGAGGAATTAGAGACGGAGGACGCGCAGCTCACGGAGCGGATATCGAACCTCGATTACGACATCGCGCAGATGCGCATGTCCATGCAACGGTCCGTCGTGTTCGACCTGGCGCACATCGAGAAGATCTTCAAGGAGAGCCAGACGCACATCTCGCCGAAGCTCCTGAAGAGCTATGAGGAGCTCGTGCAGTTCAACAGGAACATTACGACGGAGCGCAGCAAGTTCCTCCGCCAGCAAATCAAGGAGCTCGACGCGGAGCGTGCGCGTCTGGTCGCGAAGAAAGGACAGATCGACGAGCGACGGTCCGAGTGCTATCAGATATTGCAGGAGCACGACACGTTTCGCAAGTTCAAGTCCTTGCAGAAAGAGCAAGCAGTCCAGCGGGCGGAGGTCGAAGGGAAGCTTCTCCAGATACGGAAGCTCGAAGAGCTGCTCACTGCTGAGCAGAATCATCGGGCGAAGTACCAGGAACGCGCTCGCCTTATTGAGGAGATCGAGGCAGCGGTCTCGGCAGGCACCGCGATTCAGGACCAGATCAATAAGGAATTCGCGCGGATGGTGAACAAGGTGCTCAACTTAAGCGGGAGCGTGTTCCTGCGGACGAACCAGAGCGGGAACATCGAGCCACAGCACACCGCTGACCCGTACAACGTGGAGGCTGGCCAATCTAGCCAGTCGGAAGGCACGACGTACAAGCGCCTCTTGTGCATCCTGTTCGACTTCGCCGTCCTGAAGGCGTACGCGAACAAGAACTTCTTCCGGTTCGCTTTCCAGCACATTGGGATCCTAAGCTTAGAATTCCACGTGGACAAGTTGTCGC
>JADMIO012757560.1_pt1 | contig 15324 bp, 8 predicted proteins | sample 8958161 | NCBI WGS metagenome assembly JADMIO01 (sample SAMN16585339, study PRJNA669376) | soil metagenome | isolation source: Crop rotation soil | place: USA: Cullars Rotation, Alabama | collected 2011
CTTTCCCCCGGACCCCGCCGTGGCCGTCGTGGAAGGCTGCGAGAGCGGGTGCGGGGTGGCATCGGCGGCGCCGCCTCCGGAAGAGCGGCCCAGAAGCGCCTGGAACGCGTTGCCCGGACTGCGAGCGGAGGGAGATGAAGGAGGAGAGAAGTTGCGGTGCAGCGCAAGCGCGACGTGCCTCTGGGGGCTCGGCAGAGGGCTGGAGCCCGCGGCTCCCACGCCAGCAGCGGAGCTCGAGAATATTGCACCGGTGCGAAAGGGACTAGTCGAGCGCGAGTTGGGATGGGAGCGCTGCCCCGTGCCGGAGGCAGCGAGCACGCCGCCTCCACTGCCCGGCGCTGCGACATTGCCTGCGTTGACATTTCCCAGCCCCACAGCTGCGCCGCCACCCACTGAGGGGCTGTGGAGCAGGGTGGAACCGAGACCGAGAGTGTTGCGCGGAGACACAGCCGGCGAGAATGAAAACGCGCCTGCGTTGCGAGGACTCATTCCAGCGAGAGTGCCCCCCGCTGCTCCTTCATCGTGCAAGCGGGGCGTCAACTTCCGATGAGACATGTTCGCAGAGAGGGTGTGCGCCAGCGAGGCCATCGGAGTGTATGCGCCACCGGCGCCCATCGCGGCACCGCCGGCGGCCATGGGAGTGAACGAACCGCCAGCGGGAGTGGAGCCAGGGTGCACGGGAGGCATCGCGTCTCCAGCGCCGCTGACTCCGCCTGCTGACAGCAGCGTGCCATAGGCGGTGGTGCTGCTCTTCGGCGGCGTTTGGAGTGGCAGCGCTGCGCCACCAGGGCTAGTGCGGCGCAAGCCCAACTCTCCTCCTGCACCACGCGATCCCTGGCTCGTGGTGCTCGGTGGCGGTGAATGATCGCTGGTTGCGCTGGATGGCGTGGTCTTCGTACCGCGAGGTGAACGGGCAGGAGATTGCAGATAATCAAGAAATTCTCTGAAATCTTTCGTCCCGCCCGCTACACCGCCGGTGGCAGAGGCCATGTGAGAGGGAGAGTCGGATGCGGCTGTGGACATGATGGCGCCGCCGCCGGCACGAGCAGACAGCTTCAATCCAGAGCCCGGTACGATAGCCGCTCCTCCAGGCGAAGGCGTGTGAGCATCCTGGAAGCTCAGTCGGATGGCTGGTGAGGCGGCGGCAGTGAAGCCGCCCGCGCCCTCAGCGCCCTCCCTGCCCGGAGCAGGTGTATCCTCGAACTGGAAAACAGTGGGCACGACGTATCGGCCAACGCGACCACTCTCATCAGCCTGCAGAGGCGTCAGGTGCTGAGCGCTCACGCCACTGCGCCCTCCTGATCCCGGTCCGCCTGATCCGACGTGCGGTGAATTGATCGGATCTCCTCCCTCAAAGGGCAGGATGTTGTGCAGAGTAGGCGCTTGCAAGGTGGCGGGAGACTGGAGGGGGAAGGCTGCGGACAAGGGAGTATGCGCGTGGCCGAACGATTCCATCCCAGGGAGCGGCGAAGGAGAGGCCAGCGCCGCCAGAGAAGAAAGACCGCTCTCCGTGTTCAATGCCGCAGGCTTCAATGGAGTGTTCATATCCCGGTCCCGAATGACCCTGCCACTGCGCGATCGCCGCGGCGGGGGGATGGGCGAGGGAGGGTCCATGCGCTCATCCCCATCCTCGTCCACCTCCTCCTCTCTCTCCTGTCCCTCATCCTCCATTTCCCTTTCCTCCTCACTCTCTAACTTGCGTGACCTTCTACGAGCACGAGCTGGAGTAGTGCGACGGCGCTTGGGCGGCTCGGGCTCGTCGTCGGCGGAGAGGGCTGCGGCCTTTTCTTTCTTTTCAGCTTTCTCGGAGGGAGCAGAGGACTTACGCTTCTTCTTCGCACCGCCCGCGCTCTTGCTCCCCTCGGGTTTCTCCTTCTCCGCCGAGGGCGAGGACGGTGATTTTTCGGGGCTCGGAGCGACGTTTGCGGCGGCCACGGGATTCGCGTCGAGAATGGCGGCGCAGTATTGGTAGAGGATCTCGTGCTCGCCGCTGCCGGGTGCACCCGGGGGGAAGTTCGACGCGAGGTACGGGTCTACTACGCCGGAGGCTGAGACCGCCGGAGCTCCCTCCACCGGCGAGCTTGCCACGGATGTTTCCGTTCCCGATTGCGCGGGCAGGACGCCGCCCGCAGCACCCAGCACGCCTGGAGCCACGCCGGCTGCTGCAGCTGCCGCCGCAGCGGCTGCCGCCTTGCGCTGCGCCTGCTGGCGTGCCACTCGACGCATGGCTGCCACGATCGCACACAAAATACAAACGGGTGAGCATCCGCTATTCCCTGCTGCGCTCCCGTACGCATGCTGCTCCTCAACTGACTCGAGTTCCATCTGTTCTTAATAGCGTTATCCGTCCTTCCCGGCAGTAGCTTCGCAATCTCGCTCCATTTGGATCCAATTTTCCTATGCATTTCAATAATTTTTCTATCCTCATGCAAGAGCCATTGTTCCTTACGAATATTCGGATTCAAATGATTATGCCAACGTTCGCGACATTGTTTCCCGGTGCGCCCTTCTAGGAACCCCCCTACCATGGACCATTTTTTTGTGCCGTATTTTTTGACGAGTTCATTCACTCGCACGTCCTCATCTTTCGTCCAGGGACGGCGCTCGTCGCTGGAGCCTACGGGGGGAGAGGAAGCGGAGGAACCGCCGGGGCCACCGGCGGCGGACATCGCTGCGCCCATGGCCGCTGCGTACCCGGGATGCATTCCCATCTGCGCCGCATACGCCGCATTCATGCCGTACGGGAACGGATATCCTCCAGGGTTGCCGAAGGACTGCATGAACATCGCTGGCCCCCCGCCGGCGCCGGCGGAACCCGGCGGCTGCATGGATGCGAGCTGCGCGGGCGTCATGAGATGCAGCGGCGGAAGGGGGTCAGGCATGACGTTGACAACGGAGGGGTCCGCTGCAGCGGCCGCAGCGCCGAGTGATGACACCACAGGCGCGGGCGAGCTGGCCGTGCTTCCGCCGCCACCTTGCGTCGCATCAGCAGACATTTCGAATATGTCGCCTCGCGCGTACTCGAGGGCCCGGCAATGGTCAGCGTCACACGGCTCGGAGGAAAGGAGATCAACGCACGCACGGTCGGGGGGCGCGCGGTTTGAATGAAGCGGCCGCGCGGGTGCGGGAAGAGATGCCCGCGAGCAGCGCGCACGCACGGAGGGGGGATTGCAGCGCAGGAGGCGGGGGGTCGTCGCAGTGCTTTCCTCCTTGTTCCCCGTGGCCCGCTGCCGCTCTGCCTGTGTGTTAGTGTCGCGCGCGCGGTGAGGCTGCTGCTGCGACCCAGCGCAGCCGGGCCAAAGGGCCGTTAGCCGCCGGCCGTTCCTCTCAGCGTACGGTGCAACCGCACACCCCCCCCCCTGCACTACACCACGAAACAAACAAACCATACACACGCACGTTGATAGGGGGGGTGTACTGTACGCAACACTGCCTCGTCCGCTGCGCTCCCTACTGCGCCGTTGCTCCCTCCCCCCATCAATCAGCATCCCTCGTCGGCGCCGAGATTCGTGATCCGTTAAATCACCTCCCGGTCTTCATTCCCCCCGAGCGGGGAAGGCAGAATCGAGTGCGCGAGGAACAGGAAGCACACTGCTTCACTGATCCCCGCATCCTCCGTTCACCCTCGCTTCCGATCCGTTAAACGGTGAAGGTAGAATCGCGCCGATCGCCCCATCGTCCCAGCGCGCGGTGAACGTAGAATCGCGCCGATCAGCATCCCCATAGTCCCTTCGTAGAATCCCCAATCCTCGTCGAAGATAGAAATGAGCGCTCCCTTGCATGCATCGCATTCGAACGCATACTCGCATGGAACGGGTTCCGTGCGCACCACAGGCGGTGGCGGCACCGTGGCCGCCTCCCCCGGCTCCCTGCCCGGCACGAAGCGCGCATCCCTCGGCGGCGGGACTGCATTCCCTGGCCCGAACGATCGCGCGCCTATCGTCATCGCGGGAGTGACGGCGGCCTCGGCGGGAAGCGGGGCGGGCAGCCTGCAGAACTCCGCGCGCGTGCGCGAGTGCGAACGAGACCACGAAGCGGGCGCCTCCCCCAGCCCGGATCGATCCCCACGCAGATCCCCGCGCCGGAGCGAATCGAAACCGGCGCACAGCCCGGTGCCACGACGAGCGAGCGGAGGACCCCTGCCTGTGGCGGTGGGCACCCCCTCCGGCAGCAAGGCCCCCAGCGAGACGCACTCCCGGCGAGAAAGTAAAGCCTCCTCTGCTGCGAGTGAAGCAGGATCAGCGAGAGATGTCACAGCAGCAGCAACAGCAGCGGGAGAGAAGAGAACGAAGGGAGAGATTAGGATTGGACCGCCACCGGCAGGGTCGCCTGAGCGAGCTCCAGCAACGCAAGCTGCTGCAGGCGCGCGAGAGCGTGTGCCAGGCTCCGGCGTGCCCTCCGCCATCGGGTTGTCTTCGGCTGCAGCTGCGACGAAGCAGGCCCGCGCGGTCGACGGAGAGCGCACTGCAAGCGGACGAGTGGCTGCTGCCGAGGAGAAGTCGGCGAGCGGCCGTTCTGCGGCCCAGCCAGGCACAACGCCCTCCGCTGTGCCCGGCCCAACGACGCCCGGCTCCGGCTCTGCGAAAGCACGCAGCAAGAAACCGGGCGCATCGAAGAAAGCGCAGGCCGTTGTACAAGAGCAGCATGCGCTGGCGGACGCGGCGAACAATGCTGCGGCGCTGTTGCGTGAAAAGCAGGAATTGGAAGCGCGAATCGCTGCGAAGGAAGCGGCACGAGCAGCGGAAGAGGAGCATGTTGCACGCGTCACGGAGGCGGATACACTCCTCACCGAAGCAGCCTCGGACGCGGTATTTGCGCGAGAACGCCAGTCTGCACTGGTGAAGCTAGAAGAAGCCGTCTACGAGGCGCAAGAATGGGATCGATACCTGAGCTGCAACCCGTTGCCCGATGTGCGAGACACGCCATCGCTCAATGCGTACGTGAGCGTGTTCCGCGAGTCGGATCGCGCAAATCCACCTCATCTGCTACTCAAGCCCGCGCTGGATGCATGCGCATTCACGCAAGACGTGGTCGGGCAGTTAGAGCGCGTGTGGGCCAGCGCGCGAGAGGACCGCAATGAGGCTGCCGCGCTGCGAGCTGAGCAATACACCTTCCTCCTGCGCTCCTTGGCCGCCGCCAAGCTAGATGATCTCACGTGTCGCTTCCTCCATCGCACGGATGAGTACGAGCAAGGTGAGGAGCAAGCATTCACAGTTGCATACAGCACCAGTACCGCTGGAGATGGCACGCCCGGAACTGGTGGCGCATCACTGGGATATGGATTGTGGGTGCACAATTCTTCGCGCACGAATCGTATCAAGCGGGTGGACTTTGTCGAGTTGGGAGTCAGCATCGAGCTGCCACAGTCGCTGCAGAAGGCAAGGACAGCCATTCGGCTTGTTCGCACGCCATACGATCATGTGTCGGTCGCGCGAGCCGAAGGCATCGATCGTCAGAGCTCCACCAAAGGCTTGGGAGGAAGCGCCGCGAGCTCGACGTCATCGCTGTCGGCGGCAGGATCATCACGGCCTGGTACGCGCGGCGATGGTCTGAAGGGGGGTGGTTCGTCGACCGGTGGACAAAGCGGCCTCGCCTTTGCCGCGGAAGAGGCATTTACCGATCCCACCAGTCTGTTTGACTTCCAGTCTCGTCCTCCTCCGCGCTCGAGTCGAGCACACTTCGTGTCTGTGGGAGGAGTGCTGGACCTATCGCAACTGTTGCTGCCCGTTCCCGCCAAGAAGATTCGATCCTGGACGCTGCGAGAGATGACGCCATTGGAGAAGCAATTGGTCGTCGTGCCTTATCCGCTGGAGGGAGGCGACAAGGAAGCGCAGGCAGCTGGAGGGGCGGCGGGTGCAGCGGCTGCTGCTGCCGCCGCAGCAGCCTCTTCTGCCGCGCCATTGCGTCTCAAGTTCTCCATGCCTCCTCACATCTTCCTTCCCGATCAGCGCGAACCTCTTTTTGGCTTCTGGGATGGGAACGCTGAACGCGGTCGTGGAGCCTGGAAGCAGGACGGCATGTCCATCCTCGGCTGGGACGCGAAAACGCGCCAGGTGAGTCTATCCTTGCCAACTATCAAGCCGCTGGCGTTGATTCAACCGCGTGCGTTGGATTTCCCGTATCGAGCGTGGAACGTGATTCCGCTCAGAGACGAAGAGTTGGAAGATGATGCAGCTGCAGCGGGAAGCAGTCGTGACGAGGAGGTGGATCCCATTGCTGTTGCCTCGCGTCCATATGCATGCAGGCTGGAGGTGCTCGGTTCTCGCTTCCCCGTTTCCTTCGATGTGCACGGCTTGGTAGCACGGCTTGCTGGTCCCAGACACAAGGCGCTCGAATCCTTCCGTGCATGGACGAACCCCGGCCAGCTGCTCTCTGCTCTGAGCGAAGTGGGTGTGCGAGTGCAGCCAACGGATGAGGACGCGCAATACTGTCGCAAGCCGCTCAAGAATCCTGTTCTAGTTCAAGCCTTGCACAATCACCTCGCGCTGCTGACGCAGGTGTTCGATATTCAACACAGTGCACACAATGTGTCGCGCCCCGTCAACGCCGTCGTCATGCGCGTGCGCATCAACAAGCACAGCTCGCTGCTACAATCTGCCGCGGCTCGCAAAGCCATTCGCGCATGGGAGGCGCAGAACGAGGCAGACGAAGCCGCGGATCGACCGGATGAGAGCTGGAAGAATTTTCCCGATGCGCTGCGAGAGAAATCGATGGATCCAGCCGAAGCGCGACGCAGGCGAGACGATCCGACGCTCAGCGAAGATGAACGTCGCGCGGCCGCTGTGGCGGCCGAGATCGATGCGATGGAAGCCGACGATCGCAAGGAGGAAGCCGCTCGCAAGGCACGGGCAGACGCGGAAGCCGCCGCCGCTGCGCGTCAGAAGGAGGAGGATGACGCTGCATGGCGCGCGAGTCAAGCCGCTGCAGCTGCGGTGAAGAAGGAGCGCAAGGGCATGGCGTTCCTGGATCCGCCAACTCCGGCTGAGACCCCGCGCGCGCCTCCACCTCCGCCACTCAGCGCCGAACAGCGCTACGAGAAGGGGTATGAGTGGGTGACAGTGCTGGCGGAGCTCATCGAAGCACCGGAAGATCCTGTGCTCGCCTCGAAGGCCGCAGCAGCCACTCAACCGCATACTGCCTTGCCTACAACAGGTCGCGCGCTCACCGCCGCCGAGCGTGCAACGGGTTCCGTGTACGAGAATCTTCCTGCCGGTGCATTGATTAAATTCACGCTCATCGTGGGGGACGCTAAAGATGGTTCTTGTGACTCCACTCCACTACCCGGTTGTACGCCGCATTTCTCATTGCGGCGCGCATTGTTGCAATGGTTCCATGACAAGACACCGCATGATTTGCTCACGGCGATGAGCATGGCTGCTCCGGATACCAACAAGGGCGAGGGAGCTGATCAATTCCACTTCGTTCCATTTGAGCCACTCGTGCTGCAAACTCAGCAGACCGTGAGAAGGATGCTCAATTTGCTGCGACCGTTCATCTTCTGCTGAGGCCAGACATCCTTTTCACTCATTTCGCACAATTGTTTGATACTTTGTTGCTGTTCGCACACGACGATGCAATCGTTAATATTACTTTGCTTGCGCAACGCGGACGCGTCGATGCCGAACAGAATCGAAAAGCAACGCGACGGATAGTGTGGCAGTAATAGCGAAATCATAGCAACGGACTAAGCAGTGGCGAAAAGCGGTTCACGCGCAAGCAAGCAGCGCACAAGCGAGGACCACTCATCGCCTGCTCTGCTGCTGCTGCTGCTGTTGACGGGCAACACGACGGGCCTCCATCGCCGCAGCACGCGGGTCAATGGGCAAGCTGGATTCATCTGCACGTAACACACATTCGCACGGAGGCAACAGCACATAAGCTCGTTGGAATCAAGGTGTCACGCAATCGCACAACGCATGGCAGCCCACTCACCATCCTCATCCTCTTGCTCGCTTTCATTCTCCTCATCACTCTCCTGTGCCGCTCGTTCCGAAGCCACCATAAATAATTCCTGTTTTTGCTCCCGTTCGAAACGAGCTTGACGAGCCTCATGCGCCGGAGCGATATCCGGCTTGGAGGAGACGCCGCCAGCCGAGGAGGACGCCGGAGAGGGAGAGGGGTTATTTTGAGCGGCAATGAACGAAGCGAGGAGAGCCTCAGCAGTCATACCCGTGGCAGTACTCGATGGAGCATCACCTTCGGCGAGCAAAGCTGCGGGAGCAGGCTTCTGGCGCCTCGGAACTTGCTTCAATGGAGCGACGCTCGCCTTCGCAGCGGACGCACCAATGCGCGCCGCACGACGGGATTCGAGCAGATCGGCGAGCGTCGTGCCGGGCTTGCTCGCCGGCGCGCTGGAAGTCGACGCGCTATTTGCATCGGTCGGCTCCCAGTCTTCTTCCGCCAGCGATTCCGACACATCGTCTCCGCCAAAGGCGCCCGCGCCCGCTCCTCCAAAAAACGGTCGCTCAATCAAGTGACGATCGTTTGGACCAAAGCCGAGGATGGCAGGCATCTTGTTGCGAGAACCAACAGGGCTCTTGGGGGATTTCACGGGTGAAGCCAGACCAGCAGCAATCTCGCGCTTGGTTTCCGCGTCCGCACCCTCCTCCTCGGCACTGTCAACATCGCTTTCATCATCTTCGTGATCAGACAGCGCTCCGACCGAAGGAAGACCCTTCGCGGCTGCGGCATAGATGTCTGCAATGCTGCGCTCTTGCAGTACGCTGAAATCGTTGGGTTCACCCTGCTCGAAGCTCTCTTCGACCGCAGCAGTCACCGTCTTCGAAGGGCGGACCGCTTCAGCGACAAGGTTCAACACCGGAGTAGCCGACTTTGCAGACGCGCTCTGCGCGGCATCCTCTTGCGCTTGTAGCTGGGACTCGTCCACCAGCGCCGCTTCACTCACACCTGGGTTCTGCGCGCGCCGGCGCGGCATTCGCATCGCTTGAGTGCTGAGCATCACGTCGGCGAGCATGCTCTTCAGCGCGCGGATCTCGGGATCGTCCGAGGAGTCATCCTTCAGATACGAGGCCTTGCTGAGTTCCTCCGCAGGTGCAGATGATGACGAAGAGGACGATGCGGCTGACGCGGGTGCAACGAGAGACACAGCCGCCGCTGCAGCGAACAATTTCTCTTCGCGTTCCATCTCCGCTTGCACGAGCTGCTCGCGCTCGCGTTCCGCAGCGTCTTCCTCTTCCACCGCCTCCGATCGCAGCAGCCACGAGTTGTACTCCACAGCGGGAATCGCAGGATGGTAGGGGCTGGCGGGGATGGGCGCGGAGGATGCATGAAAGGTGCGCTTGACCAACGCGGGGTCGGAAGAGGGCGCGGAAGCTGAGGACGATGCCTCCGCGGACGCTGCAGAGGCGGCCTCTGCATTCGCCTTGCGCATCTCCGCCAACTGTGCCACTCTTTCCTCCTTCCTCTTCATCCACTCCGCAAAATTCCTTTCATCTTTCTCACGCTTGGAAGCCACCCCACTGTTGCGCACTAACACTTCACTGGATTTGCCGCCTTCCTTCCAGGCGGCGGCACACGCGCGATCCAAGGCGGTCACGGGGCGATCATCGAGGAAGGAAAGGGAAGGGAGTGCGGAGCTCAGTACTCGCCTGTACTGGCCCACGCTCTCCACCAGCGGGTTGTGCTTCAAATACAAAACTTTGAGATTAGGCAGCCCCGCAAGGATATCGAACACCTCCGGCATGGGCACTTGGTTCGGCGGGATGTCTTCAGCTGACTCTGGCGCCGTCAATGCATTCTGACTGAGATCCAACGTGTGCAGGAACTTATGACCCTTCATCTCTTTGAGCACCGATACCTCATCGATCCGATTATCATGTGCATCGACAATTTGCAGGTGTTGCAATCCCGCGATGCCTTGCAGATTATGCAAAGCATTGGAGCTCACATTCAGCAATACCAACGCATGCAGTACTTCAATTCCATCCAAGCTTGACAGCTGGTTATTTTGCAGATACAGACATCGCAGAGCCGTGAGGGCATCCAGACCAGTGCTAAGCGCCGGCGGCTGGGGTTGCAGGCTCGTGAGACAGTTATTCTCCAGCCACAGACTCTTCAATTGCGGAAATTGTTGCAAATTCTGCAAGCTTTTAAATCCTCCAAAATTGAGAAATAATTTGTCGTTCAATTCCAAATTTTCATACAAATCTTTGCGACCTTTACAGAGTGCACGGATCGCTTCGAGTGTCATTTCACCGGACGAACCCTCGCGCTTTTTACGAACCAATTCAGACCCGTCTGATCGCGGGGCGACCTCATCTTCATCGTCACTCCATACGGCTGGTTTCTTCGCTGCGGAAGAAGCAGCCGGAGACTTGGTGCTGCTGCCATTCGAGGAAGCACTCTTGCCCGGAGTGGATGGATTCATTTTCTTACTGGCTGCAGGGGATCGATTCTCCTTCCCTTCTGCGTGCTGTATCGTGTCGTGCGCTTCCTTCTCTTCGAATTCACTGTGTGGCTTTAGGCTGCGGGATGATGATCCGGCAGCAGCGGCGCCGGCAGCGGGGGCGGGGGAGGAGGAAGAGGAACGACCCACGACGAGAGGCATGGCCTCCCAACTACTACGAAGAGGGATGAAACAAGCGAACGGTGATGGTAGCGACCTGCCTGCCGCGTCTGCAGCAATGCTTTACTTCGAGAGAGAAAGTCTCGCTCAAAAAACCGCGCAACGGCTCGCGGTCTCTCGACCCTCCACGCAGCGCGCGGGATGGAGCAGCAGGGAGGAGCGGGGCCAGGGAGGGAGGCAGCAATGCAGGTGTGCGTAGTGTTGGAATCGTGCTCGTGCGTGTGTTGGTGTGTTTGAATCGTCGCGTATGGGCTGGGTTGAAGGCAGGAAGAGCAACGGACGGCTGCGTGCGGTCGGGGCCGTGCGCGTGGCGCTGCTGCAGGGAACAGTGCCGCAGCACACTGTTGTCACTGCACAAACAACAACAACAACATGGAACCTCTCAACGGAACGCTGGAGGTGACAGGTACGTAGAGGAAATTGTGCTTGCACTGAGAGGATGCATCTGCGAATTGGGTCGAGATGATCGACAGGGGAATACACTGTGGCTGCATCTGATTCGCCACTGGGTGTGCCTGTGCCTCGCATGCCCTTTTGCAATGTTCCAGCTGTGTCTGCACACGGATTGGAGGATGTGCGCTTCCTCAGTTCCATGTCGTGCATCATCCACCTGCGTCTCAGTTCCCTCCGCTACCTCGAATCCTCCTTCGCCGCCAAGGGCAGCGGCACCAGTCCCAGCTGGACGTTCACCTTCCCGCCGCTGACGTTGAAGAATGCAGATCCCGCCGAGCAGATCGCGATGGAGATCACGGATGAAAAGGTGTCCGTTGCAAAGATGTCGACACCCTTGGGCGAACTCGTCGCACGCAGCATCCACATCGCATCGAAGCCCGGTTCAGATCGCATCGTGCGATATGATTTGTGGAGCGGAAAGGAAGCAGGGAAAAAGAAGGGAGAAGTACTGCTCAAAGCAGTGTGGACTCCAACTGCAGCAAGTCCGCAACAGGCGCAGGCACCGCCCAAACCTGTGGTCGCATCGCCTCCTCCTCAACAGTCTCCGTCACCTCCCGCGATGCGAGCAGCGCCTGCACAGCCGCAGTACGCATCAAACGCGGGACCACCCCCGCAGCAACAACAGTACCAGCAGTCCCCGCAGCCGCATCAGCCAATGCCGTCTCCCCCTCAGCAACAACAGTATCAGCAGTCCCCGCAGACGATGCCGCCTCCTCCTCGTCCGATACAGATTGTTTCAATGCCTGGCCAAGGCCCTCCGATGCCACAGCAAGGCTATTCCGAATGGCCTGTACCATTTCAGCAGCAACAGCAGCAGCCGTCGATGTCGTACCAGCAACCGCCTCCGGGTCCCTATTATCAGCAGCAGCCGATGATGGTGTCGCAACCAATGATGCAGCCGATTTCCTATGCGCCGCAACCAGTGATGCAGCAGATGCAGCCACAACAATATGGCCAGCAGCACCCGATGTACGCTCCTGGGCCGGGCTACTCAGTGCCGGTTCCACAGCCGGTGTATGCGCCGCAGCCGATGCCTTCATCTCTACCTGGGCAGTATGCTCAGCCGACGATGGGTTATGGTCCGCCTGCCGCGAGCGCGCCGCAGGTCTCCGTGCAGCCATCGGGGGCAACAGCTGGTGGGTGGCAACCGCAGAGCTCTGTCGATGACGGCGTGTTTCCCTACAGCGAGTTAACTATCACTCGCCTCATCGGCGATGGTACGTTTGGGACTGTGTCTGCCGGCGAGTTTCGTTCGACACCCGTGGCGATCAAGCAATTAAAGCAGACCGTATTCAATGCTCAGCAATGGGCAGAATTCATGGCTGAAGTGAAATTCTTGCGCGAGGCGCGCCATCCGAACATCGTTCTGTTTATGGGCGTGAGCTTCAATCCGTACTGCATCGTCACCGAACTGCTGGACATGAGCTTGTTTGACGTGCTGCATAAGCAACGCCGTGTGCTGAGCTTCCAGCAGAAGGCGCACATCGCGCTGGGTATCGCGCGTGGCCTGGCTTCTCTGCATGCGCATTCACCACCCATTATTCATCGCGATATCAAGTCACTCAACGTGCTCGTGTCTAAGGACCTGGTTAGCGTCAAGATCTGCGGTCAGAATGCACGCGCATGACACAGTGTGCGATGCCTTCGCGAACGTGGGGGTAGTTGCTTCACGCGCGCGGTACTCACTCTGTTGTCGCTTGGTTGCTCTCGCGACAGATCTGGGCATGGTGAAATTCAAGGCCCAGCACGGCACACGACTCGAGGCGAATGGTTCGTAGGCAGTATTGGTTGCGTGCGGCAAGCATCGCTTGTGCAAATTTGTGCGACTCACTCAGATGGTTGCGCTCGTGTTTGTGTACGCATGCAGGCACTCCTCTGTGGATGGCCCCCGAGGTGCTGCTGGATCAGCCATATGATGAGCAAGCGGACGTGTTTTCCTACGGCTGCGTCCTCTATGAGCTGACGACTGGCCTGCTGCCATTCGGCGGTGGGAGCATCCCGAAGGAGCAGCTCATCGTTCGCGTCGGTCAGAAGGGCGAGCGTCCCTTGTTGCCAGCCAACCTCGAGCCGCAATGGACCGAGCTGCTCACGCAGTGTTGGCAGCAGCATCCGCAGTCAAGGCCACCGATGAAGAAAATTGTGCAGCAACTCACGGCCATTCAAAGTAGCAGCGGCAGCTAGCGTTCTCTGTCTCGTACACGAAGGACACACCGAGAGAGCTTCTAAACAAGTTGATTTTAGTTATACTGCAGTGTGAAGCATCAACAGATTCACAGGGCAGTGAACAAAAGGCGCTCGGGTGGGCTGCGCATCGCAGCTCTCTGTCACACTTCAGACGGAGTACGATTCGTGTCGGAATGGTCTCGCTCTACAACACTGCGGGCAGCGCGAAAGACTGCCTCATCTGCGAAATCTTGGACGGTGGTGGCAATTTTGCGTCTTGTCGGACCATATTCGGCGATCACTTCGGCCTGCTGCCGCTTGCGATAGCGCGGTGATCGTGTTCTGGTAATGACAAGAGATGGTCAGCGTCTGGGGGACGACCCTTAAACTCGCGTGCGAGGAGTACCCACAAGTCCACCGGCTTCATTGGCGGTGGTTCGCGCGGTCGACTCCACGCGGCCATCTCCTCTGCGCTCATGGGCTTCAGATCCGCCAGCGCGAGCGCAGTTGCTTTCATCATGCCAGAGGACTCAGGCGGCGAGAGGAAACTGAATTCCACATCATGTCTTCTAGAGAAGTCTACATGATCGTTCCTCCGTTTCGGGTTGGTTGTAAAGACGATGTTGCGCAAATCATAGATAGATTCCCTCTTGATGAGGTGCGCACTTCCCACCGGTCCGGCCGCCGCGTAGCGGTGCAGGCTCTCAAACTCCGGGCAGTTGTCGACGATGCGCTTGCAGAACATATGGTCCACCTCGTTGTTTGGAACATGCAAATGCTTCAGGCGCGGAGTAAATTGTAACAGGTGTTGGATTTGTTGCTGGGGCTGGTGGGAAGAGGAGGAATGAGACGTTGCAGTACTATCAGCAGAAGGCGATTGGGTGGGAGCGCTGAATCGCAGACACCGCAACCAGAGGCGCGGAGGAAAGTACAGTGAGGTCAGACGGCCGAGCGAGTCGCTCCACAGCTTCCACACATGCGGTTGATCATACAAGTTAACGCTGCCACCACGGCCGGCAACATCATCGTCCTCATAAAACGGGATTAACGGAACTCCTAGATTCACCAGCTTCGGCAGCTTCTCCAGGAGGCGCGCCATCGCTTCGAGAACCCGAGTGCGCGCCATGATCTCATCTGGCCCGATAACGTCACGGTTCGGTATCAGTCCCATGTGCAGTTTGGTCAGGGATGCCGGTGGACGCGCCAGCAAGCATTCACACAGACGGATGATTTGCGGTGTGCCCTGTCTCGTGTACATCTCCAACGACTGCAGCCGCTCGCACAACGGAGCAGCGAATGGTTTCGGTGCGACAGAAGAGTCCGGTTGTAAATCTCCGATGGACAACTCGACGAGATCTGGAAAGAGCGTGTGCATCCTGTGAAGTTCGGACATGGTGCATCTCGTGACAAAAACAGCGCGAACGGCACGTACGTGGATGCTCGACACGCGACTATCGACCAGCAGGGTGGGCAATATTCCGATGCGCCAGTGAAGTTCCTCGAATTGTGATCCTACGCCAGAAGTTAGCTTCTGCATCTGGAGCAGGTCCTCGACACGAGTCACCACAGGGCAGGCATGCTGCCCAGTCGCATCGCGTGCGGGCGCGGCGCAATAAACGTGCCGCAGCGCAGGCAGCTGTAACAGTTCATCAGCGAATGTGGGGAAAGAACTGCCTCCCTGTATGCCGGCATCCAGGTCCAAGTGCGGTGGACACTGCAAGTAGCGCAACTCCACCACTTCTAAACCTTTGAGCACGTGGATATTGCGGAGCAGGACCCGCAAGCGAAGCTTGTCGCCCTGCGCCCGCAGAACGCGGAGATGCTGCATGGAAGCGCTGGACAAGCTTGCTTGGATGAGCGCTTCATCCTTCAGCCACTGATCGTCGGAGGCACCGTTCAGCCGCTGAGGGTCCAGCGCACCGTTCAACCACATATTGTTGGAGACAATGTTGGGTTCGCAATCGATGCTCAGGGTATGCAGCGTATGGAAACGCGGCAGGAGCTCCATACGTTGAGCCACACGGCCGTGTGCCCCTTCGGCCGAGCGTGCCAACGTTACGATGCGCATGTTCTTTCCAGCACAGTGGGATCCGAAGCTTGGAATTCACGTGACTTGAAGTCGC
>JADMIO011430614.1_pt1 | contig 15323 bp, 12 predicted proteins | sample 8958161 | NCBI WGS metagenome assembly JADMIO01 (sample SAMN16585339, study PRJNA669376) | soil metagenome | isolation source: Crop rotation soil | place: USA: Cullars Rotation, Alabama | collected 2011
GGCCGCGACTTCAAGTCACGTGAATTCCAAGCTTCGGATCCCACTGTGCTGGAAAGGGGCGGCACGCTGGTGTCCTTCGAGTGGCCGCGCCCGGGCCTGCCGCTCCGGTACCTCAACCGCTGATGCGCTTCGGCATCTGGCTGCCCAACTGCCGCCACCTCGCGACGCCGGAGACCATCCGGACCGCGGCGGTTCGCGCGGAGGCGCTCGGCTACGACTCGGTGTGGGTGAGCGACCACGTGGTGGTGCCGACCGCCAACGTGGCCAACTTCGGCACCACGATCTTCGACCCGCTGATCACGCTGGGAGTGGTCGCGGGCGCCACGAGCCGGGTGCGCCTCGGCACCACCGTGCTGATCGTGCCCTATCGCCAGGCGGTGGTGACCGCCAAGATGGTCTCGTCGCTCGACGCGCTGAGCGGCGGCCGCGTGATCCTGGGCGTGGGCGCGGGCTGGGTGGCCGCCGAGAGCGCGATGCTGGGGGTGCCGTTCGCGGAGCGCGGGCCGATGACCGATGAGTACCTGCGCGCGATGCAGGAGCTGTGGACGAGCCCCTCGCCCTCGTTCTCCGGCAAGTACGTCCAGTTCCACGACCTGCACTTCGAGCCCAGGCCGACGCAGACGCCGCATCCGCCGATCTGGGTGGGCGGCCACAGCCGGGCCGCGCTGCGGCGTACCGTCGAGCTGGGCGCGGCGTGGCATCCGATCAACCGCTCGCCGGAGGAGCTGCGCGCCGGCGTCGCGGAGCTCGCGCGTCTCTCGCGGGCCCGCGGCCGCGCGACCCCGCCCGCCCTCACCCTGCGCAACGACGTGCGCATCCTGCGCGCGGGCGAGGTGGCGCCGGCCTCCGCCCACGCCGGCCGCGTGATCGCGGGCGAACCGGCGGCGGTCGTGGATCAGATCGCGGAGCTGGCCGCGTGCGGGGTCGAGGAGCTGGTGCTGGAGCTGCTCGCCGCCGACGGCCCCGAGCTCGACGCCCAGATGGTCGCCTTCGCCGAGCGCGTCCGCCCTCGCGTGGCCTGATCGCGCCGGCGTGAGCCCCGATTCCGCGCCTCGCATGGCCGTGCACCGGTCCGGCCGCGGGCCGGATCTCGTCCTCTTCCACGGCGGCATGGGCTCGTGGAAGCACTGGATCCGCAACGTGGGCCCGCTTTCGGAGCGATTCACCGTGCACGCGCTCGACCACCCGTCCTACGGCGGCTCGGCCACGGTGCCGCGCGAGACCACCGGCCCCCAGTACCTGGACCTCGTGCACGGCCTTCTCCTCGAGACCTTCCCGGGCGAGACACCCCTCCGCTTCGCCGGCTTCTCCTTTGGCGCGGCCATCGCCTCCAGCATGGCGCGGCGGCTCGGCCCGCGGGTGAGCCACCTCGCGCTCGTCTCGCCCGGCGGCTTCCCGGCCCGCAAGTTCGGCGAGCGCCCGATCCGCAGCTACAAGGAGGCGGGCGGCGACGATCGCCTCTTCCGCGAGATCTGCCGGCACAACCTGCTGGTGAACATGCTGAGCGACGAGGCGAGCGTGACCGAGGAGACCCTCGACATCCAGGTGGAGTGCGTGAAGAGAACGCGCTTCGACAGCCGGAAGGTCAGCGCGGGCGGCACGCTGCTGGGCGACCTGGCCGAGGTCGCGCGCCGGGGCGGGAGGGTCCGCCTGCTGTGGGGCGAGCGCGACGACTCCGCGTTCCGGCCCGCGCACCTGCTGATCGGCGAGATCCAGTCCGCGGTCCCGGGTCTCGATCTGCACCGCATCCCGAAGGCCGGCCACTGGTCGGCCTACGAGAACGCGCCCGAGGTCAACCGGCTGCTGCTCGAGTTCTTCGGCGGCGGCCCAGCCTAGAGGAGGAGTGGAGATGAGCACGAGCCGTCGACCGGTCGCGGTGGTGGTGGGCGCCACGTCCAAGTGGCAGGCGGATGGTCGCAACACCAAGCTGGCCCACGGCAAGGCACTCGACGATCGCGACGTGCCGGTGGGCATCCGCTGGGGCGTGGGCGGGGCGGTGGCGCAGAAGTTCGCGAAGGAGGGCTTCCACACCGTCGTGACCACGCGCACCGCCGCCAACGCCAAGGCGCTGGACGAGGCGATCCGGGCGCAGGGCGGCGCGAGCAGCATCGTGGAGCTGGACCTCGTCTCGGAGGCGTCGATCAAGAAGGCCTTCGCGGCGATTCGCGAGAGCTGGGGAGAGCCCGAGGTGCTGGTCTACAACGCGGGCTACCTCGAGGGCCGCGACCTGCCGCCCGACAAGGAGCTGCTGGAGCACGTGCCCAACGAGATCTTCGAGACCGCGCAGCACATCGCGAGCCGCGGACCCTTCCTGGTGGCCAAGGAGGTGCTGCCCGCCATGCGCACGCGCGGGGCGGGCTCGTTCCTGATCTCCAACAACTCGTCCTCGCTCCGCGGACGGAAGCGCATGACCGGGCAGTCGCTCTACTACCCACGGGTGATGATGCGCACGCTGGCCCAGGTGCTCACCGAGGAGTACTCCGAGCACGGCGTGCACGTGGCCAACGTGATCATCGACGGGCTCATCGACTCGCCGGGCACCCGCGCCCTGCCGCGGGCCCAGAAGCAGCCCGAGATCGTGATGAACCCGGTGAAGATCGCGGAGGCGTTCTGGTACCTGCACACGCAGGACCGCTCCTGCTGGACGCACGACCTGCAGCTCACGCCGTTCTCCACGAAGCCGAGCTTCTAGGCGCGTCCCGACGACGAATGGGCTATAGTCGAGGGGATATGCGCGACGGAGCGCGGGGCCAGGGCGTCTTCTACGGCTGGTGGGTCGTGGGAGCGTTCTCGGTCACCACGTTCATGTCGACCGGTGTGCGCCACGCGGTGGGGCCCTTCCTCAAGCCCATCGTGGCCGATCTCAACCTCGACCGGGCCAGCTTCTCGGCCGTCATCGCGCTGAGCCTCTTCCTCTACGGCGTGTTCATGCCGCTGGCCGGCATGGCGCTGGACCGCTTCAGCGTCCGCATCGTCACCTCGGCGGGCACGCTGCTGCTGGTCGCCTCGCTGATCCTGACCGCGATGGTGCGCAACGTGTGGGAGTTCGCCGCGGTCTACGGCGTCCTGGTGCCGCTCGGCCTCGCGGGTACCGGGCCGGTGATCGCTTCCGGCGTGGTGGCGCGCTGGTTCAGCCGGCGACGCGGCACCGCGCTCTCGGTGCTCGGCAGCGCGTCGATGACCGGCATGAGCCTGCTGGTGCCCGCGGTGACCTGGCTCGTGCTCAGCCACGGCTGGCGCGTGACGTACGTGGTGATCGCGGGGCTGATCCTGCTCGTCTCGCTGCCGCTCTGCCTGTGGGTGCTGCGCGACTCGCCGGAGTCGGTCGGTCTCACCGCCGACGGCGCCCCGCCGCTGCCGGGGGTGAGCGCGGCCAAGATCGAGCGTGTCAGCGCGAACGAGGCCCTCAAGACGCTCGCGTTCTGGCAGCTGGCGGGCTCCTTCTTCACCTGCGGCTTCTCGATGAGCCTGATCTCCGCGCACGGCATCCCGATGCTGACCGACCACGGCTACACCCCGATGGTGGCCTCCTGGGCTCTCGGGGTGCTGGGCGGGTCGAGCATCGTGTTCACGGTGATGCTGGGCGCGCTCTCCGACCGCTTCGGCCGGCGCCCGGTGCTGTCCGGCATCTACGCGGGCCGCATCGCGATCTTCTCCGGCCTGTTCCTGATCCGCGACAACGCCACCGCCCTGATGGTGGTCGCGATGCTGGGCGGGATCACCCTGGCCGGCACCGGCTCGATGACCTCCGCGCTCACCGCCGACATCTACGGGCGCTTCTCGGTCAGCTCGATCTTCGGGCTCATCTTCCTCGTCCACCAGACCGGCTCCGCGCTGGGCTCGTGGCTGGCCGGCGCGCTGTTCGAGGTGACCGGCGGCTACGGCGCGGCCTTCACGATGGCGTGTGGGCTGCTGGCGGTCGCGGCGGTGGTCGCACTCCACATCGACAAGGACGCGCGCCGCATCTGGCGCGCCGCCACCGCTTCCGCCTCCAGCTGAAGCGCCGCGGGGACAAGATCGGCGCGAAGCCCCCGAGGACCCGCCGCCAGTCGCCCGGGAACGAGGGTAGGAAGGCCCGCGGCGCGGACGAGCGCCGGTCGGAGGCCCTACGGCGCGAGGCGGAGGCGCGGGAGGCCCAGGCCGCCACCGGCGAGATCCTGCGCGTCATCTCGAGCTCACCGGGCGACGCCCAGCCCGTGTTCGCGGCGATCGTCGACAGCGCGGGGCGCCTCTGCGGCGCGGAGTCCGCGGTGGTCTATCGCTTCGAGCACGACCAGGCCCACTTCGCGGCGAGCTACAACTTCACCCACGAGACCGTCGAGATGTACCGGCGGCGATTTCCCCGGCCGCTGCGCGACACCGATCAGCTCGGGCGCGTCGCCGACGGCTCGGTGCTGAATCTCCCGGACGTCGAGGCCGATCGCGGGATGTCGGAGCCGGTCAAGCAGATCTACCGTGCCCGGGGCGTGCGAAGCGCGGTGTGGGTGCCGATGGTCCGTGCCGGGCAGACCATCGGGGCCATCAGCGTGGCGCACCGCGACCGGGGCGCCTTCTCCGACGCCCGGGTGCAGCTGCTCCAGACCTTCGCCGACCAGGCGGTCATCGCCATCGAGAACGTGCGGCTCTTCCGGGAGCTGGAGGACAAGAGCCGACAGCTCGAGACCGCGAGCCAGCACAAGAGCGAGTTTCTCGCCAACATGTCGCACGAGCTCCGGACGCCGCTGAACGCGGTGATCGGGTTCTCGGAGGTGCTGGCCGCGGGCATGTTCGGAGCGGTCAATGACAAGCAGGCCGAGTATCTGCGCGATATCCTGGAGTCCGGACATCACCTCCTGTCGCTCATCAACGACATCCTCGATCTCTCGAAGGTCGAGGCAGGACGCATGGATCTCGAGCTGGGAGACTTCGACGCGCCGAGCGCCGTCGACAATGCGCTCGCCCTCGTCCGCGAGCGCGCTCTTCGCCGCGGGATCTCGCTCCGGCGCAATATCGACGGCCGGGTCGGCGCGATCCGGGCCGACGAGCGCAAGATCAAACAGGTCCTCCTGAACCTGCTCTCCAACGCCCTGAAGTTCACTCCCGAGGGGGGCCGGGTCGAGGTACGCGCGGCGATGGACGACCGGACGCTGGCCGTGTCCGTCACCGATACCGGCGTCGGCATCGCGCCGGAGGATCAGGACGCGGTCTTCGAGGAGTTTCGCCAGGTGGGGGCCGCGGACAAGAAGGTGGAGGGCACCGGCCTCGGACTCGCTCTCAGCCGGAAGTTCGTGGAGCTGCACGGCGGCCGCATCGGGGTGACGAGTCAGGTCGGGGCAGGGTCGACCTTCACGTTCACCATCCCGGTGCACCCCGGGCCGAGCGGCCCGGGAGCCTGCCCAGGCGACCGGCCGCGGGCTACTTGACCGTCACGCTCTTGGCCAGATTCCGCGGCTTGTCGGGATCGTGGCCGCGCAGCAGGCAGAGGTAGTAGCCGAGCAGCTGCGCCGGCACCGCGTTGATGATGGCGGCCGCCGGTCCCAGATCGGCCACCGGGATGTGGGCGTCGAAGGCCTCGTGAGGCTCGGGCGAGACGCCGATGATCATCGCGCCCCGCGCCTTCATCTGCAGCGCCCCGGACATCACGTCGTCGTAGGTCTCGTCCCGCGGGGCCAGGACCAGGGCCGGGGTGCCCGGCTCGATCAGCGCGATCACCCCGTGCTTGAGCTCGCCGCCCGCGAACCCCTCCGCGTGGATGTAGCTGACCTCCTTGATCTTGAGCGCGGCCTCGAGCGCCAGTGGATAGCTGGGGCCGCGGCCGATCACGAACATGTGCTCGTGCCGGTGGATCTGGTCCGCGATCTGCCGGATGAGGGTGCGCCGCTCGTCGCGGAGCAGCCGCTCGGTCTCCTCCGCGGCGGCCTGCACGAGCGAGGCGCCCACGTCGGAGCGGCCGATCATCTCGTGCGCGGTCATCATCAAAATTGCGAGCTTGCCGGTGAAGCTCTTGGTCGACAGCACGCACCGCTCGGGGCCGGCGCCGATGGGGAACGCCCGGTCGGCGAGTCGCCAGAGCGACGAGCCCTCGACGTTGACGATCGCGGCGACCTTCGCCTTCCGCCGCTTCGCGTCCCGCACCGCGTCGATCACGTCGATGGTCTCGCCGCTCTGGGAGAAGGCCACCACCAGCGCGCCGTCCCCGACGAAGTCCTTGAGGTAGCTGAACTCCGAGCCGGTGGCGAAGGTGAGCCGGCGCCCCGCGATCCGGGCGAGGAGGTACTGAGCCGCGAGCGCGGCGTGGCCGGCGGTACCGCAGCCCACCGCGAAGACGTCGCGCGCCTCGCCCAGCATGCCGGCGAGCCCTCGGACGTGCGCGGCCCACTCGGCGCCGAGGCGCCGGAGCACCGCCGGCTGCTCGTGGATCTCCTTGCTCAGGTAGTCCGGGTAGCCGGAGAGCTCGGTCGCCGCCGCCTCCCACTCGACCTCCTCGACCGCGGGCGCGATCTCCGCGCCGGTGGCGACGTCGAACACCCGGATCCCGCGGCCCTCGATCAGCGCGGCCTGCCCGTCGTCCAGGAAGGTGACCCGGCGGGTGTGCTCGAGCAGCGCGCTGTAGTCCGAAGCCAGGAAGCTCTCGCCGGCCCCCCAGCCGAGGACGATGGGCGAGCCGCTCTTGGCCACCGCCAGCTGCCCGGACCGCACGTCCAGCACCGCCACCGCGTTCAGCCCTTCGAGCTCGCGGAAGACGCTGACCAGGGCCGTCACGAGCTGCTCGGGCCCTTCCGGGGTGCGCGCCAGCCGCTCTTCCAGCAGGTGCACGATCACCTCGGTGTCGGTCTCGGAGCGCAGCGGGTGGCGTGAGAGGTCGAGGGTGTCGCGGAGCTCCCGGTAGTTGGAAACGATCCCGTTGTGGATGAGAGCCAGGCGCCCGCGGCAGTCGAGGTGCGGGTGGGCGTTCGGCTCGGTGACCCCGCCGTGCGTGGCCCAGCGCGTGTGGCCGATCCCGATGAGACTGGGCGGCAACCCCACGCTGGCCTCGCCGATCTTGCCGACGCGACGCTCCAGCTTCACGCCGCCGTCGTGCGCGACCGCGACCCCCCAGGAGTCGTAGCCGCGATACTCGAGCTTCTTGAGGCCGCGCAGCACGATGCCCGCCGCGTCCGCGCTGCCCCTGCCGCCTCCTACGTAACCGAAGATTCCGCACATGATCGTTTCCCTTTCTCCGATGGCGGAGAGACGACGGACCGCGAGCGTCGAGGGCGACGACGGGGAAGAGAAGGGGATTTCAGCTCGCGGGCTGCAGCAACCCGCCGGCACGCTGGGTGGCTTTTGTTCAGCGCGTCACCGCGCTGGTTTGCTCCACCCATCACGACTGTGCCCGCCGAGGGGCCATCCGCCGAATGCTTCGATCGGCCCCTGCCTCGTCATCCGCCCGAAGGCGGACCTGGCGCTTGTCGTATCCCTTCTGGCAACTCCTCCCCGGCTTCCGCTCAGCTCGCCTTCGCGCCCCTCCTCCCGGATTCGATGATCTTCGACGATCCTATCACACTCGAATTTCCGCGCCGGAGTCAGCGGAGCGCGAAGCCCTCGTAGTCCTTCGCCGCCACCTCGTCGCACTTCTGGCGGTAGACGCCGACCCCGCCGATGTAGGGCATGAACACCCGCGGCTTGCCCGGGATGTTGGCGCCCATGTACCAGGACGGCGCGAGCGGGTAGAGCGTCATGTGGCCCACCTCGTTGACGTGCTGCACCCACGCCTCCTGCGCCTCGAGCGTGGCCTCGATGGTGGCGAGGTCGCGGGCGCGCAGATGGCTCATGCAGTCGGCGATCCAGTCCACGTGCTGCTCGATCGACACGATCATGTTGCTGAGCACCGAGGGGCTGCCCGGACCGGTGATCAGGAAGAGGTTCGGGAAGCCCTCGACGGTGAGGCCCAGGTAGGTGCGGGGCCCGCCGGCCCACTCGGCATCGAGCCGCCGGCCGCCGCGGCCGCGGATGTCGATGTTGAGCAGCGCGCCGGTCATGGCGTCGAAGCCGGTGGCGAAGACGAGGTCGTCCACCGCGTACTCCACCCCGCCGGTGCGCACCCCCTTCGGGGTGATCACCTCGATGGGCTGCTTGCGCACGTCGACCAGGGTGACGTTGTCGAGGTTGAAGGTGGCGTAGTACCCGGTGTCAACGCAGAGCCGCTTGGTCCCGAGCGGGTAGCTCGTCGGGCAGAGCAGGTCGGCGACCGCGGGGTCGCGCACGATCGCGCGGATCTTGGCCCGGAAGAAGTCGGCCGCGGTGTCGTTGGCGTCCTTGCTCATGAGCAGGTCCGCGTAGGCCGCGGAGAAGCCGAGGCCGCCGCGGCTCCAGCGCTTCTCGTACTCGCGCTCCCGCTCCGCCGCCGGCACCGCGAGGGCGGAGTCGCCGCTCCGCTCGGTGACGAAGCCCACGCGGGACTCGCGGGCCTGCCGCCGGAAGTCGGCGTAGGCCGCCTTCACGCGCCGCTCGTACTCGGCGTCGAGGGGGGCGTTCTGGGCGGGCATGCTGTAGTTGGGCGTGCGCTGGAAGACGTAGAGGTGCCGCGCCTGCTTCGCGATGATCGGGATCGACTGGATCGCGGAGGACCCGGTGCCGATGACCCCGACGCGCCGGCCCGTGAAGTCGACGCCCTGATGCGGCCAGCGGCCGGTGTGATACCACGTGCCCTCGAAGGAGTCGAGGCCCTCGAAGTCGGGCACCTGCGCGTCGGAGAGGCACCCGGTGGCCATCACGCAGAAGCGGGCCGAAACGCGATCGCCGCGATCGGTCTCCACGTCCCAGCGGGACGTGGTCTCGTCGAAGACCGCGCGGGTCACGCGGGTCTCGAGCTGGATGTCGCGCCGCAGGTCGAAGCGGTCGGCCACGTGGTTGGCGTACTTCAAGATCTCGGGCTGGGCCGCGTAGCGCTCCGTCCAGCGCCACTCCTGCTGCAGCTCGTCGGAGAACGAGTAGGAGTAGTCCATGCTCTCCACGTCGCAGCGCGCGCCGGGATAGCGGTTCCAGTACCAGGTGCCGCCCACGCCCGTGCCCGCCTCGAAGACCCGCGCGGTCAGGCCGAGCGCCCGCAGCTTGTGGAGCATGTACATGCCGGCGAAGCCCGCGCCCACGATCACCGCGTCCAGCATCACGCCTCCTCGTGCACCGGCACCACGTACGGCCCCTCGGGCACGAACGCCACGTGGGGATCGCCCTGCCGCGCCATGCTCTCCGCCACCGCGGCCGAGAGGTCGGCGACGCGCTCCACCCCGGTCAGCGCCGCCGCGGTCGTGTCGAGCCCGTCGGTGTAGAGCCGCACCCGCCCGGCGCGCATGGGCTTGAGCTGCATCTGGGTCTGCCACTCGTCGATGTCGGCGTGCGCCTTGCCCACGATGCTGGCCGCGAAGCCGTCGGGCCCCAGGTCGACCAGGCGCCGCTGCGCCTCCACATAGTGCTTCGAGCCGAGCCCCTCCGAGCACGCCGAGGCCACGATCAGCTCGCCGCCCGGCTCGAGGATATCGAGCGGCCCCACCATGCCCTTCACGGTCTGGTAGTAGGTCTTGTCGAGCGGATAGCCAGCCGCGCTTGTGACCACGGTGCGGAAGCGGCGCGGCACCCGCACCTCCGAGTAGTCGCGCGCGAAGTCCACCGCTCGGAGATGGCTCGTCACCACCTCGCCGAAGTTCACGAAGGCCAGCCGCCGTCGGTCGTCGATCACGGTGTTGAGCGCGAGCGCGCCGCCCAGCATCTCCATGATCGCGAGCTGCTCCTCGTGGAGGGGGTTGCCTGCCAGCACGCAGTTGGCCGCGCGCGGATGCGCCATGAACGCGGAGTTGTGGAAGGTGGTGATGGTCTCGGCGTGCGCGACGCCGGGCGCGATCACCTTCCGGCCGCCCGACCAGCCGGCCATGAAGTGCGGCTCCACCAGCCCGGTGGCGATGCGCAGCTCCGCCTCCACCAGCCGGCGGTCGAGTCGCACCACGGTGCCGCGGCCGGGCGTACGCCCGAGCAGCACGTGGTCGCGATCGACGGTCGCGTCGTGATTCGCCACCGTGACCATGTCGAGCACCCATGGATCGCCGACCAGCTCGCGGAGCTCCGCGCCCTCGTTGGCGCGGTGGAGCCCCGTGGCCACGAGCACCGTGATGCCGGCGCGCGGGACGCCCGCGTCCAGCAGGGTGCGGACGAGAGGGCCCAGGAAGAGGCCGTTCGGCACCGGGCGGGTGACGTCGCAGATCAGGATGCAGGCGGAGCGCTTGCCGCGCGCGGCCTCGCGGAGTGGCGGGGCACCGATAGGTTCGGCGAGGGCCCGCGCGACCGCGGCGCCCGGGTCCGGCAACACCGGCATCGCGCGCTTCTCGATCACGGTGGGGACGCAGCCGGTCGGTGGACGCACCGGAACGTGACCGCGACCGTAGAGGAGGGGGATGTCCGTGTCGCGCGCCACCATGGCCTAACGAGTATGCCACGGCGGGCGGGGCGGCGGCCGGGAGGCTCCCGGCGGATCAGTCGCCCAGGGATCAGTCGGTGATCCGGCCCTCCAGCGTCCGCTTCATCGTCTCGCAGGCCTTCTCGGCCAGTCCGTCGACGGTCGGCGCCAGCTCGTTGGGCAGCAGGTCGATCGTCCACACCAGGCGGCAGTGATCATCGCCGTCCGGGAAGACCTCCATCACCGCGTTGTAGTGGCGGCTCATGCCGCCGGTGGCGCTGTAGACCAGCCGGCGCTCCAGATCGTCGAGGGTCACGAGCGGCTCGCGCACGACCATTCCATTGAAGAAGGTGACGACGCGGGCGTCGCCGTCCCAGTGGGCGTCCAGCAGGAAGCCGGGGCCCAGGCGCTTGTGCACGGATCCAAAGTCCCGCACCGCATCCCAGACGTCATCCGCCCGCGCGTCCAGGTGCAGCTCTTTCCGGATCGTCGCCATCAGGCCGCCCCTCCCCGGGCGTCACGGGTAAGACCCCGCGGCAGTCCCGGCGTGAAACGGTCTCCGGTCATGACCTCAGGCCATGACGGGCAACGGCGGCAGCCCCATCTCCCGGGTGCACTCCCCGAACCACTCGATGACTTCCTTGTGGAGGGGGATCCCGTGGGCGCGCCGGTGCTCGAGCTCCTCGGCCTCGGAGAGACCCGGATAGAGCACCCGCTCCTGCCCGGGGGCGGGAGCGCTGGTGCGCAGGGTGCGCAGCATGTCGTCCATCGTGCGCTTGAAGCGGTCGACGTCGGTGAAGGCCTTGATGTCGTACGCCGCGAACTGGTTCTTGGAGCCGCTCGCCGGATCCAGCATCGTCGGCAGCGCGCCGGCCAGCAGGGTCGAGAGCACCTCGGCCATCATCGCGAAGCCGTAGCCCTTGTGGGAGCCCTGCTCGCGAGTGCCGCCGAGCGGCGCCTGGTAGACGTCCTCGCGGTCGAAGATCGGCTTCTCCTCCATGATCGGGGTGCCCGCCCGGTCGGTGACCCAGCCGGCCAGGAGCGGTGAGCCGATCCGCATCGCGAGCCGGATCTTGTTGCCCGCGATGGCCGAGGTGGCCGCGTCGAAGAGCATCGGCGCCTCGCTGCCGGCGGGAGCGGCCAGCGCGATGGGGTTGGTGCCGAGCAGGGGACGCGCCCCGAAGGTCGGCACCACGTGGAGGCCGGCGGCGGTGAAGCAGACGCCCACCATGTCCTCGCGCACGGCCTGCATCGCGAAGTGGCCGATGGCGCCGAAGTGGCCGCTGTTGTGCACCGTCACCACCCCGACCCCGACGCGGCGAGCCTTGTCCATGGCCAGGCGCATCGCCCGGGACCCCACGATGATGCCGAGGCGCTTGCCCGCATCGATCACCGCGGTGGCGGGCGCCTCGCGCTCGATCCGCCATCCCGGGCTCGGGTCGAGCTTGCCGGCCCGGTAGTCGCGAACGTAGGCGCGCAGCATGTTGGAGACCCCGTGGGTCTCCACCCCGCGCAGGTCGGTCATCACCAGCACGTCGGCGGCGTCGGCCGCGTCCTCCGGGGTGACGCCGAGCTTCTCGAAGATCCGGGTCACCGTCTCGCGGAGGGCGGAATCGGACACCCGGACCTGGTCCTTCTCCGGCACCTTGAAGCGCTCGAGGATCATGGGTCGTGCCTCCCGCGGGGAATCCTAGCCGATTGCATAGGGCCGCGGGCGTGCTAGATTTCCTGGCGGGAGGACTTCACCATGCTCGGACTGGGTCTGGCCTCGTCGCACGCCCCCATGATGTTCCAGAAGGCGCAGTACTGGCCCAAGGTCGTGGACCGCATCCCCAAGGTGGCCCGCGAGCACCTCCCGCAGAGCGCCCGGGTGGAGATCGCGACCCCCAGCATCATCGAGGGCCACATCCAGAAGATCGAGGCCGCCTTCGCGGTGCTGCGCGAGCAGGTGAAGGCCTACCGGCCGGACGTGCTGGTCATGATCGGCGACGACCAGGGCGACATGTTCGACGACGCCAACAACCCGACCTTCTCCGTCTACACCGGCGAGGAGCCGATCTGGGGTCGGAGCGCGCGGGATCCGATGACGACGCCGCCGCAGGAGCGGACCAAGGTCACGTTCCCGCAGCACGCCGAGCTGTCGCGCTACCTCTTGAAGGGTCTGATCAAGCGCGGGTTCGACGTGGCCAACGTGGGCAAGTTCGATCCGCGCGGGAACCCCACCCGGGGCGTCTCGCACATGGTGTCGAACCTGGTGCCGGAGGTGGACCCGGAGCTGCGCATCCCGCTGGTGTGCGTGTTCTTGAACGAATACTTCCCGCCGCTGCCGAGCGCTCAGCGCTGCGCCCAGCTGGGGCAGGCCATCGGCCAGATCCTGAACGAGCGGCCGGAGCGCATCGCGATGTACGCCTCGGGTGGCCTCTCCCACTTCCCGGGCATGTTCAACGCGGGCTGGATCGATCAGCCGCTCGACCGCTGGATCCTGGAGCGCCTGGAGCGCAACGACCTGGCCGCGCTCGAGCACCTGTTCACCTTCGACTCCGACGCGATGCGCTCCGGCACCGGCGAGGTGCGGGCGTGGATCAGCGTGGCCGCGGCCATGAACCGCCCAGCCACCGTGGTGGAGTACACCGCGGCCCACTGCACCCAGACCGGCTGCGGCTTCGTCTACTGGCCGGCCCAGGAGCGGTAGCTCTCGCATGTCCGCCGCCGGCGCGCTTCCCCTCGCGCGGTACACCGTGCTCGACCTCACCCGGGCGCGGGCGGGCCCGACGTGCGTGCGCCAGCTCGTGGACTGGGGCGCGCGCGCGATCAAGATCGAGATGCCGGGCGGCCGCGCCGGGGACGGCATGGGGGGCGCGCGCCACGGCTTCGACTTCCAGAACCTCCACCGCGGGAAAGAGGCGCTGACGCTCAACCTGCGCGAGCCGGAGGGCGTGGCGATCTTCAAGCAGCTGGCCGGGAAGGCCGACATCGTGGTCGAGAACTACCGGCCGGACGTCAAGCGCCGGCTCGGCATCGACTACGAGGACCTGCGCGCGGTCAACCCGCGGCTGATCTACGGCAGCATCTCGGGCTTCGGCCAGAGCGGGCCCTACCGCGACCGCCCCGGGGTGGACCAGATCGCCCAGGGCATGGGCGGGCTCATGTCGATCACCGGGCTGCCGGGACAGGGGCCGGTGCGCGTGGGCATTCCCATCGCGGATCTCTGCTCGGGCATCCTGCTCGCGCAGGGCATCCTGGTGGCCCTGATCGAGCGCGAGTCCACCGGGCAGGGGAAGTGGGTGCACACCTCGCTGCTGGAGGCGATGCTCTCGATGCTCGACTTCCAGGCCTCCCGCTGGCTGATGAGCCGCGAGGTGCCGCCGCAGGCGGGCAACAATCATCCAACCGGCATTCCCACCGGTGTCTTCGAGACCAGGGACGGCCACATCAACATCGCGGCGGCGGGCGACGACCTCTACGACCGCCTCTGCCGCGCCATCGAGCGGCCCGACCTGCGCAGCGACCCCCGCTTCGCGACCGCCAAGGCCCGCTCCGCGAACCGTGACGTGTTGATGGAGGTCCTCATGCCGGTCACCCGGCAGAAGGACAGCGCCACCTGGATCGACCTGCTGAACCAGGCCGGCGTGCCGTGCGGGCCCATCTACCGGATCGACGAGGCCTTCGCGGACCCGCAGGTGCAGCACCTCCGGATGGCCCAGCCGGTGCGCTCGCCCGCGCTCGGCGACATCACGATCCTGGGCCACCCGGTCTCGCACGGCCCGGATCGCCGGCCGATTCGCGGCCCCGCTCCCGAGCTGGGGCAGGACAACGAGGCGATCCTGGGCGGGCTCGGCTACGACGCGGCCAAGATCGCCGACCTCGCCAAGCGCGGCGTCATCTAGTCTCGGCTGAGCCGCCCGTGCTGATCGTCGACGCGCAGGTCCACATCTGGGCCAACCACAAGCCCACCAACGCCAACCACCGCCAGGTCGAGACCTATTCAGCTGACGACCTGCTGCGCGAGATGGACGAGGCGGGCGTGCACGCGGCGGTGATCCACCCGCCCGCCTCCTGGGATCCCGACGCGAACGAGCTGGCGGTCGAGGCGGCGCGCCGCCACCCGGACCGGCTCGCCATCCTCGGGAACTTTCCCCTCGACGATCCGGCGAGCCGCTCCCGCGTCGATGGCTGGAAGCAGCGCCCCGGCATGCTCGGCCTCCGCTTCGCGCTGCTCCAGCCGCACCAGCGCACCTGGCCCACCGACGGCACCATGGACTGGCTCTGGCCCGCCGCCGAGCGCGCGGGCCTGCCCATCGCGCTGCTCGCGGCCACCTACCTGCCCACGGTGGGGAAGATCGCGGAGCGGCATCCGCGGCTCCGGCTGATCGTCGATCACCTCGGGCGGCCGTCCGGCACCAAGGAGGACGCGGCGTGGGCGAACCTTCCCGAGATGCTCGCGCTCGCGAAGCACCCCAACGTCGCGATCAAGGCCACCGGTGCTCCCAGCTACTCGAGCGCGCCGTACCCCTACCGGAACATCCACGACCACCTCCGGCGCATCCACGACGCCTTCGGACCGGAGCGGATGTTCTGGGGCACCGACATCACGCGCATGCCGATCCCGTGGCGGCAGTGCGTGACGATGTTCACCGAGGAGCTCCCCTGGCTGACCGGGCGGAGCCTCGAGCTGGTGATGGGCCGCGCGGTGTGCGACTGGCTCGGCTGGCCGCTGCCGGACCGATGAGCGACCGGTTCGGCGAGCCGGAGTGGCCGGAGCGCTCGAGCCTGGACGACCGCGCGCTCGCGCCTTCCTACGGGCACGTGCAGCGGGTGCTCGTGCGCGACGGCCTGGTGGGCGCGGGACGGGTGGGAGCGCTGGCCTTCGGGGCACTGGCCCTGGGCGCGTTCGCGATCGGGGCGGTGGCGATCG
>JADMIO010945838.1_pt1 | contig 15321 bp, 10 predicted proteins | sample 8958161 | NCBI WGS metagenome assembly JADMIO01 (sample SAMN16585339, study PRJNA669376) | soil metagenome | isolation source: Crop rotation soil | place: USA: Cullars Rotation, Alabama | collected 2011
GCAGTCGTTGACCGAGGGCCACGGGAAAAGCAATCTGCCGATGCATCGGCAAGACGGAATCGATCAAGTTGCTGATCAACAAATCAGGTTCGATCGAGAACGGCGCGGACATCGCCTCGCGCACGATGTTTTGTAAACGGCCCTGCACGTGCTTCACGACACTGTAAGCCGCGTCGAAGAGAAACACGCCCACGAGCACGGACCAGAAGCCCATGAAATAGGAACGGAAGTTTGGCGCGATGGCCATGTAGACGCCGAAGATGATCAGGATCGCGGCGATGAGCATGCCGCAGATGCCGGCGAGACGCGTCGCTTCGCGAATGTCACCGGTGCGGCGCCAGAGGATCGCGCGCAACACGCGGCCGCCGTCGAGCGGATAACCGGGAAACAGATTGAAGATCGCGAGCAGCAGATTGCCGGCGGAAAGAAGCAGCAGAATGCCGGCCGCGATCGAGTAACCGGCGCGCACCGTCGGCAGCAGCAAGACAAAACTGATCACACCGATCAGGAAACTCGCCGCTGGTCCAGCGACGGCAATTCTGAACTCGGCCCGTGGATTCTCCGGTTCGTTGCGCAGCCGCGCGAGCCCGCCAAACGGATGCAAGACGATCTCTTCGATCTCAATGCCTTCCGAACGGCCCATGAACGCGTGAGAAAGTTCGTGGGCCAACACGGAGAGAAACAGACCGAGCGTGGTGATGACCCCGAGTACCCACGCGGTTACCGTGCCGACCGGTTGCAGGCGAAACGAACCGACAAACATGCCGCCGCGGCCGAGGTTCACGGCGATCAACCAGACGCTAAGGATAAAAACGATGAACCAGCGGTAATCAAAACGCACCGGTATGCCGTAGATATGTGCGACTGTGATCTGGCGTTTGTAGATTCCGAGGAAGTTCACATCTCTGGTTTCCTGGCGGGGCTTAGGTCTCGAACGCGGTGGCTTCAGTGTCGAGCAATGGATGAGCTTCGGTCCGCGCGACGCGTCGCAGCAACAACGGCTCTTCGTATAGTTGGGCCAACCCGCGCACGATCGCGAAGCGCGGATCCTCGGCCACTTTCACGACCAGATCGAGTTCGCGTTGCAGGTACTGCGACAAGCCTTCGAGTTGCGCGCCGCCGCCGGTGAGTATCAAGCCGCGCTCGTAGATGTCTCCCGCGACTTCCGGCGCGAGCTCGGTCAACATCGAACGCACTTCGTCGGCAATGCGCCGGATGATCGTCATCGTGATCGCGTAAACCTCGCCGGCGGTGATGTCGACCGCGCCCGGACTGCCGGTCTGCACGTCACGCCCGCGCACGTTGATCTTCTTGTTGGGATCTTCCGGTTCGATTGCAGAACTCAGCGCCAGTTTCAGGCGCTCCGCCGTGTGCACGCCGATCGTCAAACCACGATGACGCCGCAGACGGTCCATGATCGCCTGATCGATGTCGCCGCTACCGATTCTTGCAGCGCGCGAAGCGATGATTGAACCGTTGATGATCGCGGCGACGTTGGTCGTGCCGCCGCCGATGTCGACGACTGCCGCGGCGTGTTCGTCGTTCACCGGAACGCCCGCGCCGATCGCCGCGGCTTGTCCTTCCTCGATCATGTAGACGCGACTGATGCGCGCTTCTTCAGCCGCAGCGAGCAGAGCGCGTTGTTCGACCTGCGTCACTTCGGAAATGACGCTCATGATCGCGCGGCGGCTGAAATGCGAAAGACCGCTGCGGGCCTCGCGCACGAAGTGGTCGAGCATCGCCCGCGTGCGTTCGAAATCAGCCACGACGCCGTCGACGAGCGGCGCAATCACGGCGATGTCGCGCGCTTCGCGTCCCTGCATCTTGTGGGCTTCGTTGCCGAAGGCGATCACTTCGCCCGTGATCTTGTTGACGGCGACCACAGATGGTTCGTCGACGACGACACCACGGCCGCGCACGGCTATGAGTGTGCTCGCCGAGCCCATATCGATCGCCATAGAGTCTGAGACAACGTTCTGAAGGGCGTGGAGGCCTATCAGTTTTCCGGTAGTGCGAATGAAGGACATGCTTAAAACGACCCGCTTGCTTTTTGCCAGTCGACCTCCCAAAGCATCACAGGCTGTTGCCTGTTCTTTACCATGATCGCTTCGCGTGGCTTTAACCTGTAACGGCTGCGTGCGGCTTTCGCCGTCGCATCACTGATCAGAATTTCTCCGCCTTTGGCGTTTGACTCCAGCCGCGACGACGTGTTGACCGTGTCGCCGATAGCAGTGTACTCGGAACGGCGCTCGGAACCGATATAACCAACCACCACTTCGCCCGTGTGCAGGCCCATGCCGACGCCGATCTCCGCAAAACCCTCGTCGTGCAATTCGCGATTGATACCGAGCAAACGGCGCTGCATTGCCACGGCGGCGTTCAGCGCGTTTGATGCGTCGTCGGGCGTGGCTGTTGGCGCGCCGAACAGGGCCATTAGACCATCGCCGAGATATTTATCGAGCGTACCGCCGTGCGCGAAGATGATGTCCGTCATCGCCGAGAAGTAGCGGTTCAGCAGGCTGACGATCTTTTCGGGCGGCGCGTGTTCGGAGATGCGCGTGAACCCGCGAATGTCGGCAAAGAGAATCGTGATGGTCTGACTCACGCCGCCGAGTTTGAATGAGTCGGGATTCTCCAGCATCTGCTTCACGACGTATTCAGGCAAGAACCGGCTGTAGTTCGCGCGCGCGACTTCTTCACGTGCGAGCCGTTCGTGAGCGCGCGCGTTCTCGACGGCGATCGCCGTTTGCGCTGCGACGGCGCTGATCAGTTCGAGATCGTCGGGCTTGAACGCCGCGAAAGGATCCAGACGATCGGCGTAGAGAGCGCCGTGAACGCGCGACTCTGCCATCAACGGCGCGCAGATCGTCGAGCGCACGCCTTGCGAAACGATCGAATCGACTCCCGCAAACTGTTCGTCCGACGCCGCGTCCTGCGAGAGCAAAGCGACGCGCTCGCGCATTACCTTGCGCGTGATGGTCCGTCCGATCGACAACTTTCGCGCGTGTGCTTCGAGTTTGTTGTCACGCGCGCGCACGGCGATCGGCGTCAGGCTCGCATCGTCGCCGTTGTTTCCACCTTCAGCGAGCAACGCGACCACGCGATCGGCGGGCGTCGAACGAAAGATGATGTCGGTGGCCTTTTCGAAGATCGCGTTGAGATCGAACACGGAGCCGAGCGTCTTGCTCATCTCGTAAAGCGCGGTCAGGATGTTTGCCTTGCGCTGGAGTGCTTCGAGGACCTTGTCGCGTTGCGCCGCGACGGGAATCTCTTCTTTCGAACGCAGCACGGTCGACATCACGTCGTTCGCCGAAATCAGCAGTTGCGTGTGGCCCAGCGGTTTGTCGTCGTAACGAACATCGGTCGTCCGTTCTTCCACAGGCTGTTCGAAGCGCAACGTGCTGGCGCCGATCGTGATGCGGTCGCCATTTTTGAGTTGCTGTTCGAAACGCGGTTCACCGTTGATGAAGACTTTATTCGCGCTGCGCCGGAGCTGGCCATTGATGACCGCGCCGTCGATGATGGTGAACGTGCCATTGTCTGCCTGATTGACATGCGCGTGATAACGTGAGGCGCGCGGATCGTCCAGAACCACCGCATTGTCGGGCGCGCGGCCGATGGTACACGCAGTCTGCGGCAAAAAGCTGTATTGCCACTGACGGCCACTCGCGTCGGTGATTTTGAGATGAGCCATGGACGCGCGATCCTAACAGCAGAATCTTAACACTGACAACCGCGAAAAAATTGAACGCGTAAACCTTTTCAGCGTGAACACGGCTGGGCTATGATCCCGACCGCCCACGTCCCAAAAGGAGCAACTGTATGAGGTCCTCCGCTCGCAGTGCCGTGCCTGTCTTCATAGCTGTTCTCTGCTTCGCGACCACTTTGCTGGCACAAACACCGGCGAAGCAAGCGGCGGCAAAGACTCCGCGCGGCTCAATCTCCGGCCGAATCACGATCAAGGACAAACCGGCCGCCGGTGTAATGGTCGGGCTGCGGCGTTATGAAGGCCTGAATCCGTTCGAGCAGTTGCCGAAAGCTTTTACTGATCAGGACGGTGTCTATCGCATCACGAACGTAACAGCGGGCTCGTATCACGTCATTACCGCGACGCCGGCCTACGTTTCAACCCAATCAGACTACAACATCCAACCCGTAGTCCTTAACGAAGACGAAAACGTCGACGGCGTTAACTTTTCTCTCGTGCGTGGCGGCGTGATCACCGGCAAGGTAACCGATGCAGACAACCGGCCGGTTATTCAAATGCGAGTCGATATCTTTCGCGCCGATCAGCTCGACCGGCAAGCTCCAGTGCGCCAGGTGTATCCGGTAAATAGCGCTATGACGGACGATCGCGGCATCTATCGCGTCTTCGGACTTGTTCCAGGGAAATACAAGGTCGCGGCGGGCCGCAGCGACGAGTCGAGCGGCGGGTTCAATACGTCACAACGTACGTACAGACAGGTATTCCACCCCGACGTGAGCGATTCCGCCAAAGCCACCACCATTGAAGTCAGCGAGGGAAGCGAAGCAAAGGACGTCGACATCACTCTGGGCCGCACGATGCAAACGTTCTCAGTCAGCGGCCACGTGATCAATAACGACACCGGCCTGCCAGTGCCGAACGTGCGTTACGGCCTGGCACGAATCATCGGCGAGCAATCCGAATATGTAACTAACTCTATCGCGGCAAACGAGCGCGGAGATTTCATAACCGAGGGACTCTTACCGGGCAAGTACGCGATCATTCAGTATGCAAATCAGGCGAACGAACTCCGCCTGGACACAACCAGTTTCGACGTCGTCGATCAGGACGTCACCGATCTGGCGATCAAACTCGCGAAAGGCGCGAGTATTTCCGGAGTCGTCGTCCTCGAGAGTGACGACAAGGCAGCACGCAGCAAACTGGCTGAGCTTCAGTTGCACGGCTACATATCGGTGTTGGCCGGCGTTGGCAATTCGGTTTCTTCAGCGATTGCGGCTGATGGAGGATTTCGTTTCAGCGGCTTGCAAAATGGCGACGTAAACATCGCGCTGGCTGAGAAGAACATGCCCTTTCCGCCAAAAGGATTCGCCATCTCTCGCATCGAGCGCGATGGCGTGACAGTCCCGCGGCTGCAAGTGAAAGACGGAGAGCCAGTCACCGGAGTGAAGGTGTTTGTTAGTTATGGCACTGCGACTCTTCGCGGCGTGATCACCGTGGAAAACGGAACGGTTTCGCCAAACACCCGCTTCTTCGTCCGCATAACAAAGTCCGGCGAGCAGAATTCAAACATCCGGCCGCCGCAAGTTGATTCACGCGGCCATTTCCTGCTCGAGGGACTGCCGGCTGGTACGTATGACGTGTCCGCCGCCATGACCGGCGGCGCGAGCAGGCAGAAGCCCGTGAAGCGAACCGTTACTCTCGTCGACGGTGTCGTCACTGACGTTGCGCTGACGATCGATTTCGCTCCGTTACCTTAACAGAATCATGTTCGGACAAATTCCGCGAGCACTCTTGATCGTTGTTCTGAGCTGCGTTTGCGTGTTAGCGCAGACCGGTGCGTCGAGCTCTCCGGCAACGCCGGCAAGCACTAGCGAATCAACCAGCGGCAGCATCACCGGCTCAGTCGTGAATGAAAGCGGGCAGCCGTTAACTGGTGTTCAGGTGATGGTACGGCAACTGAATTACGCCGGCGCCCCTCGCAGCTCAAACACCGACTCTGACGGAGGCTTCAAGATCAACGGTTTGACTTCCGCACTGTACGTCTTATCAGCCTCTGCCCCCGGCTACGTCCAGGCGCCGTCTGATCCGGATCTGCCGGTTACGCATTACCGCATCGGAGAGAACGTCAGGCTCGAGCTCATCCGTGGCGGAGTGATCACCGGCTCGGTGACAACTGCGGCCGGCGAGCCGCTGATCGCTGTCGCGGTGCGCGCGTGGATGGTGCGCGATGCGAAAGGACGCGTCGCGAAAATTCCGTTCACCTTTTACATGGAGCAACCGACGGACGACCGCGGGATCTATCGTCTTTACGGACTGATACCGGGAACCTATGTTGTCAGCGCGGGCGGAGTCGGGTTTGCCCAACGCTATCAACTCAATCCTTTTGCGTCCGATGCGCCGACGTACGCGCCTTCGTCAACACGCGACGGCGCTGCGGAAGTAAGCGTGCGTTCAGGTGAAGAAAGCAACGTGGACATTCGTTACCGCGGTGAACCGGGACACACGATCAGCGGTTCGGTAAAACTCACGACTGCGGCCGGAGCTTCGGTTACTGTGACCTCGGCGACAAACGGCTTCACGTCGTTCGGCGGCGCGTATTTGCAAGCAGGCAATCGGACGTTTGAATTCACCGGGCTCGCAGATGGTGATTACGTTCTCGTCGCGCGTGAAGTGGTGCCGGGAACCGCGCCGTTGCCGTCGGAGTTGTTGATGTCGGATCCGTTACGCGTCACGATCAAGGGCGCTGATGTAACCGGCATCGAGTTGACGACTAAATCTCTCGCGTCGCTCGCGGGCCGCGTCGTGCTCGACACAACCAGACCACCTGAATGTGAAGGCAAACGCAGCCCGTTATTTTCCGAAATGATGCTGACGGTCCAGCGTGCCGGGAAGGACGTGGAGAGCGATCTGTTGCCTTTCTATCCGACCTCAAACACAGCTTCGCCCGATGCAAAAGGAATCTTTGCGATTCGCGGTCTGATGCCGGGCCGTTACATGCCGCAACCACAGTTCTACGCGCGCTACTGGTATGTGAACTCGATGACGAGCGCCGGCCCACCAAAGGTCGATGCCGCGGCCAACTGGACAACATTGAAATCCGGTCAACGGAGCGAGATCACGATCACGCTCACTGAAGGAGCCGCGTCTATTCGCGGGAAAGTCACTACGGCTAACAACGCTCCGATTCCGGCGGGCTTGGGTATTTATCTGGTTCCTGCCGAACGTGAAAAAAGCAACGACGCGCTGCGTTATTTCGTGACCGCAGTTGCAGCAGACGGCACGTTTGCCTTTAACAATCTTCCGCCCGGACGTTACGTTCCAATCACACAAACCATCGATACCGAAACAAACAGCGTCGTCAGGCTGCGCTTTCCCGAAGCCGCCGACACGCGCGCCAAATTACGGCGCGCGGCTGAAGCACAGAAGACCAGCCTCGAATTAAAGCCCTGCCAGAATCTGGCCGATTACCAACTGCCGCTGAAGTGAAATAGCCATCTGACCCATTCGGGTTGACGCTGCGCAAGATCGCTTGCTAGACTTCAACTACTTACCAAACAGGGCTTCCGACGCAACCCGCGTCACTCGTTAATTCCCCAAGCCTGCGCGTGCGGCGCAGTCTGATATTTCAAATTCGATGGAGGTGCATGGTGGGCTTCAAAGTCGGCCAGAAGGTCGTTTACCCGAATCATGGAATCGGGACCATCGAGCAAATAGAACAGAAGCAGATAGGCGCTACTCTCCTTCCTTTCTATACGCTTCGTCTTGCTGCTAACAACTCCCTGGTTCTTGTTCCGGTTTCCAACGCTTCAGAAGTTGGCCTGCGAGCCCCAATCTCATCGGGCGAGTGTGACATGCTGTTCAAGGGATTGGCAGATGATTTTTCCTCCCCCGCTAATGATTGGAAGGATCGCTTCAAGGAATTCTCGGACAAAATGCGCACCGGCGACATTTTCGAGGTCGCCGAGGTGCTCAAACACCTGACGTATCTGAGCAATAGCAAACCACTCTCTTTCCGCGAGCAGCGAATGCTCGAACGTTCACGTTATCTGGTGGTCTCGGAACTGGCGGCGGTCTGCCGTCAACCCGAGTGTAATATCGAACCTCGCGTCGATCAGGCGCTCGCTCGCGCCCGTGCGAAACACGAGCGGCGCCCAGTCCGAACCCGTGCAGCGGGAGCTGCTGCCGGCCATTAGTTAACTGCCAGTTATTGTTGTTTTTTCCTTTCTAAAGTCGCGCCCGGCTTGAGCTAGAGGTCTGCGCGGTCGTGAAGCGTTAGCCTTCGTGCTATCATTCTCGCCCACCTACTCAAGAATGGACGAACTACCAAGTAACTGGCTGGGTTTCCTGTTCGCGGAAGGCGAAGCAGCCGTTTCTCACGCGACCCTCGGCACAACCGTTCTAAGACTCTTGATCGTTCTGGTGCTGGTCGCCGCCAACGGCTTTTTTGTGGCCGCTGAGTTTGCCCTTGTCGGCGTGCGTTCTTCGCGTATCGAGACGCTCGCCGCTGCCGGCAGCCGCAGCGCCAAACGCCTGTTGAACCTGCTGCAAAACCTCAACTCGTACCTGTCAGCATCGCAACTCGGCATCACGCTCGCCTCGCTTGCACTCGGCTGGATCGGCGAGCCCGCGATTGCGCGGCTGCTCGAAGAACCTTTGAGCGGACTCTCCGACACGTGGCGGCATTCGATCGCTTTTCTGATCGGGTTCTCGATTATCACGTCGCTGCACATCGTACTCGGCGAACAGGCGCCGAAGCTGATGGGCCTGGCGATGGCGGAAAGAATCGCGCTGTGGATCGCGCTGCCGATGGAGTTGTTCTACAAGGTTTTCAGTTTGCCCATCCGCGCACTCGACTGGGCGAGCGTGCGCACAGTGCAACTCGTCGGCATTAAAGCCACCGCGGAACACGCCTCGACTTACACGGAAGAAGAACTCCGCCGCTTGGTCGACATCTCACGCGAGAGCGGACATCTGCGGGCCGAAGAACGCCGCTTGATTCATCGCGTGTTTGAGTTTTCCGACACGGTCGTGCGCGAGGCGATGGTGCCGCGCACAGAAATGGCCGCGATTCCCGCCACCTGTTCGCTCGCAGAGATCACGAAAGCGTTTGACCAGCATCGCTATTCGCGTTTGCCGGTGTATCGCGAATCGTTCGACGACGTGATCGGGTTCATTCACAGTAAGGACGTGATGCCGTACTTGCTACATCCGGAAAAGTTCCGGCTCGAGGACGTGCTGCAACCGCCGCTTTACGTCGTCGACACGGCGCGTCTCGAGCACGTGCTGCGGCAGATGCAAAAAGCAAAGATGCATTTTGGTTTCGTTGTCGACGAACACGGCGGACTGGAAGGAATCATCACGCTCGAAGATCTGCTCGAAGAGATCGTGGGCGATATTTCCGACGAACACGATGAAGAGGTCAACGAGCAGATCACCGAAGTCGATCCTTCGACTTACGTGCTGGACGGTGGTTTAGCCGTGCGCGATCTTAACCGGCGGTTGAAGACTACGGTGCCGGAATCAGAGTCGTATACGACTGTAGGCGGTTTTCTGATGACCGAAGCGGGACACGTGCTCAAGCCGGGCGAGGTCGTGACGTACGACGGCCTGGTTTTTCACGTCGAGCGCGTTGAGAAGCGCCGCGTGATGCGCGTCAGGATGGAGATACTGGAAACAAACGGAGAAGGGGAAGCAAAGGATGAGCTGGATCGAGCACGTTCTAGCGCGTGAAATACTCGACTCGCGCGGCAATCCGACGGTCGAGGCGGAAGTGGTTCTGGAGGATGGCGAGATCGGCCGCGCGGCCGTGCCTTCGGGCGCTTCGACCGGCGAGCACGAAGCAGTGGAACTGCGCGACGGAGACGAGAAGCGCTACAACGGCAAAGGCGTGCTGAAAGCCGTGCAGAACGTCAACGAGATCATCGCGCCCGCGCTCGAAGGTTTCGACGCACTCGATCAAGCCGAAGTCGATCGCGCCTTGCTCGAGCTCGACGGCACGAAGACGAAGTCACACCTCGGCGCGAATGCTTTGCTTTCAGTTTCCCTCGCGACTGCCCGCGCGGCGGCGTTGTCGCTCGACTTGCCGTTATATCGTTATCTCGGTGGTCCAAACTCGCGCACGTTGCCGGTACCGATGATGAACATCATCAACGGCGGCGCGCACGCTGATAACAACGTCGACTTCCAGGAGTTCATGATCGTTCCGGTCGGCGCGCCGAATTTCAGCGAGGCGCTGCGGATGGGCGCAGAGATCTTTCACGCGTTAAAGACGGTGCTCAAGAAGAAAGGTTACGCGACGAGTGTCGGCGACGAAGGCGGTTTCGCACCGAACCTGCGTTCGAATGAAGAAGCGGTCGAGACGATTCTCGAGTCGATCGGGAAAGCGGGTTATGCAGCGGGAAGTGATTGCCTGCTCGCGCTCGATCCGGCGGCGAGCGAGTTTTATGATGACGGCGCCTATGTTTTCAAGAAGAGCGACAAGCGGCGGTTAACGAGCGATGCGATGGTCGAGTACTGGGAGAGCTGGTGCGACCAGTATCCCATAATCTCGATCGAAGACGGCATGGCCGAAAATGATTGGGACGGCTGGAAGTTACTGACAGACGAACTCGGCAAGCGCGTGCAACTCGTCGGCGACGATCTCTTCGTGACCAACACCGAGTTCCTGCAAAAGGGAATCGATCTCGGCGTCGCCAACTCGATCCTGATCAAGGTCAACCAGATCGGCACGCTCACAGAAACACTCGACTGCATCGAGCTCGCGCAAAGAAACTATCGCACGGCAATCATTTCGCATCGTTCCGGTGAGACTGAGGACCCGTTCATCGCGGATCTCGCGGTCGCAACCAACGCCGGCCAGATCAAGACCGGCTCGCTTTCGCGCACGGATCGCATCGCGAAATACAACCAGTTACTGCGCATTGAAGAAGATCTGCGCGACGCCTCACGCTATCCCGGGCTCCAGGCTTTTCATCAACAGCCACAAAGAGGCACAAAAGGCACAAAGAATGGGTAAGAAACGCGGGCCGCTCGCGCTGATCATCATTGACGGTTGGGGTTACTCACCGGCTCGCGAAGGCAACGCGATCGCGCTCGCCGCTACGCCTTTCTATGACGAACTCTGCGCGAAGTATCCGCAGACGCTGCTCGAGGCGCACGGCTCGCGCGTCGGTCTGCCCGCGGGTGTGATGGGCAACTCGGAAGTGGGCCATCTGAACATCGGTTCGGGCCGCGTGATCCGCATGGACGTGTCGCTCGTCGATCACGAGATCGAGACCGGCGAGTTTTTCCAGAACAAGGTGCTGAGGAGCGCGATGGAGGGCGCGCGCGATCGCGGCAAGGCGCTGCACTTGATGGGACTGTGTTCGGACGGCCAGGTCCACTCATCACTAACGCATCTCTACGCGTTGCTGGAACTCGCGAAAAAACTCAACCTCCCGCGCGTCTACGTTCACTGTTTTCTCGACGGCCGCGACACGCCACCCTCCTCTGCCGTGCAGTATCTCGCGACGTTGCAGCAGAAGCTGGAAACGATCGGGGTGGGCGAGATCGCCACGGTCGTCGGACGTTACTACGCGATGGACCGCGACAAGCGTTGGGAACGCACCAAACGCGCGTACGATCTGCTGGTCCACGGCGCCGGCGAACTCGCGAAGGATCCGATCGCGGCGGTCAACGCGTCGTACCAGCGCGGCGTCACAGACGAATTCGTCGAGCCGATCGTCATCGTGGACGAGACCGCCACGCCCGTCGCGACGATCAAGGACGACGACAGCGTGATCTTCTTCAACTTTCGTCCGGATCGCGCGCGCCAGTTAACCCGCGCGCTCGCCGTGCCCGGCTTCAACGAGTTTGACGTTTCCGATCGCCCGCGCACCGACTACGTTTGCTTTACGCTCTACGACCAGACTTTCGATCTGCCGATCGCGTTTCCGCCACGCCACCACAAAAACGTGCTCGCCGAAGTTTGGGCCAAAGTTTGTACGCGCAACTACCGCCTCGCCGAAACCGAGAAGTACGCCCACGTGACTTACTTCTTCAACGGCGGCGTCGAAAAGGAATTCCAGTGCGAGCGCCGGCTGCTCGTGCCGTCGCCAAAGATCGCCACTTACGATCTTCAGCCCGAGATGTCGGCGTTCAAAGTCACTGACAAGGTGCTGCGCGGCATCGATGAAGGCGAGACCGACGTGTTCGTCATCAACTTCGCGAATCCCGACATGGTCGGTCACACCGGCAAACTCGACAAGACCATCGAAGCCTGCCAGTACGTCGATACCTGTCTCGGCTGGATCACGAAACGCATTCGCGAAGCGCGCGGCACGACGATCATCACCGCCGATCACGGCAACGCCGAACAGATGATCGATCTGCTTACCGGAAACCCGCACACGGCGCACACGACCAATCCCGTTCCGTTTCATCTGATCGACGACGATTACATTGGCACGAAGCTGCGCGAAGGCGGCGCGCTCGAAGACGTCGCGCCGACGATGCTCGCGTTGCTGGGTCTCGAAAAACCTGTTGAGATGACCGGACGAGATTTGCGAGAGAGCTAGTTTTACGTGGCCTTCGATCCGCGCAACATCCTCGTCATCGATTTCGGCCAGCTCGGCGACGTCGTCCTGAGCCTGCCTGCCCTGCGCGCCATCCGCGACCGTTTCCCGCGCGCGAAGATCACCGTTGCTATTGGAAAACCCGGCGGTGAGATCATCAAACTGTCCGGTTACGCCAACGACGTGCTCGAAGTTGATCGCGTCGGGCTGCGCGACGGAAACAAGCTGGTCTCAATCGGGCGCATCATCAAATTTGTCGGTGACGTGCGTAAACAGAAGTACGACTTCGTCATCGATCTGCACAGTCTTTCCGAAACCAACCTGCTCGGTTTTCTTTCCGGCGCACCGCGACGGCTTTACGCGCGCCGGCCCGGACGCTCCATCGACATTCTCGCCAACTTCGAACCCCGCCCGCAGCGAGAAGCAAGGACTGCTCACGCCGTCGATCGTTATCTCGACGTGATCAAGCCGCTCGGAATCGAGAACGCGTCCCGCACGCCCGTGCTCAGAACCGCCGACGCCGCAAACACCGCCGTCGAAGTTTTGTTGAAAAAAGAGAAGGCCGACTCGGGCACGCTGCTCGTCGGCATCTTTCCGGGCGCCGGCAATAACTCCCGCCGCTGGCCCTTGGAACACTTCGCCGAAGTCGCCGATCATCTCGTCCGTAACGAACGCGTCCGGGTGATCGTCTTCGCCGGTCCGGAAGAGCGCGCGCTCCTGCCGCAAATGCGGCCATTGTTTCCGAAGGGCACGATCTTTTTCGACAAACTGACCATTCCACAGCTCGTCTCGGCCCAGGCGCGGCTGACGCTCTTTATCTCGAACGATACCGGTCCGGTGCATATTGCCGCAGCGGTAGGGACGCCGGTCGTGGTTGTCATGGACCGGCCGGACCATCACAGCTTCACGCCCGTCGGCGAGCAGCACCGGCTGATTTTTGGCCAGGAAATCACCCGGATTCCCGTAAAACAGGTCTACCAGGCCGCCCGCGAGGTTCTCTCTACCAGCCGCACCGACCGGCTAAGATCCCTATAGACAAACATCGTTTAACTCCGTTAGTATGGCTAGGGCTCGTTTGAGCTTCCGCCGGGACCGGGAGTAACCGCGCGCCTCACGAGTGTCTTTCCAAATTTAGCCTGCCTCAGCGAATTTAGGAGAAAACAATGCTTAGAACGTCGATTCGATTAAGTTTCTTCATGCTTGGCCTGCTGGTCCTTTTGGTCGCCACAGCCAGCGCCCAGACCAACCTGACAGCTAAAGCCGGAACCACCCCAGCCGTAAACGCCCCGGTCGAAAGTGATCGCTCCCGCGACGGCCTCGTCGGACCGGTTCGCCGCGTGCGTACCGAAGTCGCCAAGCTCGTAATGACAGACGGGCGCGTCGGTGAAGCCAAGCATGTGCTGGTCGAGCTTGCCGCGTACGACGTGAAGGGCAACAAGATTGAGAACCAGTATTTTCCAATCGCCGGCGCCACGCTGACGGGTAAGGAAGTCTACAAGTATGACGAAAAGGGCAACATCAGCGAGATGACGCTGCTCAATCCTGACGGCACGCTGCTCAGCAAAGAGATCTACAAATATGAGTTTGACTTCGCGGGCAACTGGAACAAGATGACGACTTCCGTCGCCGTCGTCGACAGCCGCGGCATCACCTTCGAACCTTCGGAAGTGACCTATCGCTCCATCATGTATTACCTCGATGAGAGCATGGTGAAGATGGCTGGCGGCGGCGCGACCACGCCTGATACGACCGCTCAACCCGCTGCGGCAAACACCGCTGCGAAACCCATCGTCGATCCGAAGGCCAACGCGAACAAAGCTCGTAACACCGCGACCACCGATCTGCCGACCGCTTCCAACGCAGCGACCAAACTCGCGGCAACTCCGGTGGACGTGAAATCCCCCGCGGTCAGCAGCAGTCAATCCATGCCGATGGTTAATCTCGACTCCGAGCCTCCGCCGAGCCCTGGTCCACGTCCGATCCTGAAGCCGATCTCGGGTGGTGTCTTGAACGGCACCGCGATCTCGTTACCCGCGCCGCTCTATCCCGAGTCTGCGAAGCGGATGAGAACTCAGGGCATCGTGGCGGTCGAGGTCGTGCTCGATGAAACGGGCAAAGTGATTTCGGCCAACGCTTCGAGTGGTCCAGCGGCGCTGCGCGACGCGGCGGTCCAGGCGGCTCTCAAGGCGAGGTTCTCTCCCACGAAACTTTCGGGCCAGCCCGTGAAGGTTTCCGGTGTGATCAACTACAAGTTCACGCTGACTCAATAAACCTGCCGTTTTTGCAGGCGCGCCGGATTCGTCCGGCGCGCCGTCCCCCCTCGTTTCCAACCTTTGATTTCGTTGTTTGTAGAAGGGACTAGTTCTCATGGCACTTACCGGACACCTCAGTGATCTTTCACTTTCCGAACTGATCGAGTTTTTCTGCAACCAGCGCAAGAGCGGCCGCCTTAAAGTTCTCTACCCGCAAGGCGCGGGCTATTTCTATCTGCAAGCAGGCTCGGTCGTCGACGCGCGCATTGGAGTGCTGCACGGCATCGACGCGGTCTATTACGCGCTGACGTTGCCGAACGCGGAGTTTGAATTCAGCGTCGACGCGCAGGCGGGCAACCGGACCATCAATCAGCCGTGGACGCAGGTCGTGCTGGAAGGCTTGCGACGGTTGGACGAGAACATCGCCCCGGGCACAGCGTTTCCGGCCGAATACGTGCACGACGCTGATGAGCTTCAGCCGACGACGAACAAAGAGGAGACGAGCGACGAACTTGAGAAATCGTTTGCGCCCGCGTTTCTGGCTTTCGGTAAAGAGTCGGTGGGACGCCGCAAGCCGCTGTTCATCGGCGCGGTAGCCGTCGCCGTGCTGGCGAGTGTGGCGGTGATTGGTGTTCCGGCTGGTTGGTACAGTGCGAAGAAAACGCCTGCCGCGGCACCAACGGAAACGGCGAGTCAAACGGCAGCGCCCCAAACTGCGCAGTCCCAGGCGCCGGTGCAGTCGCAACCGGCGAGTGAGGAATCAGCGCCGGCGAATGAAGATGCGGCGGCTGCCTTGAAACGCCAACGCGAG
>JADMIO011246951.1_pt1 | contig 15321 bp, 10 predicted proteins | sample 8958161 | NCBI WGS metagenome assembly JADMIO01 (sample SAMN16585339, study PRJNA669376) | soil metagenome | isolation source: Crop rotation soil | place: USA: Cullars Rotation, Alabama | collected 2011
CCGACGATGATTGAGCCGCTTGTGCCGGTAGATCTCGTGGTGGATCACTCGGTGCAGGTGGACTTTTTCGGGTCGGCGGATTCGATGCGGCAGAATCTGGAATTGGAGTTTCAGCGCAACCGGGAGCGTTACCAGCTTCTGAAATGGGGGCAGCAGGCGTTCAAGACGTTTAAGGTTGTGCCGCCCGGCATCGGCATTGTGCACCAAGTGAACTTGGAGTATCTGGCGAAGGGTGTGTTGAATGCCGGGGATGTTTACTATCCGGATACGCTGGTCGGGACGGATTCGCACACGACGATGATCAACGGACTCGGCATCGTTGGTTGGGGCGTTGGCGGTATCGAAGCGGAGGCCGGGATGCTGGGACAGCCGGTTTATTTCCTCACCCCGGAAGTTGTCGGCGTGCACATGACGGGCACACTGCGTACCGGCGTGACGGCAACTGATCTCGCGTTGCATGTGACGCAGATGCTGCGCAAGGCGAAGGTCGTCGGGAAATTTGTCGAGTTTTACGGCCCCGGTGCGACGAGCTTGCCGGTGGCGGATCGCGCCACGGTCGCGAACATGGCGCCGGAGTATGGCGCGACGATGGGTTTTTTCCCGGTCGATGACGAGTCGCTCAACTACATGCGCGGTACCGGTCGCACCAACGAGCAGGTCGTGGCGTTCGGCAATTATTTCAAGGCGCAAGGCATGTGGGGCATTCCGAAGAAAGGTCAGTGCGATTACAGCGTCGACCTCGAACTCGATCTCGCTGACGTGACACCGAGCGTGGCCGGGCCGAAGCGTCCCCAGGATCGGATCGAGTTGCCGAAGTTGAAGCAGGAATTCACCAAGTTGTTTTCGAAGCCGGTCACCGAGAGCGGTTACGGCAAAGCTGCCGGTGAAATCGGCAAACGCGTGGCCGTTCATTTGGGCGGGCAGAATGCCGTCAGCGCGCCGCAACCGTATGGTCAGACCAAAGATCGCGTCTCGAAAAGCGAATCGGAAATGCGCGATCAGCATCCGACGCCCGACCCGGTATCGACGACGACGACGCGCAATGGCGATTTCGAACTGGGGCACGGCTCAGTGGTCATCGCGGCGATTACGAGTTGCACGAATACGTCGAATCCCTCGGTGATGCTCGCGGCCGGTTTGCTGGCGAAGAAGGCGGTCGAACAAGGCTTGAAGGTGCCGGCGTACGTGAAGACTTCGCTCGCGCCCGGCTCACGCGTCGTCAGTGATTATCTCGCGAAAACTGGATTGCAGAAGCCGCTCGATACGCTGGGCTTCAATCTCGTCGGCTATGGCTGCACAACGTGCATCGGTAACTCCGGCCCCCTGCCCGCTCCGATTGAGGAGGCAGTCACGAAGAACGATCTCATCACCGCGAGCGTTTTGTCCGGTAATCGCAACTTCGAGGCGCGCGTTCATTCGAATGTGAAGGCGAACTTCCTCATGTCGCCGCCGTTGGTCGTCGCGTTCGCGCTGGCCGGCCGCGCGGACATCGATCTGACGAATGAACCGATTCAAAAAGACGTTTACCTCGAAGACATTTGGCCGACGCTCGAAGAAATCCAGGAAGCGATGAAGTCGGCGTTGAAGCCGGAAGTGTTCCGGTCGCTCTACAAAGATTTCGCAGCACAGAACCCGGCCTGGAACGAAATCCCGTCGTCGGTCGGCAACGTTTACAAGTGGGACGACAAGAGCACGTACATCCAAGAGCCGCCGTTCTTTACCGGCTTCGGAATGTCGGCCGGCACGATCACGGAGATCAAAGGCGCCAAGGCGCTCGGCATTTTCGGCGACAGCGTGACGACCGATCACATCAGCCCCGCCGGCAGCATCAAGAAGGATTCACCCGCCGGTAAGTTTCTCGTCACGAATGGCGTCCAGCCCCTGGACTTCAACAGCTACGGCGCGCGCCGCGGCAACGATCGGGTGATGACGCGCGGGACGTTTGCCAATGTGCGCATCAAGAATCTCATGGTGCCGGGCGTCGAAGGCGGCGTGACGAAGTTCAATGGTGAGATGTTGCCGATTTACGATGCGTCGATGAAGCATCAGCAGGCCGGTACGCCGTTGGTGATCTTTGCCGGGCAGGAGTACGGCACCGGCAGTTCGCGCGACTGGGCGGCGAAAGGGACGCGGTTGCTAGGTGTCAAGGCGGTGATCGCGGTAAGCTTCGAGCGCATTCACCGGTCGAATCTCGTCGGCATGGGTGTGTTGCCGTGTCAGTTCAAGGAGGGCACGACGGCGCAGACGCTCGGGCTGACCGGCACGGAGACGTTCGACATCCTCGGGCTCACCGAAAACGTGAAACCCCGGCAGGAGTTGACGCTGGTGATCAACGGCGATAAGCACGTGCCGGTGATTTGCCGGATCGATACCGCCATCGAAGTCGAGTACTACCGGCATGGTGGCATCCTGCCCTTTGTGCTTCGGCAACTCGTCGCGAAAGCCTGACCTATGCTGAAACGAAACACGTATTTCGTGAAGGAACGCGTCGCGTTCGCCAAACTGACCGACACGTACGACATTCTGGATCCAGAGACACAGGCTGCGATCGGCGTCGCGAAAGAAGAGCCGCCGGTATGGGCGACGGTGCTGCGGTTGCTCGTCAACAAGCAACTCATGCCGACGCGCGTTAACGTCTACGAGGACGAGAAGGCGCCGCCGGTATTTGCGATCACTTCGGGCTGGTTCCGGCATCGCACCCATATCCTGGACGCGAGCGGCAAGGTCTGCGGGTCGTTTCAGTCAAAGATGTTCACCATCGGCGGCGCGTTTCGCGTGTTGGATGAACACGGCCAACAGATCGCGGAAGTCAAAGGCGACTGGAAGGGCTGGAATTTCAAGTTCACCGATACCGCCGGGCGCGAACTCGGGCTGGTGACGAAGAAATGGGGCGGGATCGGCCGGGAGTTGTTCACCAGCGCCGACCAGTACGTCATTTCGCTGAACGATGCCGCGGGCGATCATGCTGCCGCGCGTATTCTGTTATTGGCTGCCGGGCTGGCGATTGACATCGTTTACAAGGAAAGCAAGTAGCCTGTCCGCCGCATGCGGATGCTTGACACCCTCCCCTCGCCCGGTATAGTGAAATGGAAATCGGACAAAAGTTGTCTGGTTTAACCACGTAAGGAATCGACGATGGCTGATACTCTCGAAATCATTGACCTGCATGCTCGAATCGAGGAGCGCGAAATCCTCAAGGGGCTCTCGCTTACCGTCCGCAAGGGCGAGGTCCACGCCATCATGGGGCCGAACGGTTCGGGCAAATCCACCCTCGCCAACGCCATCATGGGCAACCCGAAGTATGAGGTGACCAGCGGCAAGATTCTGATGAAGGGCGAGGACATTTTGGAGATGGAAGTGGACGAACGCGCGCGCAAGGGGCTGTTCCTCGCGTTTCAATATCCGTGCGAAGTGCCGGGCGTGCGGCAGGCCAACTTCCTGCGGCTGGCGGTGAATGCGCGCTTCGGGCGCGAGCTGGACGTCATGGAGTTTTACAGCAAGCTCGAGGACAAGATGAAGTTCCTCGACATCAACGAGGCGTTCATGAAGCGGTACCTCAACGAAGGTTTTTCGGGTGGCGAGAAGAAGCGCAACGAAATTTTGCAGATGATGATGCTCGAACCGGAGTTCGCCGTCATGGACGAGACCGATTCGGGCCTCGACATCGACGCGTTGAAGGTCGTTTCTCAAGGCGTAAACAAACTCCGCGGCCCGGACCTCGGCATCCTGATCATCACGCACTACGAACGTATTCTTCGCTACATCCAGCCTGACTTCATTCACATTCTCGTTGATGGGAAGATCGTGAAGTCGGGCGGCGCAGATCTCGCCGCGCATCTCGAAGAACACGGTTACGATTGGATCACGAAAGAAGCCGAGGCTACCCCGGCAAAGGTGTAAGCATGAGCACTCCAACTACTGATATTCTCCCCGGCGCGTACAAGGAAGGTTTTCACGACGACCTGAAGGCGTTGCGCACGGTGCCGAAGGGCGCGACGCACGAAGTCATCGATTACATGTGCGATGTGAAGAAGGAGCCGGACTGGATGCGGCAGTTCCGGCATCGCAGTCTTGATCTGTTCCGTAAGCAGGATTTGCCGGCATGGATGCCGGGGTTGCGCGACATCGACTACGATGCCATCACCTACTACATGAGTCCTGTCGAGAAATCGGCGCGCAAGTGGGAAGACGTGCCGGAAGATATTCGCAAGACGTACGACAAACTCGGCATCGCCAAAGAGGAGCAGAAACTTCTTGGCGGTTTAGGCGCGCAAATCGACTCCGAGATGGCGTACCACAACATTCAGGAATCGCTCTCGAAGAAAGGCGTTGTCTTCCTGAGCTGCGACGACGGTATGAAAGAGTTCCCGGAGCTCTTCAAGGAACATTTCGCCAAATCCATTCCGCCCGAGGACAACAAATTCGCCGCGCTCAATTCGGCGTTCTGGAGCGGCGGATCGTTCGTCTACGTCCCGAAGGGCGTCAAATGCGACGTGCCGCTCAGCGTGTACTTCCGCATCAACGCCGAGCAGTTCGGTCAATTCGAGCGCACACTCATCATCGTCGATGACGATTCGTTCTGCCACTACGTCGAAGGCTGCAGCGCGCCGGTCTACACGACGCACTCCGTGCACGCGGCGGTCGTCGAGATTTTCGTAAAGAACAAGGCGCGCTGCCGGTACACCACGATTCAAAACTGGTCCACCGACGTTTACAACCTCGTTACCAAACGTGCGATGGTCGGCAGCAAAGGCGTCATGGAATGGGTTGACGGCAATCTCGGCTCAAAGCGCACCGTCAAATATCCGTCGTGCTACATGATCGGCGAAGGCGCGCATGGTGAAGTGCTCAGTCTCGCGTCAGCCGACAAAGGCATGTGGCAGGATGCCGGCGCGAAGATGGTTTTCCTCGCCGACAACTGCACCGGCCGCATCAACTCCAAATCCATCAGCGGCCACGGTGGCCGGGCTTCCTACCGGGGGCTCGTCCAAGTCAACCCGCAGGCGAAGAACTGCCGGGTCCAAGTCAATTGCGACGCGCTCATTCTCGACGACAAGAGCCGGTCGGACACCTATCCGGTCATGGAAATCGACGGCGACCTCGCGACCGTCGAACACGAAGCCAGCGTCTCCAACGTCAGCGAAGAACAACTCTTTTACCTCACGAGCCGCGGCATCAAGAAAGAGGAAGCCGTTAGCATGATTGTCAACGGCTTCATCGAACCGATCGTGAAAGAATTGCCGATGGAATTCGCCGTCGAGATCAACCGGCTGATCAACCTGCAGATGGAAGGCTCGGTTGGATGAACGCACCGGCCTGGCTGGAAAAACAGCGCGACGTGGCGCGGCAGACGTTCGAACGTCTCCCCCTCCCCACGCGCCGGGATGTCGATTGGCAGCGGTTCGACATCCGCAAACTCAAACTCGATAACGTCGCCGCCCCGGCAGTCACCGAGAAACTCTCCGCGTCGCCCAACAGCGGCGTCATCTTCTGCGACATGGCCACCGCCATCGCCAAGCACGGCGATCTCCTGAAAGAATACCTTGGCAAAGGCATTGCGCCCGATGAACCGAACAAATTCAATGCGCTTCATTTGTCGCGCTGGAATACCGGCGCATTCCTCTACGTCCCGCGCGACGTGAAAGTTGCCCTTCCGCTGGAGATTCTCTACACGCTGACCGGCGCGAGCGGCTTCCCCCACACGCTCGTTGTCATCGAGCCCGGCGCGGAAGCGACGCTTGTCCAGAAATTCGTCGGCGGTGCCGGCGAGATGAGCATCCATGCTTCCGGCACGGAAGTCTTCGTCAAAGAAGGCGGCCACCTCCACTACATCAGCTACCAGAATTTCAATTCGAACGTCTACGACTTCACGCTCAAGCGCGCCCACGTCGCCCGCGATGCCGAGATCGATTGGGTCATCGGCATGTTTGGCTCGAGCTTCCAGCGGTACGACATCGAATGCGTTATGGAAGGCGAAGGCGGCAACAGTTTCATGTACGGCGTCGGCTTCGCGGAACACAGCCAGCAGTTCGGCCAGTTCACGAAGCAACACCACAAAACCGGCAACACCACCAGCGACCTCCTCTTCAAAAACGTCCTGCGCGACAGCGCCGTCACCAACTATTCCGGCACGATCAAAGTCGAAAAAAACGCCAACGGCACGAACGCGTACCAGTCGAACAAAAATTTAGTGCTCAGCGACAAAGTCAAGTGCGACACCAAGCCGATTCTTGAAATCGAATCCAACCAACTCCGTTGCACCCACGGCGCGACGGTTGGCCGGTTGGAAGAACAACACCTCTACTACCTCCGCGCCCGCGGCCTACCGGAAGAACAAGCCCGGGAAGTCCTCCTCGAAGCGTTCCTCGACCCCGTCCTCGCGCGGATCAAGGTGGAAAATGTTTACAAAGAATTCAGCGCGTTGATTCACGACAAGGTAATCCGCAAGTGAACGGCTCCCCCCTCACCTTAATCCTCTCCCCCGGTGGGGAGAGGAGCTCGGAGCAACTCCCCTCTCCCCTCGAGGGAGAGGGTCAGGGCGAGGGGACGCCGTTGGAGTCCCGATGAGAGATATCCTCGATGCCGTCGAGCTAGAGGAAATCCGCGACGACTTCCCGGTCCTGCGCCAACGCGTCCACGGCAAGCCGCTGATCTATTTCGACAACGCCGCGACTTCCCAAAAACCCCGGCAAGTCATCGAAGCGCTCAACGATTACTACGAGCGCTACAACGCCAACGTCCACCGCGGCATCCACGCCCTCGCCGAGCGCGCCACCAAAGAATACGAACGCGCCCGCGAAAAAATCGCTCGCTTCATCAACGCGCCGTCCACCGAAACCGTCATCTTCACCCGCGGCACCACCGAAGCGATCAACCTCGTCGCGTATTCCTGGGCGCGCGCCAATCTCAAAAAGGGCGACGAAATCCTTCTCACGTGGATGGAACACCACAGCAACATCGTCCCATGGTATCAGGTGGCCGAAGCCACCGGCGCCGTTATCAAACGCCTCGACCTGAAACCCGACGGCACCCTCGACAAACCGGCTTCCATCAGCGCGCGGACGAAACTCGTCGCCGTCACGCAATCTTCCAACGTCCTCGGCACGATCAACCCGGTCCGTCAGCTTGCCGACCTCGCCCACAAAGTCGGCGCGATCATCCTCGTGGACGGCGCCCAAAGCGTCCCCCACCTTGCCGTCGACGTCCAAGCGCTCGACGCTGACTTCTTCGCGTTCAGCGGCCACAAAATGTGCGGCCCGACCGCCTCCGGCATCCTCTACGGTCGCCGGCAACTCTTGGAAAAGATGCCGCCGTTCTTCGGTGGCGGCGAGATGATCCGCGAAGTCCGCGCCGATGGTTTCACGACCAACGACCTCCCCTACAAATTCGAAGCCGGTACCCCCAACATCGCTGAATCCATCGGGCTCGGCGTCGCCGTCGATTACCTTCAAAAGATCGGCCTCGAAAAGATCCGGCAACACGAAAAAGAGATCACCGCCTACGCCCTCGGCCGCCTCCAAGAGATGATCGAGATCAAGATTTATGGCCCGCTCGACGCCGAGAAACGCGGCGGCCTCGTCGCCTTCACCTTCAGCGACATCCACCCGCACGACCTCGCGACATTCTTCGACCAGGAAGGCATCGCCATCCGTGCCGGTCACCATTGCGCGATGCCCCTGCACAAACATCTCGGCATCGGCGCGACTGCCCGGGCCAGCTTTTATCTCTACAACACCCGGGACGAAGTCGACGCCTTCATCGCCACGTTGCAGAAGGCCAAGAAATTCTTCGGCGCGTGTCCCACGGGCCGAGCCCTTGGTTTCTAACCATTTAACAACTGGGAATGCCGCTGCGTGGTCGAATCCTCACTGGTGGACTTGTCTCCGCGGTGAACAACTGGTCGCACATTGTCTCGGCAGCCGGGTTGTCACAAAACAGAGCGCCATTTTGGACAGCGCTGCGGCGGATAAAATGTGGCGGCTGAGGAGCCGATTGGGCTTGGGGCTAGTTCTTGATTACGACAGATTCGGCGGTGAGCTGTTTGAGGCGGGCAGGATTGGGGAGATGACCGATGCCGGGGCCGGGGGCGAGTTTCATCGTCGACGGGCCGGCCAGGGTCAACGGCGGGTCGGAGAGGTCTTCCTTGTAAAACCGGCTGGTCGGGAAAATGTCGGAGGGATATTTCGAGTTGGCCAGAGTCGCCAACGCGCCGCAATGGGCGCCGCCGACGGAGGATTCGAGCATGCCGCCGATCCAGACGGGGATGCCGGCGGATTCGGCGACTTGGTTGATCGCGAGCGCGTTGGTGATGCCGCCGACGCGACCGGGTTTGATGTTGATCCAGCGACAGGCACCGAGTTCGATGGCTTGCTCGGCTTTGACGACGGAGGTGATGCTTTCGTCGAGGCAGATCGGGGTCTGGAGTTGTTTTTGCAATTGGGCGTGCTCGTGGAGATCATCGTGCATGAGCGGTTGTTCGATCATCGCCAGCTCAACTGCGTCGAGTTGCCGGAGCATCGGGGCATCGGTCAGCCGGTAGGCGCTGTTGCAGTCGACGTGGAATACCATTTTGGGAAACGTTTTGCGGACGGTCTTGATCATGTCGAGTTCCCAGCCAGGGCGGTACTTCAGTTTGACCCGCGTGAATCCTTGCCGGACGGCGCCGTCGATTTCTTTCAGGAGCGCGTCGACCGATTCCATCACGCCGAAGTCGGCGCCGACTTCGATGGTGTCGGACTTGCCGCCGATGAGTTGCCAGAGGGGTTTGCCTTGCAGCTGCCCGTGCAAATCCCACCACGCGAGGTCGAGGCCGGCTTTGGCGAAGAAGTTGCCTTTGAAAAGCGCGAGGTCGCTCTGAAGTTGCGCCCCCGAGGTGATATCTTTGCCGCAGAGCCGCGGGGCGAGCCAGTCGCGGGTGACGCCGAACACGCCCGCCGCCCATTCGGGACTGTAGGCCGGTGACGCCCACGGGCTGGTTTCGCCCCACCCCGATTTGCCGCCGCCGGTCATTTTCACGAGCACGCTTTCAATCTGGTACGTATCGCCAAACGCGGTGCGGAACGGATACACGAGCGGCATGTTGACGCGGTAGATTTCGATAGAGTCGATGAGCATGCGCGCGTTTATAGCGGTTGCCGCATGTGGTAGCAACGCCTCTATGAAGCGTTACCGGCCGCAGCACCGGCTACGGCACGAATCGCACCCGGTAATAACGCGGGGGCGGGTTCGTGGCGCGGCCAACATCGAGGTAACTCGAGGTCACATCACCACTGCCGGGGACGATGAAGTTAGTGCTGCTGTTCGGAAAACCGCTGCCGAGGACCGCGGTGGATTCAATGACGTTCGTCCGTCCACCACCCGCCTGCCAGTTGATCTGAAGATCGGCACCGGAAATGACGACGGAGCGGATACGAAACACGGAAGCGGAATTTGTCGGATCAAGACCGGCCAAGAACTTGAACAGATTATTTTGGCCGGTGCCGTCGTAGTCGCAAGCGGCGCAGGATTGAAAATTGGTTGTGGTGCCGGTCGGATCGACAAACCCGAAGTATTGCGCCCGCCACGCGTCAGTAACGCCGTCGCCCACGCTGTCGAGTGGCGGCAGAATGATGGTGAGCGCGGCCACGCTGCTCGTCACGCTCCCCCACGCGTTGGAAACGATCACGGCATAATTGCCGGCGTCATTCGTCGTGGTGGTGCTCAAGGACAATGTCGCGTTGGTCGCGCCGGTGATGTTCCCGGCTTCCGGGAGATTCAGGCCGGCCAGTTGCCATTGATAGAACAATGGCGCGGTCCCGGTCGCGACGACGGCAAAGCTGGCTGGCAAGCCGTTGGTGACGGCCAGCGGCTGCGGCTGCACTGTGATGGCGGGCGGCGCCAACAGCACGCCTTCGCGAATGACGTGATTGTTGGCGTCGCAGATGTGGATCGTCTTGTTGTTGTCGACGGTGATGCCGGATGGCCCGTTGAAACGGGCGGCGGAGTTGGTGCCGTCAGTCAAACCGGTGCTCAACGCCAAACCACCAATCGTCGTGGTCACCCAATTCGTTCCGACCGGCGTCATCTTGCGAATCGTGTGGTTCGCGCTGTCGGCAATGTAAAGCGCGCCGTCAGTGTCGACGGCGACCCCGACCGGATTGTTGAAGAGCGCGGCCCGGTTCGTGCCGTCCACACTGCCGGCGATCAAGAACGAACCGCTGCCGGCAATCGTGCTCGTCACCCAGTTGGTGTCGGTGCGGACGATTTTACGGACGGAATTGTTGTAGGTATCGACCACGTAGAGGGTGCCGTTGTTCTTATCGACCGTGATGCCGGAGGGGTAGAAGAACTGCGCCTGAAAGTTGGTGCCGTCCGCGTTGCCGCCCGGCGTGAACAGCGGCGTCCCGGGCGGATACGGCATCCCGAAGACCGTCGTGGTCACCCAATTCGTCCCGGCGGGAGTGAGCAACCGAAATGTATTGTTAGTGGTGTCGACCACGTAAAATCCGTTGCTCGCGTCGAACGCCATGCCCGTCGGATACGTGAACCGCGCGGCGGTATTCGTGCCATCGGCCCGGCCATAGACATGAAATGCCCCGGCGAGCGTACTCACCACCCAATTTGTCCCCACGGGACGGATGCGGCGAATGGTCGCGTGGTACGATTCGGAGACGTAGAGATCACCGTTTGTGTCGGCAATCACTCCAGCGGGATCGTTGAAGCGCGCCGTGCGATTGGTGCCGTTCACGCTACCGAAATCGCCGAGGAACGGGGAACCGGCCAACGTCGTCGTTATCCAATTCGTCCCGCTGCGTTGGAGGCGCCGAATGATTTGTCCTGATCGGTCGACTTCGTAGAGCGTGCCGGTTGAATCCTGATGCAGTCCCGCCGGCCCGTAGAAAGTCGCGTCGTTATTGGTACCGTCTGCATTGCCAAACGTTCCGGCCAGACTCCCGGCAATCGTCGTCCAGGTATACGTCTGCGCCGAACCACTCGCGCTCGCCACCAGCCACACACTCAACGCCAGCCATCTCATGCGCCTGCCTCCTGTCCAACAATCTTCCCGCCGACGATCTCCAACACCCGCTCACCGCGTTTGGCGACATGTTTGTCGTGCGTCACCATCACCAATGTCGCAGCGGTCTCCGCGCGCATTTTCCAGAGCAAGTCGAGGATCGATTCGCTGGTCTTGTCGTCGAGATTGCCGGTCGGCTCGTCGGCGAGCAGCAGCGTCGGCCGATTCATCAACGCGCGGGCAATCGCCACGCGTTGCTGTTCGCCGCCGCTGAGTTCAGCGGGCCGGTGTTCCAGCCGGTCACCGAGTCCGACCGCGTGGAGCAACTCCCGGCCGCGCTCGGTCTCCCGCCGGCCCGCCACCATGGCCGGCACGCAAACATTTTCCAACGCGTCCAGTTCCGGCAGGAGATTGTATGATTGAAAGACAAACCCGACGTGTTCGTTGCGCCAACGCGTCCGGTTTAACTCACGTAAGGGGGTGCCGTCGAACGTCACCGCGCCGGCGGTCGGTTTGTCCAGTCCGCCGAGCAGATGGAGCAACGTGCTCTTACCGGCCCCGGACGCGCCGACGATGACGACGACTTCGGCCGGTTTGATGTCGAGGTTCACGCCTTGCAGCACCTCGACGGTATGTTTCCCGAGCCGGTAGGTCTTGCGCAGATCGCGCGCGGAAAGAATGGCGTCACTCATGCCGGAGTGCCTCCACCGGTTCGAGGTACGCCGCCCACAGCGCCGGCAAGACTCCGCCGAGGGTCGCGATGATCTGGGCTGAGACTCCAATGGTCACGAGGTCGCGCGTGGTCAGGTACGTGGGGATTTTGATGAGGTTGTAAATTTCGCGCGGGAAAAGATCGAGGTGGAGGACGTCCGAGAGAAATACGCGCACTTGTTCGATGTGATCAATCGTGAGCAACCCGAGCACGATGCCCACTACCACGCCGATCAGGCCCACGATGAATCCCTGGAAGAGGAACAACCGCGCGACGCGAAACGGCGACGCGCCCATCGCTTTCATCACGCCGATCTCGTTGGTTTTTTGGGCGGCGACCGTGATGAGCGTGCCCATCACGCAGAACGCCGCGACCACGATGACAAGGCTGAGGATGAGAAACATCGCGGTCTTCTCGACTTGGATCGCGCCGAGAAGTTTTTGATTCATGTCCATCCACGTCTGCGCCCGCAAGTGGCCGGGCAGTTTCTTGTCGAGCGCCTGCGCGACTTCATGCGCGCCGCCAAACGGATCGTCGGTCGTCAACTCGACCCCATGAATGCCGCCGTTGAGATTGTAGAGTTCCTGTGCCGTTTCGAGTGACGTGAAGATCAGACCGATGTCGTACTCGTACATACCGGACTGAAAGATGCCGGTCACCGTGAGTTCGAGGGGCAAATAAACTTCATCGCCCTTTTTCTCGATATTGCGCGGCGAGTAGACGGTGATCTTGTCGCCAACGAAGATGCCGTATTGTTGCGCGAGTTCCTCGCCGATGACAACCTTCTCACCGTCGAGGTCGAGTTTGCCGGCACGGATGTAATCGGCCACCCGGCTCACTTTCACTTCCCGCGCCGGGTCGATGCCTTTGAGGTAGGGCGTCGCGACGTGTTTGTTGAATTCCACGAGCACCAAGCCCATCGCGAACGGGGCCGCCGCTTTCACGCGCGGGGTGTGGAGGATCGTGTCGATGAGTTCGTCACCGTTTTTGATGATGCCGCCGGTCACCGTGACGTGAGCGTGCAGGCTCATGAGTTTCTCGCGGAGTTCGCGGTCGAACCCGCTCATCACCGCGATGACGACGATGAGCACCCACACGCCAATCGTCACTCCGAGCAGGGAGATCAGCGTGATCGCGGAAACGAAGCTGCGTTTCGGTTTGAGATACCGGAGGCCGAGGAACAGTTCGAACGGCAGCCGCGTCATGCCTGTGGCCGCAGTTGCGGAAACAGAATCACGTCGCGAATACTTTCGGCCCCGGCCAGCATCATCACGAGCCGGTCGATGCCGATGCCCATCCCGCCGGCGGGCGGCATGCCGTGTTCGAGCGCGGTCAGAAAATCCTCATCGAGTTTTTCAGCGTGACCGGCCGCCTGTTCGAGCAACCGGGTGCGTTGCACGACCGGGTCGTTCAACTCGGAGTACGCCGGCGCAATTTCCTGGCCGTTGATGATGAGCTCGAATACGTCCACGATGCTGGCATCCTGCTTGTTCGGCTTCGCGAGCACCACCAACTCGGCCGGCAAGTGCGTCACAAACGTCGGATTCATCAACGTCGGCTCGATCGTCTTTTCGAAAATCGCGTTGGTCACTTCGTAATCGGGCGCATCCGGTGGGAACTCCACACCCAGCTGCGTCGCGCGCAGTTTCCGGTCGCCCGGCGAAAGCGTGAACCAGTCCTGGCCAATCCGTTCCTCGACAATTTCCCGGTACGTCACGCGGCGCCACGGCGGCGTCAGGTCGATGTCCGTGCCGTCGTAGCGTTTCACGAGCAACGAATCGAACACGTTCTCCGCGACCGTCACGACGAGTCCCTGCACCAAATCCATCATCGTCTCGAAATCGCCGTACGCTTGATACACTTCGAGCATCGTGAATTCGGGGTTGTGCCGGCGGGAGATGCCTTCATTGCGGAAGTTGCGATTGATCTCGTACACCTTTTCGTAGCCGCCCACGAGCAGCCGCTTCAAATACAGCTCGGGGGCGACCCGCAGAAATAAATCGATATCCAGCGCGTTGTGGTGCGTCTTGAACGGCTCCGCCGCCGCCCCGCCGGCAATCGGCTGCATCATCGGCGTCTCGACTTCCACGAAACCGCGGCCATCGAGAAACTTCCGAATCTCGCCGACGATCTTGCTGCGCAGCAAAAAGACCTCGCGTGCCCGGTCATTCAGCCACAAATCGAGATAACGTTGCCGGAGGCGCATCTCCGTGTCTTTGATGCCGAAATGCTCTTTCGGCAACGGCCGGATCGCCTTGCTCAAGATCGTGAAACTCTCCACCCGCACCGTCAACTCCCCGGCATGCGTCACGAACAGCTTGCCGGTCACCCCGATCAAATCGCCAAGATCCACGAAATGTTTGAACAGCTCGAATTGCTCGTCGTTGAGCACCTTTTTCTGCACGTAAAGCTGGATGCGGCCCGACGAATCCTTCAGGTCCGCGAACATGCTCTTGCCCATATCGCGATGGCTCATCAACCGCCCTGCCAGCCGCACCTCGCGCTCAGGTTGCATATTCTCGCGCGCGACCGCAATGGTTTCATGCACATCAAACCGGCCACCGTAGGGATCAATCCCCTTTTCCAACAGCTTGGCGCGTTTTTCGAGGCGCGCCTGAATCTGATCGTTGCCTTCCATGCCGCGCAAGATAGCCACTCGTCCTCCGATGAGCAACGCCGAACTCTACGGCACGAGGTTAATCCGGTAGAATCGAGCCGGGATGTTCGTCGTACCACCCGCATCGAGATAGTTCGTCGTCACGTCGCCGAGGCCGGTGATGATGATATTCGAGCTGATGTCGAAATAATCGGTGGTTAGATTATTCGCCGCCTGCACCACGTTGGTATGCCCGCCGGCGGTGCTCCAAGTGATAAGGACACCGTTGCTCAGGATGGCGATGCCGGCAATCTGCAGCGTCGAGGCTGCGTTCGTCGGTGACGTGCCGGCGCGATACTCCTGAAGATTCGTGAAACCGTCCCCGTCGGGATCATCGCCGGCATCGGCGGGGTTGAGCGGCTCGAGATCGAACGCGTTCGGAATGCTGTCGCCATCGGCGTCGGCGCCAGGGGCCAGGTTGGTCGCGGTGATCGAGAGCGTGCCGCCGGTCCGCACGAAACGACCACAAGGGTTTGTTATCACCAGCTCGTCGATCGTCAGCGAGCCGGAGTTTAACGTGAGCGTGCCGCCGCCGATGGTGCACACGTTCGCCGTCAATTCGCCACCCGTCAGCACCACCGCACCCGTGCCGGAACATTCGTAGCCGATGTACAGACTGCTCACCTCCACGCTCCCACCGGCCACCGTCAGAGTTCCACCGGACAAAATCCCGACCGCCATGTCGCTGGCGCGCACCACTCCACCGGACACGATCATCTGCGCCGGTGTGCTTGCGCCGATGTAGCTGAAATCGTTGGTCATGACCAACTCGCCGCCGGTGATCCACGTGGTGGGCGTGGCGTTCGTCGAACCGCCGGAGAAAAAGTTGCGCAGCACGGTGACGGTGCCGGCGTTGAGCGTGAACGTGCCGCACGATGAGGCGTTGCCGCCGAGGAGCACGTCGAGGCAACGCACGTCCGCGTTCGAAACCAAGATGTTCGCAACTCCCAGACCGCTGCC
>JADMIO012796847.1_pt1 | contig 15317 bp, 21 predicted proteins | sample 8958161 | NCBI WGS metagenome assembly JADMIO01 (sample SAMN16585339, study PRJNA669376) | soil metagenome | isolation source: Crop rotation soil | place: USA: Cullars Rotation, Alabama | collected 2011
CTTTCCCGAACTGGAAGCCGTCGGGCGCGACCTTCTCCCACGTTTCCCAGCTCTTCGGTTTCTGGCGGCCGTAGAAAGTGGCGTTGATCTCGATCGCGCTCATCGCCTGAGTCGCGAATTCGCACTCTTTGACCTGGGGTAGCTTGTCGGGATAGAAGACGCCGCGCCACGGCGCGTAGGTCCAGCCGCCGATACCGATGCGGATCTTGCCGTCAGCCATCCATCCGCCCTTAGCGGATTAGCGCAATCTGGGGAGTCCCATTGCTGCGCGCAGCGGCGCGGGTGGAGATGAAGCCTTCGAGCGGCGTGCCGTCATCGTCCTTGATGAGCCAGCGATGCGCGACGAACGTCGGCTGGAGCACCTGCTGGCCTTCGGTCAGCTGCGCGTAGGGCCGCTCCGTCCCGTCGAACGCGACCCAGAAGATGCGCACGGGGCGATTGCGGACGTTGATGAACAGGATCTGCGACGGCGCATTCGGGCTGAAATATGGGTGTCCGACCACCGCGTCGGCCGGGACCGAGTCAATCTCCTGAGCGAATGCGGAGGTACTGGACATCAGGAGCATGCAAGGAAGTACTCGGCGCAACATGGCCATTCTCCTCGAGCCTTGGATGAGCTGTTGTTCAACGTTCCGCCGCAAAAGGGAAGGCGGTAAGGCCTGATCATGCCTGACATTCGCAACATCGTCATCCTGACCGGCGCCGGGATTTCGGCCGAGAGCGGGCTCGCGACCTTTCGCGGGCCGGACGGGCTGTGGGAAGGGCATCGCGTCGAAAGTATCTGAACAGTTCGGCACCCCTGTCACAGGACTGAAACATTCCGATGTGCAAGGGTGTCAGATGAAGGTTCACGGATACCGTCGCTGGTCGGACCAGCACCAGTCGAGGGGCTCATCTCTAAGCCGTCAAACAGGCGACATCGAAGCGTTCGCCCGTGAGCTTGGGTGGAACATCGTCGAGTGGATCACTGAGGATGGAGTTAGCGCCTCGACCGGGGCCAACCTCGAAAAGGGGCAGCTTGGTCGTTTCGAGAAGCGGGTGCGCGCTGAGGAGTTCGCTGACTCCGAACACTGTCTCATGGTTGAGCGCATGGACAGGCTACTCAGGCTCAATGAGTTCGACGCCATCCGGTGGTTCGGTGACATGGTGGAATGTGGCCTGACCATCGCCTTGGCTGACAAGAAGATGGTCGTTGACCGTCATAGCATCAGAAATCAGACGGCTCAGCTTCGTCAGATCATAGACGACATGAAGGCCGCTCGTGACTACACCGACTTGCTTGGCACTCGTGTCCGGGCTGCGTGGCAGACCATGCGCGACGGGAAGAAGATAATGGCTGAGCGCGATGGTGTGGTTGGCGGGTTGACCATCGTGGGTGACCGTCAGGATGTGACCCGCATCGAAGTGCTTCGTGGCAAGCGCACCGACTCGTATTGGGTTAACTCTTTCGCTGAGGCCCTTAGCGTGGGTGATGAGATCACTGACGGTCAGGAGCTTGGAACGCTGTGCCAGAAAGTTCACGCTGAGAGCACATGCCCTGCTTGGCTTGAGATCATCGAGAACCGCACGGCCTTCCGGATACGTCCGGACATTTGCGCGATCATCGAGACCATCTTCTTCCTCTACGTCAACACGGCGCTGGGTGCCCGTGGTCTGGCGAAGCTCTTGAATGGGTGGAGCGCTGAACTTCACGGCTTCCTTGGTCCCGACCCTTTCGCACAATACCGCTTCAACGGTGCCGTTCCCGTGCTGCGTGACGGGCGCTGCTGGCATGGCTCGACCATCAAGGCGTTGCTGAAGAACCGCGCTGTGCTCGGTGAATACGAGTATGCCGTAAAGCGGCAGAAGAACGGTGTGGTCGTTGCTGACTACTTTCCACAGATTATCCCTGACGCGCTCTTTCAGGCTGCGAACGACAGGAAGCTGACGAAGATCAAGTCGAACCGGAGCCGCACCAGCGCGGTGCGCAACCTGTTCAGCGACGTTGGCCGCTGCTTCAAGTGTGACAGCAAGTTGACCTTCGTCACGAAGCGTAAGCGTGCTGACGGGCGCTTCGATTCCTATGCCTACTGTTCGAACGCCTATCTTAATCAAGGCTGCGCAGAGAAGAACGGCATCCGAATGATCGCCGTCGAAGACACCGTTCTCGACAACCTGCTTGAGCTTGCGATGGACGACGAGCACTTCATCGACGAGCAAAACCTCCCTGAACTTCGCCGCGAGGTCGCTGAGAAGCGACGGGTGGCGGACGATCTTCAACGCCAGATTGCAACGCTCATGGCGCTTATCAGAGACCCGTCCTTCAAGCGGACTGCCGCCTTTGATGTGCCGCTACGCACGGCCATGCTGGAAGAAGAAGCTGCTCAGGAAGCGCTCAAAGCCGCCTCTGAGCGGCTTTCAGAAGCTCAAGGCTCCGTGACACCGCAGGAGCACGTTAAGCGCGTCAGCGCCATTAGAGCGGATTTGTGGTGCGCTGACGAAGCCAAGGGTCAGGCGGCGAGGCTCAAGGTCAAGATGGCGCTAAACGATCTCGTGGAAGTCTTCTACGTGAGTGCTGAGCACCGTCAGGCTGTGGTCGTGTTAAAACGTGCGGTCAGGCATATGGTCCTCGACTGGCGCGGGAAGCTCACGTCCGACGTGAAAATCTGGCGCACGGAGCCCGCTGACAGAGACCCTCCAGCCGTTCGCGCGTATTTCGAGCGCATGGCTCAGAGCAAAGCCGCGTAGGCGGTCACGGCACGCTCAGCTTCACGTATCGACCACCGGTTTTTCCGCAGCGGCACGTCAGCCGCTTCAGATCAGCAAGTGTCTTCGGCTTCGGCTCCATCGCTTCGGACAGCGCCAGCAAGTCCAGTGGGCCGGTTGCTACTTCACACTCGGTGCAGACCAGTTCGACGGTGATCTCGTCAGCAACCGCATCGGCAATGGTGAACGGCCAAATCCGATCAGGGGGCACATCGGTCCTCGTCACTTCCATCGTTGTTGCGCCCCGATGCTCCTTCCACTGGTTCGTAAGTCTGTAGCCCTGCGCGATTAGCCGATTTGCGTGGTTTGTTTCAGATACGAGCGATTGGAGATGCGTTGCTACCCGCTCGACTACCTCGAACCTTGGGCATGATCCCTTTCGCCAAATCTGCACCACCCGCTTATCCGTGAGCTTGCGGGGACGCCGAGCATATTCCTCGGCGTAGCTGAATCTCCGAACAACTCGCGACGGGAAGTCGCGCGTTTGCCCGACGTAGAAAATGGCTCCGTCAGCGCTACCGAGGGGATCGCGCTCGGTCGGATCGCGCATAATGTAAGTGACCCACTCATCCTTCCTCGCCATCTCGCGAGTGCGAGCGATCTCCTCCTGCACCCGCCGCCTGATGTCGCGATTTGGATGATAACGCTGACCCATTGTCCCACCCGATGACTTCCAAGGATTCGCAATGAATTGCCGCTCACGGCTATAACCGATGTATGGAAAAAGCGTCAGTCTTGGGAGCGGAGGAACCTCAACCGACAAGCGCGGAGGCGGTGGCGCTTTCGTCCATCGTCACGTGGTCCGAATCGTGCCCGGATTGGCAGCGGGATGCGCTTCGGCGGATTGCTTTGAACGATAAGCTTGAGACGAGCGACATCGACGAACTCGTGGCGATCTGCAAAGGGGCCGCAGAGGGGCAGCCCATCACAGCAGACCATATCCGTGATCCGGCTGCCGGATCGGCGGCGGTCACTCTCTCCGCTCTGCACGGCGCTCGCCACGTGAACGCCATCGTGCCGAACGAACGCCTGCCCTTCAACAAAGTCGGGGTCACAGTCGTTTACGGGGACAATGGAGCCGGAAAAACCGGCTACGCTCGCGTTCTCAAGAAAGTTTGCCGCGCGCGCTCGATGGGCAAGGACGAGGCGATCCTCACCAACATCTACGAGACGAACCCCGGCACTCCCACCGCTGAAATCGACTTCAGCCTGAACGGCCAGAAAAGGACCGCGACGTGGAAGCTTGGACAACCGAGCGATCCGCTGCTCTCCGCCGTCAGCGTCTTCGATTCACGAACGGCGAACGTGCACGTCAACCAAACGAACGATGTCGCCTACACCCCGCTGCCCCTAAAAATTCTCGCCGCGCTGGCGCAGGCGTGTCAGGACGTGAAAGGCAAACTGTCCGCCGAGATCGACGCGCTTCAGAAACAAACCCCGGTGGCCCTCACGTTCCCCACCTGCAAAGCGGGAACGGCGGTCGGGAAACTCATTGAGGGGCTTGGACAGAGAACCAACCCTGCCGACGTGGAGACCTTGGCAACGCTGACCGAAGCCGAGCGGGCGCACCTCGATCAACTCAATAGCGATCTCGCCGCGAACCCTGCGAAAACTGCGTCGCGTCATCTTGCGCTGAAAGCGAAGATCGACGGTTTCGTTGGCCGACTGGAGGCGCTCGCCTCCATCGTCGAGGACAACTCCGCAGAATCACTGCGAGGCTTGGCGGCTCAGGCCGATGTTGCCCGCACCGCTGCAATGGCGGCTTCAACGGCACTCTTTGCGGATGAGCCGCTGCCGAACATCGGCTCCGATGTCTGGCGGGCGTTGTGGGAAGCGGCTCGGAGATACTCCGAGGCTGAAGCCTACATTGGCCGACCGTTTCCGGTCATTGAGGAAGCCGTTTGCGTCCTCTGCCAGCAGAATCTGAACCCGCAGGCCGCAGAGAGGATGGGCCGCTTCGAGGCTTTCGTAAGAGACGACAGTAAGCAGAAGGAAGCTGAAGCGGTCGCCGCATATAAAGGTGCGCTTGAGGATTTCGAGGCGAAGGGTCTCTCGCGCAGTGAAATTCGTGGGATGGTGACCTGCCTGCGCGACGAGCTTGGCAGTGATGAACTCGCGAAAAAGGTTCGGCGCGCGACAATTCTGATGATGCGGCGGCACCACCGGATTCTGCGCCATCACGCCGAAGAACGACCCCTCGCATATCCGCCTGCCGAGCCCGCGCCACTCGCTGCTCTTCGCGACAGTGCCGACGATCTCGCCACACGTGCTGACGGTCTGATTGCAGAAGCGGACTCGGACGCGCGTGTGAAGCTCATCGCCGAGCGGGACGAACTATCCGACCGGCTTTGGCTGCTCGGCATGAAAGCGGACGTGTTGGCTGAGATCGAGCGCCGCAAGGAAATCGACGCTCTTGAGAGCGCCTGCAAGGACACCGCGAGCAACAGGATAACGTCGAAGAGCACCGAGATCGCGCAGCAGGTCGTTACCGACGCTCTTCGTGCGCAGTTCGCGAAGGAGGTCGCGAGACTGGACATTGGCATGCTCGCCATCGAGCTAAAACAGGAACGCAGCAACTTCGGGGTGCCGAAGTTCAAGGTTGCGCTTACCCGCAAACCCACCGCTCATGTCGGTGAGGTCTTCTCGGAAGGCGAGCAGCGCTGCGTCGCATTGGCGGCGTTCTTGGCTGAGTTGGCGACGGCAGACGGCAAGTCAGGGATCGTGTTCGATGACCCAGTTTCATCGCTCGACCACGGCCATCGAGAGGCAATTGCCAAACGGCTCGCGGAGGAAGGCCAGCACCGTCAAATTATTGTCTTCACTCATGACCTCGCGTTCCTGTTCCTGCTGGATGAGGCTTGTCGCGACCAGAATCCACCGACCCAGATCGCGGTGCGCTCGGTTAGCAAGGGCGAGAATTATGCCGGTTACGTGAACGACAATCCGCCAATGAAGGCGCAAGTTATCGGCAAGTGGATCGAAGCTATGCAGAACAGACTCGATAACGAGAGGGTGCTTCATGAGCGCGGCGATCAAGGCGCATGGGAAACCAGTGTGCGCAGCCTGCAAGAGCAGCTTCGAACGACATGGGAGCGAGCCGTCGAAGAGGCCGTGGGTCATGTCGTTAAGCGGCTTGGGAACAAGGTCTCGACGGGGGGACTGGCAAAGCTGACAGCCATCACGCTCGATGACTGCAAGTCGATGCGTGCCGCGTTTGGACGCTGCTCGGAGCTTCTACATAGCGAAGCAGTGGGGTTGAATAAGCCGTTGCCGCATCCGGATAAGATTCAAGCTGAGATAACGGTGCTGAAAGAATGGGTGGAATCCGTGCGGCAGCGGCAGAACGCCATCAAGACCGTTTGAGTCGATGGCGGGGAAGTGCCGTCACTTCTCGTTCGCCAGTTTCCAGAGACCCCATATATGTGCTCGGAACTCAGGCGAGAGCTTGCCTTTTTCGATCTCCGTTAAGGCGAGCCATTCCTCGATATCCGCGCGCGTCGAGCCACGAAAACGCTGTGTCAGCGTCCAGCGCTTCACCTCTTCAGCCGACCAATAAGACTTCGATCCACGGCGCTCGTGAGCGGTTGGAAAGCCTGATTCTTCAATTCGCCGATACAACGTCGCCCGCGACCATTTGAACATTTTCAGGATGTCTGCGGTCGATAGCATGAGACAGGTAAGTATCTGCTATCTCGACGTTCTCAAAATAAAACTCGACGAATGGTTGACGCGTGAGAGCCTCCTCTCATGTTGTCACCGCGCGCAGATGTTCGTCAGGGATCGGGCTTCCGCCTCATCCACGGCGACTGTCTGTCGAGGATGCGCGACATCGAAGCTGGCTCCGTTCAACTCGTCATTGCTGACCTCCCTTACGGCAACGGCAAAACCGGCTGCCATTGGGATGTTCAAATCGATCTTCAGAGGTTCTGGCGCGAGGTGCGGCGCGTCCTCAAACCGCTTGGAACGATAGTCGCATTCGGCGCTCAGCCTTTCACTACGGATTTGGTTAGCTCGAACCGCGACTGGTTCCGCTACTCGCTTGTCTGGAAGAAATCCCGACCGACCGGCTTCCCGCAGTCTGGTTGCCGCCCGCTCGCGGAGCACGAAGACATCCTCGTATTCTGCGCTGGGAATTTCGCCTCCGGGGACCACAACGCGCCGACCCGTGGCATTTACAATCCGCAGGGCCTCGTTGAACTGGAGAGGCCACTTGTGCGGAAGTCGGAACACCGTGTCCGGTTTCTCAGCCGCACTGTGTTCAAGGGCACGACCCAAACGCATACAAACTTCCCGCGCTCGGTTTTGGAGTTCAAGAGCGTGCACAGGCCGCTGCACCCGACCGAGAAGCCAGTGTCTTTGCTGGGGTATCTAATCCGCACTTACAGCAATCCCCGGCGATCTCGTTCTCGACCCCACGGCAGGCAGCGGCTCAACCGGAGAGGCTGCACTTTTCGAAGGACGCGAGTTCGCCGGATTCGAAAAGGACGAATTGTTCTTCAACTTGGCGGCGAACCGACTGTCGGCGGTAGCAGCGCAACATCGTGACGATGAGCCCGGACATTCTGTATCGAAATCGACCGAATGCGATACACCTTCCGATGGCGTATCGAAAAATACCTTGCAATCTGTTTCGATACAGGTAGAAAAGGGATACACGTTTTCGATACAGGAGCCGCAGGCAATGGCCCGCACGTTCGCATACTGCCGCGTCAGCACGAGTGACCAAACGACGGACAATCAAGTCCACGAAATTGAAGCGGCAGGCTTCAAGGTCGAGCCTAAGCGAGTCATCGCTGAAACGATCTCAGGCTCGGTGCCTGCGATGCAGCGCAAGGGCTTTGCCAAGCTCATCGACCGGCTTGAGAACGGCGACATTTTGATCGTCACCAAACTCGACCGCTTGGGCCGGAATGCGATGGACGTGCGCGCGACGGTCGAGTTGCTCGCGGCTGCGGGCGTCCGGGTGCACTGCCTCGCTCTTGGAGGTGTGGATTTAACGAGTGCGGCGGGCAAAATGACGATGGGCGTGCTCACCGCCGTTGCCGAATTTGAGCGCGACCTGCTGATCGAAAGGACTCAGGCAGGATTGATGCGCGTGAAGGCTGAAGGAAAGAAGACGCTGGGACGGCCTGCGTCGCTTTCGGCAGCCCAACAAGTCGCGATCCGCGAGAGCCGCGCAAAGGGCGCATCGCTGGGCTCGCTGGCGAAGCAATACGGCGTTAGCCGCGCGGCCATCCAGCGCGTCGAGAAGCGGGCATGACAGCCGCCTGACGTTTCGACATCTCTCGAATTATTCTTGACGGACATCTTTCGTCGAGAATATTTCGACGATTATCGAAACATTGGTGAGTCGTCATGGAATCAAAAACCGCCGTCGAGGCTCTAAGCTCTCTCGCTCAAGAGCACCGGCTCGCGCTGTTCCGTCTTCTCGTCCAAGCCGGTGAGGAGGGGATGGCAGCAGGGGCCATCGCTGACGCACTCGGCGTTCCGAACTCGTCCCTTTCGTTCCACCTCGCCCATCTCAGTCGAGCTTGCCTCGTAGAGCAGGAGAGGCAGGGGCGCTCGATCATTTATCGCGCGAACTACGCGAAGATGAACGCCCTCGTCGGCTACCTGATGGAGAACTGCTGCGGCGGCGCTGCGTGCGCTGCTGATGAGGGGTGCGGCGCGGAACAAAACGCACCAACACGGAGGAAGTCAGCATGAAGCGTATGCACGTTCATGTCGGGGTGGAGAACCTCGATCAATCGATCCAGTTCTACTCCACGTTGTTCGGCAGCGAGCCCACCGTGCTCAAGTCCGACTACGCGAAGTGGATGCTGGACGACCCGCGCGTCAACTTTGCCATCTCGTCTGGGAATCACGCCCGCAACGGCATCGAACATCTCGGCATTCAGGTCGAGAGCACGGACGAGCTTGCCGAGGTCTATGGGCGGCTGAAGGCGGCAGATCGCCCCGTGCTCGAAGAGGGCGCGACCACATGCTGCTATGCGAAGAGCGAGAAGTCTTGGATCGCCGATCCTGACGGCGTTGTGTGGGAAGCCTTCTTCACGAACGGCGAGGCCACGACTTACGGCGATAGTCCGACGCTCAGCGCGCTTTCCGACAATGCGTCGGGTGATGCTTGCTGCGCGCCTGCGATGCCAGCGGCACAACCGCCCGTCGCCTGCTGCCGGTAAGTCATGCCGGGGGATGTCAGGAACGTGCTGTTCCTCTGCACGGGGAACTCAGCGCGATCGATCCTTGCTGAGGCACTGCTGAATCACGAGGGCGCGGGCCGGTTCCGCGCCTTCTCTGCTGGCAGCAAGCCCAAAGGTGAGCCGCATCCAGCCGCGCTTGAGCTACTGCGCAGCGTCGGCATTGCCACTGAGGGGCTTCGGTCGAAAAGCTGGGAGGAGTTTGCGGCAGGGGACGCGCCGCCGATGGATGTGATCGTGACGGTTTGCGACAGCGCGGCTGGCGAGACCTGTCCGATCTGGCCGGGACATCCTGTCACGGCGCATTGGGGCATTAAAGACCCCGCTGCTGTTGAAGGCGACGGGCAACGGGCCGCTTTCGAGCGGGCGCTGCGCTACTTGCAGAGCCGCATCCGGCTGCTCCTAAGCCTGCCGTTGGACGAACTCGGTCAGCAGGCAGCGCGAGACCGCATTCGTGAGATCGGCAGGCTTGATGACGGCGGCAGCACCCGTGGCTGAGGCCTCGTTGTCTCGCAGGGTTGCCGCCGAAGCGCTCGGCTCATTCTTCCTCTTCGCTACGGTCATTGGCTCCGGTGTGATGGCCGAAGCGCTCGCGGGCGGGAACGTCGCAATTGCGTTGCTCGGAAACACGTTGGCGACCGGCGCGATGTTGGTCGTGCTGATTACGATGTTCGGGCCGATCTCCGGGGCGCACATGAACCCTGCTGTGAGCCTCGTGAGCGCGGTGCGAGGCGAACTGCCGTGGAGGGACACCTCGCTCTATATCGTTGCTCAGATCGCGGCTGGTGCGCTTGGAGCGTGGGTTGTGCACCTCATGTTCGACCTGCCGATCCTCCAGTTCTCGACGAAGGCGCGCGCAGGCGTTGGGCAGTGGACAGGCGAACTGGTGGCCACATTCGGCTTGATCCTGACGATCATCGGCACCGTCCGACATCGGCAGGCTTGGGTGCCGGTGAGCGTCGGGCTCTACATCACCGCTGCTTACTGGTTCACCTCGTCCACCAGCTTCGCCAATCCTGCGATCACGATAGTTCGGAGTTTGAGCAACAGCTTCGCTGGTATCGCTCCACACGACGTTCCTATGTTCGTGATGGCACAGTTGGTTGGTGCTGGTTTGGGTGCGGTGGTTGCTTCGATCATCTTCCCCAAAGCTCATCGAGAAGAGCAATAGTCCACTTTACGCGCGGCCCTGTGGGACGCACGGCAATGATTGGTGATGTCGGCATTGGGATGACCGTTATTGGCATCAACAGCCGGTCGCCCACAATGGCGTTGGTCTCCTCGGCTTATGCGCAGCAAGCCGAGGAGGTGTTCAGCGGATCGGGTGAAACTGGCTCGCCCAGACCATCCTGTCCGCTTCCGAGTTCTTCCCCTGACCCTTCAGGATGTAACCGGTGAACTCGTCGTTGCTGCCAGCGGCGTTCAGCAGCTTCACGTCGTATGAGCCTTTCGGCACCACCCAATCCCACAGGCCGCTGCGCTTGCGCGGAAACAGCTTCAGGTATTGGAACCAGCTTCCCTGTGGGGGCCACCAGATCGAGTGCGCATGCACGTTATGCGTGCCCACGCCCTCAAAGACGAACAAGGCTTCCAGCCTCTTCTTCGAAGGGTAACGGTGGTAACGCGAGCCCAGCAGCCTTTCGTCGGCCATGCCAACGAACCGCCCGATGTCTGCCGTGCACCTCTCGACGCTGCGCCGCTGGTTCCAGCTAATAGTCACGGCCATAGCGGGGCCGCGCCGTTGATCGATGAACTTCATCCACGCGGCTTTGTGCTGCTGCTGGCTGTCCCAGTAAGTCTGCTCAGGTAGGTTCGAGGGCATGGCCAACTTTAACACGGCTGCGGGTCGATTCTCATTATCCGCGAGGGGGTGTGCTCAGCTTCATCTGTGCGTCGCGCTGCTGGTCGTTGGCGGCGCTCAAAGCGTTCTGATATCGCTCACCCGCAGCGCGCCGCTTGCTGGGTGAATCGCCCGCCGAGTGCATCTGGTCTTGATATCGCCTGCCCGCGTCGCTCCGCTTACGCTGCGCGTTGTTCATCTTCTCTCGCGCCTTCAGCTTACGCTGAGCTTCCTTCGCCGCCTTCTCGGCTGGGTTAGCCGTTTCCACTATTTCGAACCATCTCATCGCCTATTTAGAAGGCCGTGGTCCTGCGCGGTTTTTAGAGCACCTTCTTCAGATACTGGAGGGCGGGTTCACCGGAATTTTCGTCAGTGATCGGCTTGGGGCCACCACCGATGACCCGTTCGGCGACTTTCTGGGAAGCGATATTTCTGACCCCGACGACTGCCTCAAGGTAAAAGGATTCGACGCCGTTTCGCTTCATCCCTGCCGTGAACTCGTCGATGGCAGCTTGTGTGGTCGAGGTCGCCAGCCCCCGTTTCCTCAGATGCTGCGGCACCGCGTAGCCGACTTGGAACACCGGCAACCCATCCTCGTCCATAGGCCCAGCATCGGAGATCAACGTTATTGCGCGGACTGTCGTCCCGTTTGTCTTGGCATAGGTCAGACGCCAATTCTTCCCGTCTGGAACGTCCATGTGGATCAGCAAATCCGAATGGATTTGACCCCGGCGCATCTCAAGCTCGCCGCGTTGAAAAGCTGGCTCGAAGCTCTTGAGAGCATCCATCGGATTAACGACCGTGGCCATTTCCTTGTTCTTCCCCTTAAACGTCGAGCAGAGATAGGCGGGGCGTGAACGCGATCAACCGTGGCCAACCCGTCCGCAACACCGTGATCCTCACGAGTGCGGATATCTCCGCTGAGAGCGGGTTGCCCACCTTTCGAACGGTGAATGGACACGCTGGTTGGGATGGCGGCCTAACTGTTTACCCACTTGCGAATGCCTGATGTCCGCTGTGACCCAAAGCGGACTTTAAGAGGCGGAGCAGCAACCTTTCGCACCAGTCGCTCTGGCCTCTTGTATCGGCGGACATGGAACGTCGCCGTAGGAGCAGAAGACGCAGCAGTCGCCTTTGTGCGGCTTTAGCACCGAGCCACAATGGGAGCAGTCGTAGAAATATTGGCATGCGTCGGTCGGCATTGTCTCCGTGGAGACGCCGCCGCATTGCGGGCAGGTTAGAGTTGATTGAAGTTCTGCCATGTGTCTCAGCTTTCCGCGACAGTCGGCGCAGGTCGTGCGCCTTGTCGCCATTTCAAGTCCCAGATCGCAACTGCGACCATGAGCACTAAGCCGGGATAGAGCAGCCATTCTGTCGCCATGCCATAGTTCGCCATCAGCAGTGCTGCTGCCAAGACGAGCAAGGGTCCGACTATTCCGAGGAGCATCCGCACCCAGCCGTGGCTGCGTCCGCCGATTACGTTTGCAGTCAAGGCGATAAGGGCGAAGAGCGGGAGCACGTAATGGATTGAAATGCCCTCGAACTGGCTGAGAAAGCCTAATCCGAGCGCGGAAGCGAGACTTGCCAGCGCGGGAAAGCAGGCAGTGCAACTCATTGCCGCGACGAAAGCACCCATAGTGCTGGTGCTGCCCGCAACGCGTGTGCCTTGGGTGGACATGCTGGTGGACTTTTCCTTCTTTTCGTGCCGAGGAGCGTGCCAGCCTTTCAATCGGACACCCTTCGTAACCATACCGCAATTAGCTTGCCCCAGCGTCGAAAGCTAATGGCAGCTTCCCACCATGGCGGACATCACGCGAGGGTCGTAAGTCAGCCGCAATGGCCGACATTCGAAACATTGTTATCCTGACAGGTGCGGGAGTCTCGCAGGAGTCGGGCCTCCCAACTTTCCGAACGATGGCGAACGGAGAGATGGGTTGGGACACAGGCCTAACTGTTCACCCACTTGAGGACGTGTGCACACCCGAGGCTTACGCGCGCGATCCGGCGCTGGTGCATGCGTTCTATGACGCGCGGCGGGCGAAGCTTGGGACTGTCGAGCCCAATGCTGCGCATCGGGCCCTGGCGCGGCTCGACGCGGAATGGCCGGGCGAGCTGCTGCTGGTGACACAGAACGTGGACGATTTGCACGAGCGCGCTGGATCGAAGCGGCTGCTTCACATGCATGGAGAGCTGACGAGCGGCTGGTGCCTGGCGTGCGACGAAAGGTTCGGCTGGGCGGGGCCCATGGGTGAGGGAGCGGAGTGTCCGTCCTGTGGGGTTGCGGGGCAGGTGCGCCCCGACATCGTGTGGTTCGGCGAGATGCCTTACGAGATGGAGCGGATCGACGAGGCGCTGCGGGAATGCGACCTGTTCGTGTCGATCGGAACGTCGGGCGCGGTCTATCCGGCGGCGGGTTTCGTGCAGACGGCGCGATATTGCGGGGCGCGGACGTTGGAAATGAACCTCGAGCCGAGTTTGGGCAGTGTGTATTTCGAGGAGAGCCGGGTGGGACGTGCCGGGGAGTTAGTGCCGGCGTGGGTGGAGGAAGTCCTTCAGTCCGCCCATTCCAAGCCGATTTCCTTGTAGAGCCCGCGGTCCTCGTCCCAGCGCGGGTTGACCTTCACGTGGAGGAACAGGTGGACGGGGCGGCCGAGGTGCTCGCCGATCTGCTCGCGGGCGGCGGCGCCGATGGCCTTGAGGCGGCGGCCGCCTTTGCCGATGACGATCGCCTTCTGGCTGTCGCGGGCGACCAGGATCTGCTGTCGGATCGCGGTCGAGCCGTCAGGGCGGTCTTCCCACGTCTCGGTCTCGATCGCGGTGTCGTAGGGCAGTTCCTGGTGGAGCTGGTTGACGAGCTGCTCGCGGGTGAGCTCGGCGGCGATCATCCGGTCGGTCGCGTCGGACAATTCGTCTTCGGGATAGAGCCACGGGCCTGACGGCATGACGTCAGCAAGCGCCTGCTTGAGGTCGGGCACGCCGTCGCCTTGGGTGGCGCTAATCATGAAGACCTTGTCGGGGTTGAGGCGCTCGGTGAGGTTGGTCGCGAGGGCGAGGAGCTCGGGCTTCTTGACCAGGTCGACCTTGTTGAGCGCGAGGAAGAGCGGCTGCTCGCGCTTCTCGAGACCTTCGAGGACTTCCTCTCTGACGCGTTCGGAGGCGTCGATGACGAGGAGGACGAGGTCGGCGTCCTGCGCGCCGGTCCAGGCGGCGGCGACCATGGCTCGGTCGAGGCGGCGTTTTGGGGCGAAGATGCCCGGCGTATCGACGAGGAGGATTTGCGCCTGATCGTGGATGGCGATGCCCATGATGCGGGCGCGGGTGGTCTGCGCCTTGGGGCTGACAATCGCGACCTTCTGGCCAACGAGGGCATTGGTGAGGGTCGACTTGCCGGCGTTCGGGGCGCCGATGACGGCGACGAAGCCGGCGCTAGTGTCCGTCACTGAAGCCGTTCCAGCAGGGCGGCGGCGGCCGCGGTCTCCGCTTCCTGCTTCGATGAACCCTCGGCGCTGGCTTCACCCAGGCCGGCGACGGAGACCTTGATGACGAACTTGGGATGATGGTGAGCGCCAGTGCGCGACACGACTTCGTAGGTGGGCGGCTTGCGGTCGCGGGCGGCGGCGAGTTCCTGGAGTGCGGACTTGGGATGCTGCGGAGCGCGGCCCTGGCCGGTCAGATATTTCTTCCAGCAGTCCAAGACGAACTGGCTCGCTTTCTCAATCCCGGCGTCGATCAGCAGCGCGCCGATGATCGCCTCGACAACGTCGCCGACGACGTTGTCGCTGTCGTTCGCGCCGTCCGCCCGCGCCTGCTTGCCGACGCGGATGAGGGCGGGGAGGCCGAGGTCGCGACCGACATCGGCGCAGGTCTCGCGCGCGACCAAGGCGTTGTAGCGGCGCGACATCTGTCCTTCGGGCTCATTGGGATAGCGCTCGTACAGTGCCCGGGCGATGACGAGGCCGAGGACGCGGTCGCCGAGGAATTCGAGCCGTTCGTAGCTGTCGGGACCGGTGCTCGAATGGGTGATCGCCCGCTGAAACAGCGTAGCGTCCCTGGGCGAGTGGCCGAGCTTGTCCCGGACGAAGGCGGCAATGTCGCCGCTCACTTCGACTTGTCCGTATATCCGTTGCCGATACGGCTGCCGCGCAGCGCGGTGAACCAAGTCCATGGGAGGAGCCAGGACGCGCTGCCGTCGGTCGACCAGAAGGTGACGGTCGCGCGGCCGACGATGTTCTCGACAGGAAGCATGCCGACGCCGCCTTCTGCCGGGGAGAAGCGGCTGTCGAGGCTGTCGTCGCGATTGTCGCCCATCAGAAACACGGTGTCCTGTGGCACATCGACGGCAGCGAAATCGTCGGCGGGGCCGTTCGGAAGCTGATCGAACGTGACGTAGCTGGGACCGCCCGGCAACGTCTCCCGATATGCGGAATAGAGGCACGACTGAAAGCCGTCGCCAGCCAGGATGGTCGGCGTTGCGCCGGGTGCGCCCTTGCACGGGCTGTTGGGGCTGATGCGGACCGCCACCGGCGGTGGGAAAG
>JADMIO011089396.1_pt1 | contig 15315 bp, 11 predicted proteins | sample 8958161 | NCBI WGS metagenome assembly JADMIO01 (sample SAMN16585339, study PRJNA669376) | soil metagenome | isolation source: Crop rotation soil | place: USA: Cullars Rotation, Alabama | collected 2011
TCTATCTCCTTCCACGCCTCGAGCAGCGCGCGCGCGTCCGCGTCCTCGGGCCGGTGGATCTCCACGTAGCGCTTCGCGCACGCGAGGTAGCGCGCCTGGATCTCGAGCGCGGACCAGCCCTCCGCGCCGTCCAGCGAGAGCGTCTTCGCCAGCGACAGGTCCGCGTTCACCACCGACAGCGCGGCCAGCGGCTCCGCGAGCTCGACGCGCTCGGGCGTGAAGCCCGCTTCGAGCATCCGCACCACGAGCTCAGTGGTGCCCAGCTTGAGCCACAGCGCGTACTCCGACATGTTGGTGTCCGAGTACGACACGTGGAGTCTCTTGCGCCGCGACAGCAGCGCGAGCGGGTCGCCGAAGAGGTTCTTGATGTCGAGGATCGGCTTGCACGCGGGATCGTTCACGCCGATCACCGCGCCGATCGACGCGGCCTTCGGCGACAGCGTGAAGCGCGCGCCCTCGCGCGGGCGGTCGGTGCGCAGCCAGCCGGTGCCCGTGAACACCAGGCGCGTGATCAGGAACGGCACCAGGAACCGGCGGTAGCGCTCCAGCACGATGCGCGACGCCATCGCGGACCACAGCGGCAGGTACCAGTTCTCGTCGGCGTACTTGATGCGGAACAGCGCGTCGGCCGCGAGCTCGATCGCGCGCTGGGTCCAGCGGATCAGCGCGGGCGGCTCCGCGGGCACGGCCTCGACGCGCTTGATGGCGCGCCACATCAGGGTCGCGATGCCGTTGCCGAACTGCACGGTCTGCGCGGCGATCGCGAACAGCCGCACGCAGAGCCGCGCGACGGTGAGCGGCAGGTGCAGCACCGAGTAGATCAGGATCGCGACGAGCGCGAGCGCCTTCTCGCGGGCGCCCAGGACGTCCTCGACGAGGTAGTTCTCGTGGGTCCCGAAGGTGTGGCCCTCGTAGTCCGACGAGTGCTTCCCGACCACCAGCCGGCCCGCGTACGCGCCGTCGCGCAGCTTCGCTTCCACTGCGGCCAGCGCGCCCAGCACCACCCGTTCCTGCGCGCGGTGGTGGGCCACGGCATCGCGCACGGTGGCGCACTCCGGCGTGGCCATCTCGAGCAGGCCGTGGTGCGTCGCTCCCGTTTCCTCGTAATGGACGAGGCCGCCATTCGCCAGGAAGAATCCTCCCTTGCGATAGGCGGCCTCAAGACATAGATACTCTCGTCGGAGGACTTCCGACAGGGCCTCGAAGATCTTCTCCTGAACCGGCGCGGGGGACCCCACTTCGGGCGTGAACACCAGTGCGTACTCGGTCTCGAGGCCGAGCACGCCCCGCCGAGGGGCCGAGGCTATTCCCTACTCCCCGCCTGCCGGCACCGTGAAGGAGACGATGTAGCCGCGCGACGCCTGCCGCGAATCCTTCAGGATCCGCTTGCGCAAGCTGTGAGACCGGCTCCGGTTCTTCGGCGGTGCCTCCTCGGAGCGAGCCGTGTCCTCACGCGGTACGAGCGCCAGAACGGGCTTCATCGAAGTCGTGTCCTCCTGATCACTTCCGGGCCGGCGCACGGCCCCTGTCGAGCTCGCCGCCGGGTCTACCCACTGATCTCTACGGGACAGATCACGGAAAGGTTCCTTTGATGCGCGGCGATTTGATATCGTGCGAGCCGGTGAGCGACCGGACTTTCATGCGCATGGCGCTGCGCCAGGCGCGCCGCGGCCTGGGCCGCACCAGCCCCAACCCGCCGGTGGGCGCGGTGGTGGTGGCGGACGGGCGGGTGGTCGGGCGCGGCTTCCACCCGCAGGCCGGCCAGCCGCACGCCGAGGTGTTCGCGCTGGACGAGGCCGGCGAGGCCGCGCGCGGCGCCACGCTCTACGTCACCCTCGAGCCCTGCTGTCACACCGGCAAGCGCACGCCGCCGTGCACGGACCGGGTGCTCGCGAGCGGCGTGGCGCGCGTGGTGATCGGCGCGCTGGACCCGAACCCGCAGGTGGCCGGCCGCGGCGCGCAGCGGCTGGCGGACGCGGGCCTCCAGACCGCGACGGGGATGCTGGGGGAGGAAGCCGCGATCCTGATCGAAGGCTTCGCGAAGCACGTGACGACGGGGCGGCCGCTGGTCACGCTCAAGCTCGCGGCATCGCTCGACGGGCGCATCTGCGCGCGCGACCGCTCGGCGCGCTGGGTGACGGGGGAGGTGGCGCGGCGCGAGGTCCACCGCATGCGGGACGCGCACGACGCGGTGCTGACCGGGATCGGCACGGTGCTGGCCGACGATCCGCTGCTGACCACGCGGCTCAAGGGGGGACGCGACGCGGTGCGGGTGGTGGTGGACACGCACGGCAGGCTTCCGGCCGGGGCGAAGATGCTGTCCGGTTCGAAGGCGCCGACCTGGGTGTTCGTCGGCCGGGGGTCACCTCCCCCGTCGCATGCCGAGGTGATCGAGGCGCCGCTTTCGGACGGGCACGTGGATCTGGCGTGGGTGCTGGGGGAGGTGGGGCGGCGCGGGCTCTGCACCGTGATGGCGGAGACGGGGCCGCGGTTGACGACGGCGCTGCTCGCGCGGGGGCTGGTGGACAAGGTGGTCGCGTTCGTCGCGCCGAAGATTCTTGGCGGCGACGCGTCGAACCTCGCGGTGGGCGATCTGGGGCGGGATTCGATCGACCGCGCGCTCGGGTTGTCGCGGGTGACATGGCGCACTTTGGGTCCCGACGCGATGGTTTCGGGGTATATAGGAAATCGCAATGAGTAACTTGAGGCGGGACGGCGAGCTGCCGGAGGCATTCCGGGAAGCGCTCGACCGGCAGGACAAGCTGCACCGGCGCAAACCGGAGCTGAAGATCCACGGCGCGACCCACGCCCGCGTGATGGTGCGCGAGCTGGGGATGGTCAGCGTGAACGCGGCCACGGAGCTGCCGAACCTGATCGATCCCATCGTCGGGCGGCGCGCCAGCGGGGCGGAGCGCGTGTACCAGGAGCCCGCGGCGCAGCTGAAGAACTGGCTGCCGGCGATCCTCGAGGACCGCGACCTGCTGGAGCTGAAGCTGTTCCGGAACGAGGCGACGCTGCTGGTGCGGCAGCTCTGGCCCTTGGTGGACCCGATGGCGCGGCACTTCGGCGTGCAGGGGCGCGAGGGCGAGCTCCTGTCCCCGATGGGACGGAAGTTCCTCGCGTTCCTGGATCGCAACGGGCCGACGCGGCTGGACCGCCTGAAGAAAGAGCTGGGGGTGCGCACGGTCGGCGATTCGAAGGCCTTCAAACTGGGGCGCACCGAGCTGGATGGCTACTGCCTGATCGTGGCGTGGGGCGACCCCGACACGCCGCGCGACCCGAACGGGATCATCTGGGAGACCTGGGATCGCTTCAGCGGGCGGAACCTCGATCAGCGGCTGATCCCGAAGTCGCTGCCCGAGGCGTGGGCGGGGCTGTTCGAGGCCGCGCTGCGCGCCGCCGTGATCACCCCGGAAAAGTTGGTGCCCCAATGGTTTCCGTGGACCCGCGACGAGGCGAAGGACGCGGTGGACACGGTCCTGCAGCGCGGGTTCGCCGAGCGAATGGAAGTCCAGCGGGAGAGCTGGATCGTTCTCAAGATGGGGATCTGAAGCGGAGCCTCGGCTTCCGCGCCAGAGGTCAGACAGCCACGATCGCGAGGCCGTGCTTGTCGGCTTCGGCGATGACCGATTCCTTGTCCACGATGACCGTGTTCTCGGCGTCGATGCCGAGGACGGCGACGTGGGCCTCGCGCAGCGTGCGCAGGGTCTCCATCCCGATGACGGGCATGTCGAAGCGGCGGTCCTGCTCGTGGCTGCCGCACTTCACGACGACGAGCGGCTCGGGGACCAGCGTGCCCGCGCGCAGGATGGTCTTGTCGGTGCCCTCGATGGCCTCGACGGCGATGATCACGCCGTTGCGCACGACCACGGTCTGGCCGATGCCGTGCTGCGCGAGGTCCTTGGCGACCTTGAAGCCGTAGCGCACGTCGGACATCTCGGACTCGGTGGGCTGGCGGCGGGTGAGCACGCCCGGCTCGGCCTGGAGGTTCTTGAGGAAGAGCGTGGGCTCGCGCACGTTGAGGCCGGCGCGCTCGAACTCCTTGGTGATGGCCTGGAGCAGGGTGACGTCATCCTTGTGCTTGAGCGAGAGGATGACCCGCTTCATCAGGTCGTCGAGCTGGACCGGCGTGAAGAGGTGCGCCTTGTGGATCTTGCCGGTCATCACGATGTCGGTCACGCCGGCATCGCGGAAGGTCTTCAGGATCTTCTCCAGGAAGCCCACGCCCGACCAGTGGATCTCGTCGACGTGCTCCTTGAGGCCGGCATCGGCTTCCTGCTCGATCGCCACCGCGACAACCTGGAACCCGCACTGGCGGGCGCCCCGTGCGAAGTACGCCGGGTACGCGCCAGAACCGGCCAGGAGACCGATGCGGGACGGAAGCGAAACAGACATGCGGGACCTCTTAGCTCCGGACAAAATTGCCGGATATCATAACATCATCTGAACGGTGCGAGCAAGCATCCAGAGTGATAGTCTCCGGGGGCCCATGCGCTTCTCGGACCGCTATGCCGCGCGCACGCGATCGCGCAAGACCTCCATCATCCGCGACCTGATGCGGGTCGCGAACCTGCCCGGGATGATCTCGCTGGGAGGGGGTTATCCCAGCCCGAAGACGTTCCCGCTGGAGAACGTCACCATCAAGGCATGGGACGGGGAATACGCGCTGGCCGGGCCGGAGCTGATGGCGGCGTGCCAGTACGGCCCCTCGGAGGGCGCGGGATCGCTGCTGGAGCGCATCGAGGAGTGGCACCTCGCGAAGTCCGGCGTGGAGCTGGAGCGCGAGCGCATCTGCGTGACCAACGGCTCCCAGGAAGGGCTCTTCGCGCTGGCGTACCTGTTCCTGGATCCGGGCGACGCGGTGGCGCTGGCGGAGCCGACCTATCCGGGCGCGCTGGCGGCGTTCACCGCGTTCACCGACAACTTCCTCTCGATACCGCAAGACCGGCACGGGATGAAGGCCGAGGCGCTCGCGGAGTACGTGGGCCGGCGCACGCGCAAGGGCATGTCGAAGCCGAAGTTCGTGTACCTGAACCCGAACTGCCAGAACCCGGCCGGCATCTCGATGAGCCTGGAGCGCCGGCGCGCGGTGCTCGAGGTCTGCGACCGGCTGGACCTGCTGGTGATCGAGGACGACCCGTACGAGCTGTTGAAGTTCCGCAAGCAGGACCGGCTGCCGACGATGCAGTCGCTCGACGAGAACGACCGCGTGGTGCGGCTGGACAGCTTCTCGAAGGTGTTCGTGCCGGGCTTCCGTGTGGGTTATGTCACCGGCCCGCGCGAGATCGTGCGCGACATCCGCACCTTCAAGGGCGGCTCGAACCTGCACACGTCCAGCTTCGACCAGTGCCTGCTCGCCACGGCGATGAAGCGGCTCGGCAGCGGCGGGATGTTCGAGCTGATCGAGAAGAACGTGGGTTTTTACGCGTCGAACTGCCAGACGCTCATGGATGCCCTGGAAAGCGAGCTCGCGGGTCAGGTAAGCTACAACCGACCGGATGGAGGGTTCTTCCTCTGGCTCGAGCTCAAGGAAAACGAAGGCCCGATCGACACGTTCGAGATGATCGGCTCCCTGGCCGAGACGATGGGCGTGCTGCTCATCCCCGGCACCGGTTTTTCGCTCACCGGTTCACTCAAGAATTGCCTGCGGGTGAGCTACAGCATGCAGACACCCGAGAATCTGCGCGAGGGTGTGAAGCGGCTCGCAAAGATGCTGGTCGAATATCGCAACTTGCAAGCCCATCCGCGACCCCAACCCGAGTGAAGACTCATCCTGAGAGGTGTGCGCGTGGCCAGGTTTGACATAGAGAAGATCAAGACAGCAGGGGACTATCTGGAAGCGTCGTGGGAGCACGCGCATTTGCAGCGCAACACGCACCACTACATTTCGGACATGATCGATTTTTACGGCAAGGACCGGGTCTTCGAGGGCCTGTTCGGGCTGGACGAACAGATCGACAACATGGTCCTGTTCTTCCACGCGCACAACACCTCGCTGGAACGGCGATTGCTGCTGTTCGTGGGTCCGCAGGGCGCGGGAAAGTCGTACACGGTCGACAAGATCAAGAAGCACCTCGAGGCGTACTCGCAGACGCCCGAGGGCATCCTGTACGCGATCAAGGACTGCCCGTTCCACCAGCACCCGTACGACCTGGTGCCGCACGAGGAGCGCCCGAAGCTGCGCGCGGAGCACCAGTTCCGGTGGTTCCCCGAGTCGATCCCGTGCCCGGTGTGCGAGCAGAAGATCCGCAAGCTGAAGGACTGGCGCGCGGTGCCGGTCGAGCGCATCCACATCTCGAGCGCGTCGAAGACGGGTCTCGCGAAGCACACGCCGACCGACCTGCGCCGCGAGGACATCACGAACTTCGTCGGGAACATCAACTTCTCGAAGCTGAAGAAGATCGGCTCGACCTACGACCCCGATTCGTTCGACTTCGAAGGAAAGATCATCTGGGCCAACCGCGGCGTGCTGGACTGGACGGAGATCTTCAAGTCGCGGCGGCAGCTGCTGGGCCTCCTGCTCGAGCTGATCCAGTCGAAGCGCATCGACATGACGAACTTCCCCACGGTGCACGTGGACGAGATCGTCATCGGGCACACGAACTTCCCCGAGTACAACGTCTTCATCAACGAAGACATCATGGAGCCGCTGCGCGGGCGCATCTTCAAGATCGAGTTCCCGTACGGGCTGTCGGTGGACAACGAGAAGAAGATCTACCGTAGCTTCATGCGCCGCACGGACAACCTGACGAAGCAGAAGAAGCACATCGCGGACGACACGCTGACGTTCCTCTCGAGCTACGGCGTGAAGACCCGCAAGGACTCGAAGGGGATGGCGGGGTTGAGCCCGCGCTTCTTCCAGGACGTGCTGTCGATGGCGTACACGCGCAGCGAGACGTGCATCGACATGGAGATCGTCTCGGAGAGCGTGCTGCGGATGTTCGAGCACAAGACCGAGAAGGACCTGAACGTGGTCAAGGAGCTCTTCGAGAAGACCAAGGAAGAGTTCATCCAGAGCCGCATCAAGACCTTCATCAACAAGGTCGTGCCCAAGAACTACGCGGACTACGGGCAGAACATCTACGCGAACTACCTCGCGGCGGTGAAGCGGAAGCTGACCGGCACCGAGGTCGCGAAGCGCGATCAGGAGCTGATCGACGAGGTCGAGGACCTGCTGGTGGCGAAGGAGAAGATCTCGCCGAAGGGCAAGGCCGCGTTCGAGTCGGTGCTGATCGAGCGCTACGACGAGATGGTCAAGATGAGCTACACCGCGAACGACCAGCTCTCGGAGCCCATCAACGAGGTCGTCTTCAACCGCATCAAGAACTTCCTGCGGCTGTCGAACAAGACCAAGAAGATCGACCCCCAGAGCCGCGAGGTCCGCCAGATCCTCGAAGACACGCTGATCCGCGAGTACGACTACTGCAAGCACTGCGCGGGCGTCCTCTTCAAGATCCTTGGCGAGCAGATCTAAGTCGTTCGGGCCCGTACTCCTGGCGGGCGTGCTGGCGGTCTCCGCGGGGTTCCTGCTGCGGAACTTGACCCCTCCCCCGCGGCCCGAGGGCATCGCCGTCGTTCCGCGCGAGCTGCCGGGCGGGCTGCGGCTGGTGCTCCCTGAAGGCGCACTGCTCGAGAACGAGGGCTATGCGCTCGCGGGGCGGATGGGCAGCGCGGATCAGACGCGGGGCGTGCGCGCGCAGGCGAGCTGGAACGAGGCGCAGGGCGTGGGCGCGAAGGACCTCGCCGAGATCCACCACGCGTGGCTCGACGCGGTGACCGCGAGCCGCATGGCGCCGGCGATGGGCGCGGCCGACGCGGTGACGTGCGCGGGCCACCCCGGCGTGCGCGCGCGCGGCGTGACCGGCGACGCCGTTGAGTACCGGGCAATCACGTGGGCCTGCCCCGCGTCGCACCGCGTGGTGCACGTGCTGCTCTCGGCGCCCGTGGGTCTCGATCTCGGGGCGGGGGAGGAAGCCCTGCGCACGCGCAGCGCGTGCCACGCGCTGGCGGCCGTGGACGCCGGTGGACCGCGGGCGCGCTTGCCGGCGGCGCCGGGATGGAACGAGGTGAAGGTCACCGGCACGCGGCGCAGCTACGCGGGTCCGGGCGGCCTGGTGGACGTGGTGGTCGAAGAGGGGCCGGCGCCGCAGGGGTCCGTGGTGGAGCACGTGATGGCGCATCCGGAGCTGTGGCCGGCGCTGCTCACCGGCGTGGTGGGGCGGCCGATGCCGGTGGCGACCCCGGGCGCGGAGAAGGCGAAGGCGCCGCACGACGCGGTGCGCGTGCACGGAAAATTGCAGCCGCCGGCGAGCGGGTCCATCGCGCCGCTGCTCTTCGTGGAGACGACGATCTGGGTGTGCCCGGAGACGAAGCGCCTGGTGTCGGTGAGCGCGGTGAGCCCGGACAAGACGGCGATCGAGCGCGCGCGGCCGGTGCTCGACGCGGCGCGGTGTCACTGACCGCTGCGGGGCTTCCAGACCAGGCCGATGCGGGGGAGCTGGGCGTACTCGCGATAGCCGTCCATCCCGGGCAGGACGCGCATGCGGACCTCGAGGTAGCGCGGGGGGCCGGAGAGCGCGCGGGGGTCCACGGCGTGGTGGAACAGGGTGGGGTGCGGGCAGTCGCGGATGACGGCGACGCGCGTGAGGTGCTGGAGGTCCGGGCCGATCGCCACGTCGAAGCGGGCGTTCTCGAAGAGGTCCTTCGCGACGCCGATGATCGCGAGGGACGCAAGGTCGGCGGGGACGTCGAACGGTTTCGGGTTGGCGCAGGTCAGGAAGGACTTAGCGTCGGCGCTACCTTCTTGGAGGACCTCCGCCGGGTCGACGTCGCGCATGTCGGCGCCCGCGTGGAAGCGGTCGCGGTGCGGGATGGCGTGCGCCGTCCAGGCGGGGCGGCGGAACGGCGCCACCATCTCCTGGAACTCGGGCTCGCCGGACGACGCGAACGCGAGGATCGCGCCCGGTGACGGGTCGGGCGGGAGTCCGGCCTGCTGCAGGCGCAGGCGCTCGGCGAACGCGGGCAGCGTGAACGGGACCTCGAACTTGCGGCAGTAGCGCACGAGGTCCTCGAGGTCCTGGAGGCCGAAGTAGTCTTCCAGAGAGAGCGGCTGCGCGCCGGAGAGCAGCGGCGCGAGGCCGCAGTCGCGCGCGCGGGCGGCGAGCTGCGCGCTCCAGCGCTGGCGCAGCTCGACCATCTGCGGCGCCGGGACTTTCCGGAACCAGCGCGGCTGGCCCACCCGCTGCAGGTCCGCGTGGATCGACTGCACGAGCTGCGCCGGCCCGAAGCGCTCGAGCGCCGCGCGCAGGAGGTCGGCGGTCGGGGATGGAGACGGAGACGGAGACACCGCGGGTGCCGGCTCGGGGCGGCGGAGCAGCACGAGCGCCGCGACGACCGCGACGACGAGGAAGCTGGCCAGGGCGGCGGCGCCCATCTTCAGTCTCGACGGCGGCGGCGGGGGCACCACCGCCACTGCACGCACGGGCGCGGTGCGCCGGGTCCTGCGCGGGGCCGGCGCGGGCTCCGGTTCCGGCTCCGGCGCGGGCAGGTTGAGTTGACTGGTGGACAAGCCCAGGAGAGCGAGCACCTCCCCCGCCCGGACCAGGGCTTCGCGGGAGGTGGGGCGCTGCAGGCGCTTCTTCGCGAGCAGGTCGAGGACCAGCGACGAGAGCGCGGGCGGGACCTCGGGGCGCAGCGTGTGCGGGGGCGGCGGCATCTCGTGGAGGTGCGCGTGGAAGGTCTCGGGGAGCGCGCCCTTGCGCAGCGGGTTCTTGCCGATCAGCGCCTCGTAGGCGATCAGGCCCGCGGCGTAGAGGTCGTCGGCGGGGTCGGGCGCGAGGCCCTCGATCTGCGCCGGCGAGGCGTAGCCCGGCGTGCCGACGAAGAAGCCCGCCTGCGTGATCGGCGTGGACGACGGGTCGACGTCGCGCGCCATCCCGAAGTCCATCAGCTTCGCGGTGCCGTCGGGGACGAACAGTAAATTTGCGGGCTTCAGGTCGCGGTGCACGATGCCCGCGGCGGCCGCGCAGTCGAGGCCCGCGAGCACGTCCGCGAGCATGCGCGCCGCCCGCGGGACCGGCATCGGGCGCGCCTCCGCGAAGACCTTGTCGCCCGGCACGCCCGCCTCGTCGGGGTAGGTGAGGTAGAGGCAGTCGTCGTCCGCGCCGTGGTCCAGGATCGCGACGATGTTGGGGTGCGAAAGAGCCGCCAGCAGCTTCGCCTCGCGCACGAAGCGGCGGCTCACGTTCGCCACGTCGCCCGAGAGGTGCAGCACCTTCACGATCACCGGGCGCGCGAGCTCGATCTGCTCGGCGCGGAAGACCACCGAGGTCGCGCCGCGGCCGATCAGCTCCGCGACGCGGTAGCGCTTGACGAACGACGCGGGCAGCTGGAGCTGACTCACGCGTCAGCGGCTCACCGTTCGGCGGCTTCCGGCGTGCGGGCCAGCCAGTCGCGGCGCAGCGCGCGCAGCTCGCCGATGATCTTCTCGCGCGCGGCCTTCACGCGCCCCGCGAGGTTCCGGTCGGTGTGCAGCAGGAACAGCGTGCGCGCCGACGCCCACAGCTTGTCCATCCGCTCGTAGACCGGCAGCGCGGCCAGGCCCGCGAGCGGGAACGACACGAAGGCGGCCACCGCCGCGAACGCGCCCAGCTTCCAGCCGACCAGCAGCGCCAGCAGCCCGTACCACACGGTGAACAGCAGCATGCCCGAGCCGGTCTTGTAGGTCGCGGCCTCGACGCGATCGGTGGTCATGCGGTCGGAGACCACGCCCACCAGGCGATACGGCAGCCAGCCGGTCACGAGCGCGTACAGCACCAGCGGGAGGCCCAGGACGATCAGGAGCGGCAGCTCGAGCAGCAGCACGCGCGCGGCGTGCGCCATGTTCGGGGTGCCGCCCACGTGGTGATCCGAGACCCCCAGCCACTCGATCAGGAACATGTAGTGCTCGAGGTCGCGCTCCACGCGGCGGACGCGCTCGGGCTGGTTCTGCGAGAACCACGCGTGCGCGTCGATGAGGCCGCGGTCGACGTCGAAGTGGGTCTTCAGATCGCGCGGCGCCTCGGTGTCGGGCTCGGCGCCCAGGAAGCCCTCGACGTAGATGCGGCGCAGCTGCTCCAGCAGGCGCGCGTCCTGGTTCTCCTTCAGGTTGCGCGTCAGCGACAGCAGCGAGGCCTCGATCTTCTCGGTGAGCTGGTGGACCGCGGCCTGCGCGTCCTTTTTATAGGTCTCGAAATACTGAGACGGGTCGATGGGCTCGCCCACCTGCACCAGGACGTCGGAGCGGAACACGTTGCGCTCGACGAAATGGAGGCCCACCGGCACCACGATCACGCCCAGCTTGTAGTCGTTCTTCTCCTCGGCCTCGAAGACGATGCGCGCGGCGCCGGTCTTCAGCGGCAAGAGGCGCGGCACGTCGAGGCTGGTGCCCTCGGGGAAGATGCCCACCGCGTTGCCCTCCTCGAGCACGCGGTAGCACTCCGCGAACGCCTCGCGGTTCTTCGCCGAGTCCGCGGGGTTGTCCGAGCGGCGGTACACCGGGATCGCACCCACCGAGCGCAGCGCCCACCCCATCGGCGGGAACTTGAACAGCCCCGACTTGCCGAGGAAGTGCACGCGGCGGTGGTGGGTCAGCGCGACCATGATCGGGTCGTACGCCATGTTCGGATGGTTCGCCGCGAACAGCACGGGGTTGTTCGCGGGGATGCGCTCGCGCCCGTGGATCTCCACGGAGCGGAAGAAGATGCGCACCACGAGCTTGATGAAGGGGGCGAGAAGCCGGTAGAGCATGCGTGTGTTATCCTAACATGCGATGAACAAAATCGACGGATCCGGCAAGCCCAAGGTGGCAAAGAGCCGGGGCGGCGAACAGTTCGCCGACCCGCTGGCGTGGAACCCCGACCAGCGCCCCGCCGGTCCGCCCCCGCCCCGCGGCGGCGGCGGCCCCGGCATCGACGCCCAGGAGCTGCGCGAGAAGGAGATCAACCGCCGCATCCTGCAGGAGTACGGCCGCGGCCCGCTCGACGCGCTCAAGCCGTTGATGGGCGTCGCGCTGATCGGCCTCATCGTGTGGGTGAACGTCGACAAGCACAACATGTGGAACGCGATCGTGTACTGCACGATGGCGATGGGCGCCGGCGGCTCGGTCGCGCTGATGGTCGGACGGGATTCGACGCCTCCGCTGGTGTCTCTCATCATGAAGGGATTCTTCGCGCTGGGCCTGCTCTCGATCGGCGCCTGGTTCCTGATGAACCACCTGGACACGTTCAAGCGCCCGCTCGACAAGGACGACGGACCGCGCTTCAAGCAAGTGGCGGATCCCACCGCGAATTAGCCTCTACGCTTACTGGCGGCTGAGCCCCATCACGACCACGCGGTCGCGCCACGTCGTGCCCGCGACCGGCTCCGCGTGCGCCACCAGGTGTCCCTCGGCGGTCAGCGCCACGTCCCGCGGCAGCCCCATCCCGCTGACGCCCCAGCGCGGGCCCGCGGAGAGCTCGACGATCTCGACGCCCTCGGCGCCGGCGATCGCCGCGCGCTCGCCCGCGACCACGCCCGCGCGCGGCGCCGCGAGCATGTTCCAGGAACGCTTCAGCGTGCCGTCCGCCGCCAGCCGGTGCAGGCGCGCCTGGTCGCCGCCCGTGCCCACCAGCGCGCCGCCGTCGTCGAGCGGGATCACGCAGGTCGCCGCGGCCGGCAGCGGCCAGCGCGCCAGCGTCGACGCGTTCGCGAGGGCGCGGGCCTCGACGCGGTCCGCGTACATCAGCCACATCCGGTCGCGCGCGATCGCGGGCGCGCGCAGCGGCAGGTCCGCGCCCCAGTAGAGCCGCTCCCAGCGCCGCTCGCCGCGCAGGCGGTCCAGCACCTGCAGGGTCATCTGGCCGCGCTCTTCCATCCGCACCACCACGTGCTCGTCGCCCAGCGCGACCTCGTGCGGGACCTCGGGCATCGGCAGGATCGAGATCATCCGGCCGCTCGCCGCCTCCATGCGGAAGAGCCGCGGGGGAGGTCCCCACACCAGCGCGTACACCTCGTCGCCGCACGCGTAGAGCGCGCGCATGCCCTCGAGCGGCAGCTTCCAGCGCGGTTTTCCGGTCTCCAGGTCGAGCGCGACCGGACCCTCGACCGACGCGAACACCACGACTCCGCTCGAGACCACGGGCTTCGGCGGCACGCCGGCCCACTTCACCGGGTGCGTCCAGAGCACCGTGGAGTCGGTCGCGTCGAGGACCGTCGCGTGGCGGCCGTCGTGGAGCACCACGCGGGATCCGGCGACGGCGACCTCCCCCGCCAGGCCCGACTCGCGCACCCACAGCGGCCGCGCAAATCGTTGGGGGCCAAACGAGGGGGCCTCGAGCGTGAGGCCATCGGGCAGGTCCAATAGCTGGGTGCGCGTGCGCGTCGCCGGCGGATCCGACGGGGGAGGCGCGGCGATGCGGCCGGCCACCGCGGCGCCGCCAGGCAGGCCGCCGATGCGGTACGCGTACGCGGCGCCCGGCTCGAGCGCCGGCAGCGCGACGGTGAAGCGGGTGCCGTCGGCTCCTGCGCGGGGACGTCGCGGCCGAAGCGGAACGACGGCGTGGAGCCCTTCGCGCCCGACCACGCGAGGGTGGAGGTCGCGACCGGCGAGAGCTCGAGCGCGAGGTCGTGCACGTGCAGGCTGGAGGGCGCCGCGACCCAGCCCGCGGTGACCAGCGCCGGGCCGTGCTCGCGCAGCAGCTCTTCCGCCGGGACCAGCTCGCGGCCCAGCATCGCGATCATGCCGACGAGCATGCACGCGATCGCCGCGGCCACGCCGATCCAGAAGGAGCCCGCGATCGGCTCGCGGTGCTGCGCGCCCGGGATGGCCTTCAGCGCGGGCTTGCCGCGCGACACGACGGGCGTCGGCGGCGGCAACACGCCCGGATGCGCGCCGCACGCGTAGATGCCGCAGCCGCGGCCCGTCACCCAGCACTCCGGGTGGTGCGCCGCGCCGCACGAGCGGCACGCGATGCGCTCGACGGAGACGGTCTGCTCGCAGCGCGGACAGGTGGCGATCGGTTGTGGAAACACGGCCATGCCATGCATCGGCGGCCGGACGCCCCCGCCCGAGCTATGATGGCGTCTCCCATGGCCACCAACGAGACCGACCTGCTCGAGAAGTACTGCCGCGACCTGGGCAAGATCGCGCTGCCCGCGGAGCCCGCGGCCGGCACGCGCGCCCACGAGGACGTGCGGCGGCTCGCGCGCGACGTGCTGGACCGCCGCAGCGCGCTGGTGGTGGGCGCGCCCGGCGTCGGCAAGACCACGCTGGTGCAGCAGCTCGTCGCCACCGCGCAGGGCGGACACGCGCTGCCCGAGCTCGCGAACATGCGCTTCTTCGAGGCGAGCTGCACCGGGCTGATGGCCGGGACCAAGTACATCGGCGAGTGGGAGTCGAAGATCTTCAACCTCATCCAGGGGATGGGGCGCGACGCGGTGCTGTACCTGACCGACGCGTGGAACCTGCTGGGGACCGGGTCCTATCACGGCAGCCCGAAGGACCTCTACGACAGCTTCAAGACCTACGCCGAGCGCGGCGAGATCGTGCTGCTGGGCGAGATGACCGAGGAGCGCCTGCAGTCGGTCAGCGTGCGCGAGCCCACCTTCTTGCAGGTGTTCTCGGTGCACCGGCTGAAGGAGCCCTCGGACAGCGAGGTGCGCCAGATACTTGACCAGCGGTCAAGACAGCTCGCGCGCAAGCACAAGATCGAGGTGGGCGCGGAGTCCATCGACCGCGTGCACCAGCTCACGCGTCGTTTCATCCCCTACGAAGTGTTCCCGGGCAAGGCGGTGCGGCTGCTGGAGAAGGTCTTCGCGGAGACCGCGCTGGTGTCGGGCCGCCGCACCATCAGTCCCGAGACGGTCTGGCAGGTGTTCTCGAACCAGACGGGGCTGCCGCTGTGGATCCTCGACGAGCACCAGCCCATGGACCTGGACAAGGCGCGCTCGTTCTTCCACGCGCGCGTGCTGGGCCAGGAAGAGGCGGTCGCGAAGGTGGTCGACACCATCGCGCTCTACAAGGCGCGGCTGAACGACCCCTCCAAGCCGATCGGCATCTTCTTCTTCGTGGGGCCGACGGGGGTGGGCAAGACCGAGCTCGCCAAGGCGCTCGCGCAGTACCTGTTCGGGAGCCCCGACCGCATGGTGCGGCTCGACATGTCGGAGTACATCACCTACGACAGCCTCGAGAAGCTGCTGGGCAAGAAGAAGGCGTCGCCGGACATGACGACGTCGGACCAGGGGCTGTTGACCGGGAAGGTGCGCGAGCGGCCGTTCTCGGTGGTGCTGCTCGACGAG
>JADMIO011624658.1_pt1 | contig 15312 bp, 14 predicted proteins | sample 8958161 | NCBI WGS metagenome assembly JADMIO01 (sample SAMN16585339, study PRJNA669376) | soil metagenome | isolation source: Crop rotation soil | place: USA: Cullars Rotation, Alabama | collected 2011
CGCGACAACTTGTCCACGTGGAATTCTAAGCTTAGGATCCCAATGTGCTGGAAAGCAAGGAAAAATCGAGGAGGGCGCCTGCCGCGAGGGCGATGACACTTCCCGCGCGGCCGCGAAACAACACGTCCGGCCGCACCGCAAAGTTGAAAACGGTGAGAGGCCGCACGTCTGCAATATTGTCCGGTGGGGATAACACCGTAAATCCGGTTCGTACGGCTTGCGTCAGCAGAATGTTTCCTGCCAAGTCCGATGAGATTCGGAAGGGGGCCTGCAGTTGCGCGCCCTTCACCGGAATGGCGTCTATCGTGCCCTCGGGGGAAATCCGCCGAATGCGCACTTGATCTGCGACTAGCAGATTGCCCGACCCATCGAGCGATAGGTCCACCGGATTCGCAAGTCGTGCGGCCGTGGCGGGGCCGCCGTCGCCATCTTGTCCTTGGCTGCCCGTTCCAGCCCATGTCGTTATTAATCCGTTAGGCGTGATCCGACGGATGCGAGCTCCTGCCGACTCGCCGACAAAGAGGTTCCCGCTTCCATCGAGAGCCAAACCTTGAGGAGTTGCGAGCTTTGCTTCGGTCGCGGACCCTCCGTCTCCTGCCGATACGCCTTGCGGCGCCCCCGCAATTCTCTGAGCCGTATTGTCTGCGGACAAGCGAACGATCTGTTCGGCGTCGCCGCCGACAAGCCCGTCGGAACTCACGGCAAGGTACCGGAGCGCGAGACCGCCGGCATCCAGCACTCCGACGAACTTGCCGTCCGCCCCGAACGCGCCCACGCGCCGCGTGTGCTGGTCTGTGTAATACAGGGTTCCCGCGGCGTCCATCGCAATCCCGCCGATCGGGCCGATGTTGCTCTCCAGCGCGCTGTCCCCAGGGCGGGGATCGAAGAAGCTGCCATTTCCTGCTCCGGCAATCGTCCGAATTACTCCCGCCGAATCGACTACCCGGATTCTATAGTTCCCGTCTTTGAGGTACAGATTCCCCGCAGTATCGAGAGCCAGCGGAGCGCCATACAACAGGCTTGCGTTCGTTGCGGGTCCGCCTTCCCCATCGGGTCCGATACTCTGCGGCAGGTTTCCGTTTCCTGCGACTGTGACTAACGAACCCGTGCTCGAGAGCTTGCGAATGCGAAAATTGCCGGAGTCCGAAATATAGACCGATCCCGATCCATCCACCGCAACATAAGAGGGGAACGAAAGTTGAGTCTCCAGCGCTGTTCCATCTCCGTTGAATGCGCTTACCCCAGTCCCGGCGACAGTTTCAATCAGACCGGCCGCGGATACGCGCCGGATGCGGTGGTTTCGCGTGTCCGCGATATACAGATTGCCTGCGGCGTCGACTGCAACGCCCGCCGGAGCGTTCAGTTTTGCCTGGATCGCCAGGCCGCCATCTCCATCGAATCCCTGCGTGCCGCTCCCCGCGACGGTCGATATCTTGCCGTCGCGAGTTATAAGCCGGATCTTGTGATTATAAGTGTCGGCAACATAGAGGTTGCCTGCGGCATCGATTGCCAGGGCCGAGGCATTCGACAGTTGGGCGGCCACTGCCGGCCCGCCATCGCCTGCATCGCTCGTGGGGCTGCCGGCGATTGTTTGAACTTCACAAATCGGATCGGTTTGTGCGGAGGCTAGCGCGACGACCCAGAGAAAGAAACCTAGTGAGGCCCGACACATGAGGACTTAGTGTAGCAGATAGCCACCCCAGGCGATTGTCGTCACCTCCCCTGGAAAGAGCTCACCGGATCTTCGGTGGCTGAAAGATGCCGACGCGCTCAAGCCGCAACCCTCGCCCCTGAACTGGGAAAGTGAAACCGTAGGGCGGGCGATCGGGTTTTGTCGCCTGCCCCCGAGCGAGTCTCGATAGCGCGGAATCAGCCGCCCCTCCTGACTGCTTCCCTACCCGATCCTCGGCATCTCCACCGGAAAGCTCCCGCCGAAGATCCGCCCGAACATCTCCAGCACTTCCTCGTGCAGCACGCCGTTATCCGCCAGCAGGTGCTCCGACCCCGTCACGCTGTGCGCCGCCCCGCGCATGTCCGACGTCCGTCCCCCCGCCTCCTGCACCAACAGCGTCCCCGCCGCCATGTCCCACGGCTTCAGTCCGAACTCCCAGAAGAAGTCGAGCCGTCCGCTCGCCACGTACGCCAGGTCGATTGCCGCCGACCCCGTCCGCCGCACGCCATGCGACGCCATCGCGAGCTGGTAATAGAAATGGATGTTGACATTGTGATGCCGCTTGCGGCTCGGAAACCCAGTCGACGCCAGGCTGTCCCCGAGTTTCCGCGTCTTCGACACGTGAATTCGCCGGTTGTTCAGGTACGCGCCCGCCCCGCGCTCCGCCGTGAACATCTCCTGCCGGATCGGGTCGTATACCACCCCCGCGATCGTCTCGCCCGCGCGCTCCAGTCCGAGCGTCACGTTGAAACACGGGAAGCTGTGCGCGAAATTGGTCGTGCCGTCCAGCGGGTCGACGAACCAGCGATACTCGGACGCGCTCTCGTGGCCGAAGCCTTCTTCTCCGACGATCGAGTGCGAGGGAAAGTGCGACCGCAGCCGCTCCACCACGAGCTGTTCCGACGCCCGGTCGGCCTCCGTCACCAGATCGAACTCGCCCTTCAGCTCGAAAGGCACGCGGCGCTCGAAGTACGTCGCCAACAGCGCGCCCGCCTCGCGCGCGATCTCGACGGCGGTCTCCAGGTAGCGCATCCGCCGCTTCTAGCTCTCTTCCTGGATGTACTTGATGTCGTGTTTGAAGATGAAGAGGTTCGGCGCCCCGTCCCGCGTAATCCGGATGAAGGACTGGTCGTAATACTCGACCACGCCGCTGACCTCCTCGCCGTCTTCCATCTTTACGCGCACGCGGGTGCCGTGCTCGATCAGTTGCTTGAGGTACTTCGCCTCTTCGAACGTATGCTCCGGGGCGCGGGTGCCTTTTCCTTGTGGTGGCGTATTATTTCTCCTGCCGCTTTTTTTTGCTGGTTCGGTCCGGGCTGACGGAGATGCGGTCTTGCGCCGACGAGCCGCCGCCCTCCGCCTCTCCATAATAGCCATTGCGCGCCGACACCCGCAAATCCGCGCTTTTTGCCCGCACCTCCAGCGAATGGAACGGGTTCTTCGTCAGCGTCACCCCCCGCGGATAGAACCCGAGGACGTATTGCGTGCGCAGTTCCCGGATGATCTCCGCGAATGTCTTGTCGAGCTGCGCGTTCACCTCCGGATAGTACGTCCGCCCGCCCGTTCCCTGCGCCATGAACTCCAGCGCGTGCTCGCCGCCCGTATTGCGACCCGCGTTGTTCGTAATCGGCAGCACCACCACCGCATACAGGACCGAGTCCGCCATCTGCGCCGCCTTCAGCGCCGCATGCAGGTCCCGCGAGCTAGTCGTGTCGCCGCCGTCCGTCATGACCACGATCGCCTTCCGCCCCTCGCGATTCTCCAGCGCCTGCGAGGCGAAGTAAATCGCGTCGTAAAGGGACGTGCCGGTCTCGCCGTGCAGCAGCTTCAGTTGCCGCTCCAGGTTGGCGTAATTCCGCGTGAATCCGCCCTGCTGGATGTCGTAGTTGAAGCTGTACAGCGCCACTCGATCCTCGGGGTTCCCTTCCGTCAGGATCGCGTGCAGGAACTTCGCCGCGGCCGTCGTCTCGTACCCGAGATCCTTTGCCGTCGACCCGCTCGTGTCCACCAGCAGCGCCACCGAGAGCGGCTGGTCCGTCTGCCGCCCGAAGACCGCGATCTCCTGTTTCGCCCCGTTGTCGAGAATCTCGAAGTCCTCTTTCCCTAGCGTCCCCACCAGTTCCCCGGCCTTGTTCTTGACCGTGGCGACTACATGCACCAGGCTGACGTTGACCCGGATCGTCGGCTCCTGCGCGAACAGCAGAGCCGCCCCCGCGACCACGATCGCACTAGCCGGCCACCGGAACGTCACGATCCCACTCTCCTTCCACCCAGACCTCGCCGTCCGCGAAATACTCTTTTTTCCAGATCGGCACGACCTTTTTCAGCCGGTTGATCCCTTCCAGCGCGGCGTCGAACGCCGCCCGCCGGTGTGGAGCGGTAACGATCACTGCGACGCTCGCCTCTCCCACCAGCATCCGGCCCAACCGGTGCACCATCGCGATATGCGTCACCTCGTGCGACGCCGCAATCTCCCGGCCGATCTTCGCGAGCATCTTCAGCGCCATCGGCTCGTAACACTCGTAATCCAGGAACCGCGTCGAACGGCCCTTCGTGTTGTTGCGGACCACCCCTTCGAACGTCACCACCGCGCCGTCGCCGCCCGTCTGCACGCGGGCGATCACGGCTTGCGAATCGATCGCGTGCCGCGTCAGCGCGAAGTAGTGGCCGTCCTCGCCGGCGATCTCCAGGTCGCCCGCCGTTCCGCCGCTCACCGGCGGGAGAAACGCAATCTCGTCGCCTTCCGCGACACTGGTAGAGAGATCCGCAAACTCTTGATTCCGGGCCACTACGATGCTCGCCGCCAGCTCCCGCACACGCGGATACCGCTCCGCGTACCGGTCGAAAACCTGCCGCAGGGTGGCGCCGGCGGGAAAGTCGGATTCCTCCGACGGCCGCCCCACCAGCTCCCGCAGCATTCCGAAGAACAACACTCGTACTCGCATCGTGGGAAGGAAACAGTCAGGATAACAGACGCCCTCCCCCGGCCCCGGGTTGCGCCATTCATACCGACTATCGCCGATCCGCTGTCACCCATCAGCCGAACCGTCCGATCCCTCAGCTAAAAGCTAACAGCTAATAGCTAAAAGCTTTGCTCCCCCTGCGCTACAATGCCCGTTCACCGTGCCGCAGCCGATCGTCTCCGAAACCCGCCTCCGCGTCCGCTATGCCGAAACCGACCAGATGGGCGTCGTCTACTACGCCAACTACTACGTCTGGATGGAGGTCGGCCGCGTCGAGCTCTGCCGCGCCTGCGGCTTCAACTACCGCGATATGGAGCGCGACGACGGTATTCTGCTCGCCGTCGCCGAATCGAACTGCCGATATATCTACCCCGCCCGTTATGACGACGAGATCATCGTCCGCTCGTGGATCGAAGCGGCCCGCCGCCGCGCCGTCACGTTTTTCTATGAAATGCGCCGCGCCGCCGACGACCGCAAGCTCGCGACCGGCTACACCAAGCACATCTTCCTGACGCGCGACTTCCGCCCGGCGCGCCTGCCGGACAAGTACTGCCCCTTATTCGGAATCGACCTCGACGCCGCCGCGTCAGAGGTTTAAAGGCCTTAGGCCAGGCGCGGGAGCCTGCTTCGGCTCGCCATCGCCTTCCGGCGGATGTGCGTACCGCCGGTGCAGAACGTGATCAAAATCCCAATCGGGCCGCCGGGTAAGGGAGTGTCGCAGAGCCACCAGGCTCGACACGGCGGCGCTGAGGAGTTGCCGCTGCTTGCGGCTGTTCTCTCGCGCCTTCTGGACTCGGAGCTCGAGAGCGCCGAAATCGAATTCCGGAGGCGACACACCCTGCGGCGTCCGCTCTACCTTCTGCTCGCCGGCCTCAGCCAGTCCGGTCTGCATAGCCAAACGGACCAGGTCCGCCGGGACAGTTCGCACGGTACGGTGCCTCACGCGTCGCGCCCGTTTATTGCTCCGTAGCCGCCACCACCTCCCGGATGACGCCATCGCTCTTTGTCATCACGTACAACTCGCCGGCGGCGTCCACCGCGAGCCGGATATCCGACCGCCCGCCTGGGACTCGCCCCGCGCCGGGCAGGTGCTCGGCCTTCCCGCCACGCCGGTGATACGCGACCTCGTTGATCGGGGCCATTCGCGCGTATACCTCGCCGGTCCACTTGATCTTGACCTCGTGGATGGGCGCCATCGTCTTGGGGTCCGTATCGTCCGCCGCGAGCATCTCCTTCCAGTCCGCCCACCAGATCCGTCCCATCGTGATGTCGCCGAACAGGAACTTGCCGCGGAGCGCCGGAATTGCCTTCCCGCGGTACACGAAGCCGCTCGCGATGGCGTCGCCGCCCACCGCCCGATCGTGGCCGTACGCGATCACCGGATACCTCGGGTGGACCGTCCCCGCCGTCTTTGCCGCATCCACCAGCACCGGAATTGTGTCGTCCTCCGGCGGGCTCACCAGCGAGTTGTCGGCTTTCAGCTCCTGCGGACCTTCGCGGCGCGAATATCCGTAATTCGCGCCCTTGTGCACGAGCACGACCGTCTCCCACGTTCGCAGCCCGATCACGAGGCTGATCAGTTGGTTCTTCTTCGGATCGGATGGATCGACGTCCCACGCCATCCGGTGCGGATTCCGCAGCCCGTACGCCCAGATCTCCTTCCGCGCCCCCGCCGTCGACGTGAACGGGTTGTCGTTCGGAATGCGATACCGCCCGTTGTCGCTGACGGTGCTCCGGTCGACCTGCTCCTTCAAGTCGGGCACAATGCGCAGAATCTTGCCGACCAGCATGTCCAGCCGCTGCGGATTGTTCCGCACCGCCGACCGCTGCTCGCCGTTGCCGCCGTCCCCCATCGAGATGTACAGCACCCGCCACTCGGGATCCCCGCGTCGCGCTGTCGGATTGAAGATCAGGTCGCCCATCGGATGGATGCGGCCGCTGTACTGTACCCGCATCACCTCTCGCGCCGTCCCCTCGAACGTCGTGTTCGACGTGTCGGTGTCGGTCCACTCGACGATGACTCCTTCGCGCTGCGTCTCCCCGAACGTCGGGATCGCCGGTGTGACGGTGTACCCCGCTGTCTTCAGTCCGGGGAAATGCGCGTTGTCCGGCAGCGGCGGCGCCGGCAGCGCCGGGTCCTCCCAGTGGATGGTGTAAAACTTCCCGTTGCGGGCGTAATCCGGATCGAATGCGAAGCTGATGAACCCCGCCGCCAGCGTCGTGTCGATGCACAACCGGTGAAAAATTCCGGGCTTTCCCGCCAGTCCGTTGAAGTCCAGATAAGTCGTGACCTTCTTGGTCTCCCTGTCGACGATATAAAGCGGCCCGTTGATATCGTTGACGAACAGCCGCTTTCGCCCGCCCCCCGGCTCCTCGCGCAGGAAGTTGATGCGTGCCAGCAGCCCCGCGGAGTTGCCCTCCCCATCGACCGCCCCGGTAATGGGCAGGGTCGCGTAATCCTTGAGCTCGATCGTCAGCTCTCCGGACGCGGCCCGCGCCCAAGCCGTGAACATCGCGAAAACCAAGCCGAATCGCACGTCGACCCTCCGCGCGCCATTCTACATCAGGCGTTCGTTGGCTCCGGCTGGCCCGCGTCTACCAGCTCGTTGGCAAGTGCTCAATTCGATCGCGCCATTCTTCGGGCCGCGACGCTGCCCAGACGAGAATAAGCCACTCGATAGCCGGACGGACCGCGCTTGGACGATCGGAAACGACCAGCACGCCCGACGACTCGATAGGGGTTCGCGCAGACGCAAGCCGCGAACGATACTCCCTCGTAACTCCTCGTCCGCGAGGAAGCGAACGCTCACGCGCGCTTCGGTTGCTGGCGGGCAGTCTCGAGCCGGGCAAACAGCCCGGGGTTCGTTTCGCTCAACGGGCGTACTTGACGGAAGAAATCACCGTCGACTTCGGCAAAAAACTCGTCAATTAGCTTCTGATTTTCGAGATAGTAAGCCGTGGCGCCATAGACCTGCGCCAACGTAACGGTCGGGAACTCATCCGCGATCTTTTCGGGCGCCTCGCCCTCGTGAAGACCGGCGACGATGGAAGACAGCCCCACACGCGTTCCGGCGATCCGCAGTGCGCCGTCTTCCTGACTGATGTAGGGCGATGGCGGAAACCTCATCTACGAGTCCTACTTTCAGATTTGGCTGTTGGTTCCCGCGCGGCGAAGCCGCCCCTCCTGACCTTCTGACCTCCTGATCTCCTTACCTTCCCGCCCCGCCCCTGGTGTATCCTGCCCTATCGGAGCCTATTCATGTTCACCTCCCCCACCGGCCCGCTCTTACTGCTCGCTCTGTCTTCTCTCTCCGCCCAATCCCTGGAATGGGATTTCGAAAGCGGATCCTTCCGCGGCTGGACCCAGACCGGGAAGGCGTTCGTTGCCCAACCCTTCTGCAAACGCGACCGCGACGCCGAAATGCCGTCCGCCCGATTCGCCGACTCCCGCCTCGGTGGGACTTACTGGCAGGGCCTCGATTACCCCCTCGGGCAGCACGGCAACTGCGTTGTCACCAGCCTGGCTAAGCTCCAGGACCCCGAGCCGTGGTCGCTGACCTCGCCCGAGCTCTCCATGCTCCAGGATGCGCCCTTCCTGAGCTTCCGCATCGGCGGCACGAACGACGCGGCTCATGAGCGCGTCGAGTTCCAGGTCCGTCGCGGCGGCTCGTGGCAGACGATCTACCGGTCCACCGGCCCCGGCGGCGAGCAACTCCGCCAGGACGTCTTCGAGATTCCCGCCGCCGACCGTGCCCTCCCCGCCCGCATCCGCATCTTCGACGACTCGCCCTCCGGCCACATCACCGTCGACTACATCCGTTTCACGTCCACGCGGCCGCCCGACCTGCACCTGCCTGTCTGGGGTTACGCCGACTACCATACTCACCCGATGACTCACCTCGCCTTCGGCTCCGAGAAACAGCGGCAGATCATCTGGGGAAAGCCCGGCGGCAATTACGACGACTACCTGAAAGATCCGGACCTCATCTCCCAGGACATCCCTTACTGCCGCCGCGGCCATGGCGGCGGGTACCTCGCCGAGGGCTTCATCAACAACGCCCAGCTCTTCGACGATTCCATCGGCAACATCATCCACTCCTTCCTCTATCCGCACAAACGCAGCGGCGGACCGCAATTCGCCAACTTCCCCGACCACCTCATGGGCGCGCACCAGCAGATGCACGTCACTATGATCCGCCGCAATTATGAAGGCGGGCTCCGCCTGATGGTCGCCCTCGTCACCGACAACTGGGGCGCCGCCTTCCTTACCGGCAAGGCCGACCAGGGTCAAGTGAAGCTCGTCGCGGAGAAAGACACCGTCATCGCCCAGATGAACGCCCTCCGCGATCTCGTGAAGGCCAACAACTCCTGGATGGAGCTCGCCCTCAGCCCTGCCGATGCCCGCCGCATCATTGCGCAGAACAAGCTCGCGATCGTCCCCGGCGTCGAGCTCGACCGGCTCGGCTCCTGGGACCCCGAGCCCGAAGGGGAGGTCAAGGCCCTCTGGGATCTCGGTGTCCGCGCGATCACCCCGATTCACGCCGTCGATAACGACCTCGGCTCGCCCGCCATCCTCAACGGTCCCTACAACTGGCTCAACGATTTCTTCGCCAACAATGCCGAGCAGGTCCGTCCCTCCGCCCTTCCTCCCGCGAAGTTCTTCGACGTCGAGGCCGACGACTGCGCCGCCCGGAAGGCCGGCATCGGCGAATGCGTCCTGCATGCGCTCGACCCCTTCCCGCAGCTCCGGCTCGTCATCGCCCGCCCCCTCTTCACGTTCTTCCAGCGATCCCCCGGCTTCGTCATCCGCAAGGCCGACTCCTTCGACACCCACGGCCTCGGCCAGAAGAACGCCCACGGCCTGAAGTCGAAGGGCGCGGCCTACATCCGCGCCATGATGGACCGCGGCATGATCGTGGACACAGCGCATATGGGTGACAAGTCGGTCAACGACACTTATGCTGTCCTCGCCGACCGCGCCGGATACCCATCCGTCATCTCCCACGCGCACTTCCGCGCCGAAGGCCTCTACGGCAAGAAGGACATCCCCGACTTCCTCGCTTCCGAATACGACATCAGCGACACGAACCTGGAGAAGCTGAAGAGCGTGGGCGGCGTGGTCGGTCCCTTCCTGCATCAGCCCCGCATCAACCCGGACAGCATCGATCCCAAGGTCTCTCACGTCACTCACATCACCAACGACTGCGGCAACTCCTCCAAGGGCTATGCATTCGCCTTCGATTACGCCCAGCGCCTGGTCCCCAACGGCGTCGGCATGGCGACCGACATGACGTTCATCCCCGTCGTCTCCCCGCGTTTCGGCGACCATGCCTGCGAAGGCTACAAGACCTCCCGCCACGGCCAGAAGGAGCTGGCGAACCATCCCGACCGCTACCAGCCGCGCGCCCAGAAAGACCCCGTCGCCTACTGGGGCATCCCGCTCCGGAAGCGGTCGAACCAGCGCGATCTGCTGACCCCATACCGCATGGGCAACCGCGTCTTCGACTTCAACGTCGACGGCCTCGCCCACTACGGCCTCGTCCCCGACCTGCTCCAGGACCTCGACAACGTCGAGTTCCCCAAACGCGATTTCCAGGCCCTCTTCGGCTCCGCCGAGTCCTACATCAAGATGTGGGAAAAAGCCGAGCGCGCCGCGGCAGCCCACTAAGCCGTAGGGCAGGCGATCGGTGTGTGTCGCCTGCCTCCGGCGCGCCAGCGCCGGCGTAATCCCGTAAGCCGGTAATCCGGCGGTACTCCGGGCACAGACGGAGAGTTCCCCAATTTCCTCGCCGTCCGATATCTCACACTCCCGCCGCTTGCCTCCGCCCCGCCGATCGGGCGACCATGGAGTCGTGCCGCCCGGGCCGCCCATCCCCGACGATCGCTCCTGGCCGTCCCTCCACGACGCCGCCGCCGGATGCCGCGCCTGCGATCTCTGGAAGCGCGGCACCCAGACGGTCTTCGGCGAAGGCGCCGAAAACGCCCGCGTCATGCTCGTCGGCGAGCAGCCCGGTAACGAAGAGGACCTCTCCGGCCACCCCTTCGTCGGACCCGCCGGCCGACTCCTCGACACCGCTCTCGAACAAGCCGGCATCGACCGCTCCAAGGCCTACGTCACCAACGTAGTCAAGCACTTCAAGTGGGAGCCCCGCGGCAAGCGGCGTATCCACGCCAAGCCCGGCGCCGTCGAGATCGCCGCCTGTCTCCCCTGGCTCGAAGCCGAGCTCGACCTCGTCCGCCCACTAGTCCTCGTCTGTCTCGGCGCCACTGCCGCGCAGGCGCTCCTCGGACGGCAGTTCCGCGTCACCGCCTCCCGTGGCACGTGGGTCGAATCCGCCCTCGCCCCTTACGTCACCGCCACAGTCCACCCCTCCTCGATCCTCCGCGCCCGCGACTCCGAAACCCGCCACGCCGAAATGACCCGCTTCGTCGACGACCTGCGCCCGGTCGCGCACACTCTCCAATTAAGGACACGTAAAGCACGGTGAGCGACACATTCGATCTCATGAACCCGGAGGCCATTGCCCGCCTCCGCCACTCCCTCCGCACCCCGCTCAATCACATCATCGGTTACGCCGACCTCATCCGTCAGGAAGCGCAGGACCAGACCGCCACCGCCGAAGTCGGTGTCATGGACCAGGTCCTCACCGCCGCCCGCGAGATCGAAGGCCATCTCGAGGAAGCCCTCCCCGTCCGTGCCCACATCCTCGAAGAGGCCATTGCAGAGTTCCGCAAGCGGATGGCCCCCTCCCTCACCCGCATCGACAACCTCCTCAAGACCTTCGACGAGCTCTCCGGCAGCGCCTGCGCCCGCGAGATGCGCAAGATCCGCGTCGCCACCAAAGAGCTCTGGGACTTCGCCCGCGGCTCCGACCCGACTGTCCGCGCCATTCCCGTCCCCCTCCCGCCGCGCCCCGAGCGCGAGAGCGCCCGCGATCCCCGCAGCCCCGGCGCCAAAGTCACCGGCCGCATCCTCGTCGTCGACGATGACCCCGACAATCGCGAGATCCTCACCCGCCGCCTCGACCGCGAAGGCTTCGAAGCCATCTCCGTCTCCAGCGGCCCAGCCGCCCTGGAGCGCCTCGGGCAGGAGCCCTTCGACCTCGTCCTCCTCGACATCTTCATGCCCGTCATGGACGGCTTCGAGGTCCTTCGCCAGATGAAGACCCGCCTCGAGCTGCAGGAGATCCCCGTCATCGTCCTCTCCGCGCTCGACGACCAGGCCAACGCCGTCCGCTCCATCGAAATGGGCGCCGAGGACTTCATCGCCAAGCCCTACGACGCCGTCATCCTCCGCGCCCGTATCGGCGCCATTCTCCGCCGCCGCAGAGCCGAGGCCGAGCGCGCCGAGATGGCCGACTCCCTCCAGCTCCTGCTCGAATCCACCGGCGAGGGCGTCGTCGGCGAGGATGCCGAGGGGCGCTGTGTCTTCGCCAACCGCGCCTCCCTCGAGATGCTCCGTTGCTCCCGCGAGCAGCTCGTCGGGCGCGACCTCCACGCCGCCGTCCATCACACCCGACCGGACGGCACGCCCTACCCGGTCGACAACTGCCCCATCCGCCAGGTCCTCCGCACCGGCGCCGCCCGCCGCGGCCGCGACGAGTTCTTCATTCGCGCCGACGGCTCCGCCTTCCCCATCGAATACTCCGCCCACCCCATCCGCCGCGAGGGCCACAACGTCGGCGTCGTCGTCACCTTCACCGATATCACCGACCGCAAGCGCAGCGAGGAGAACCTGCTGCAATCCGCCAAGCTCGAGAGCCTCGGCGTTCTCGCCGGCGGCATCGCGCACGACTTCAACAACATCCTTACCGGCATCCTCGGCAACGCCAGCTTCGTTCTTGAAACCCTCCCCAAGAACGACCCCAACCGCAACCTCCTCAGCGAGGTCGTCACCGCCGGAGAGCGCGCCGCCGACCTCACCCGCCAGATGCTCGCCTTCGCCGGCAAAGGCCAATTCGTCGTCGAGCCCGTCGACTTCTCCCGCTCCATCCAGGAGGTCAGCGAGCTCCTCGCCGCGACCCTGCCCAAGCCGGTCCGCCTCGACCTCCGTCTCGGCAGCCAGCTCGCCACGGTCGAGGCCGACTCGCGCCAGCTCCAGCAGCTCGTCTTCAATCTCGTCCTCAACGCCGGCGAAGCCATCGGCGAGCGCCCCGGCCGCGTCACCATCGAAACCGGCGTCCGCGACCTTCCCGAAGGCCTTCCCGCGCAGCCCCCGTTCGGGCGCCTCAACCCCGGCCGCTACGTCTTCGCCTCCGTGCAGGACACCGGCGCCGGCATCGACCCCGCCACCCGCCCCCGCATCTTCGACCCCTTCTTCTCGACCAAGTTCACCGGCCGCGGCCTCGGCCTCGCCGCCGCCATGGGTATCGTCCGCGCCCACCACGGCGCCATCCACGTCGAATCCGAGCCCGGCCGCGGCAGCCGTTTCGAAATCCTCCTCCCCGCGATGCGCACCCGCGCCATCCCCATGCCCGCCGCTTCCACCGACGTCGTCTCCCGCACGATCCTCGTCGTCGACGACGAGGAGGTCGTCCGCCGCACCACCCAAGCCGTTCTCGAGCGCAAAGGCTTCCGCGTGCTTCTCGCCGAAGACGGCCAGCGGGCCGTGGATATCCTCCGCGACCGCGCCGCCGAAATCTCGCTCGTCCTACTCGACCTCACGATGCCCGTGATGGGCGGCGAAGAAGCCGCCCGTTACATGCGCGCGATCCGCCACGACCTCCCGATCCTGGTCTCCAGCGGCTTCAACGAAACCGAAGTCCTCCGCCGTTTCGCCGGCCTCCGCGTAGCCGGCTACCTCCGCAAACCCTACACCTCCGCCACCCTGATCGACCGAATCCAATCCCTCGTGTAGCGCCGGCCATCGGCCGGCCATGCCCGCAATCGTGCGGGCATCCCCGCCCTGTCCCGTCCCGCAGCAGCGCCGAAGGCGCCTCCTGACCTTCTGATCTCCTGATCTCCCTTCTCCCCCCAAACATTTCCCCACCCGCACGTTCCCGCCCCCGGCCCGAGCTACAATACGAAAGCCATGCCCGGGGAGCCCATCCTCGTCGTAGACGACACTCCCGTAAATCTGAAACTCACCCGCATCGTGCTCGAGCACGAAGGTTACGAGGTGCGCACGGCCGAGTCCGCCGAAGAGGCCCTCCGCCTCCTCGACACCTTCCGCCCCCGCGTCGTCCTCGCCGACATCCAGATGCCCGGCATGGACGGCCTTGAGATGACGCGCCGCATCAAGGCCGACCCCCGCAATCGCGACATGCTGGTCGTCGCCCTCACCGCCTTCGCCCTCACCGGCGACGAGGAGAAGGCCCGCGCCGCCGGCTGCGACGGCTACATCACCAAGCCCATCGACACCCGCACCCTCGGCCGCCGCATCCGCGAATACCTCCACGACACCTCCGGCGACCCCCACCCCGGCGAGGACCCCTTTGCCGCCGCCGCCGCCGGAATCGACGATCTCCGCGGCCGCTTCCTCGAGGAAGCCGGCCACACCGTCCCGCAATGGCTGGAGGATCTCAACGGCCGTTTCAACGCCGGCGAAGCGCAGGCGACCGCCCACACCTGGGTCGGTTCCGGCGGCCTCCTCGGCTTCCGCCGCATCAGTATGCTCGCCCGCGAAGCCGAGACCATCCTTCGTCAGAAGCCTGTCGACACCGACGAGCTCCGCTCGACCCTGGACGCCCTTCTCAAGGAGTTACAGGACCCCATCCTCGCCGAAGACGAGCCCGCGCCGCCGCCCCCGCCGCCCGCCCCAGCCGCCGGTCCGCGTCCCCTCGTCCTCATCGCCGATGACGACCACAACGTGCGCGCGATGGGCAAAGCCCTCCTCGGCACGCAGGAGATCGACTGCGACATCGCCGCCGACGGCCGCGCCGCTCTCGCCGCCATCCGCGGCCGCCGCCCCCAGGTCGTCGTCCTCGATGTGAATATGCCCGGTATGACCGGTTATGAGGTGCTCGCCGCCGTCCGCGCCGAGAAGCTCCCCATCAAGGTCCTGCTCCTCACCGCCGACGAGCACCCCGACACCCGCGACGCCGACGACTTCCTCGTGAAGCCTTTCAACCCCATCGACCTGGTCGTCCGCATCGCCAAGCTGCTGAAGTCTTCGACTACTGTGCAAAAGTAATCTTCGTCGTCGTCCCGCCCACGCGGATCTCCGAGATCACGGCCTTCCCGTCGATCTCCCTGTACAGGACCGCGGTGATCTTGAACTTCTCCGTCCCCGTCTCGAACTTCGCGGTCGCGTCGACCGTCGTCTTCTCGTCGCTGATGGTGACCTTGTCGGCCCCCATCGTCACCCGGTACTCGCCCGCCTTCAATTCCTTCCCCTTCACCAGGGAGACCTTTGTGAAATTCACCTTGAACGTCGATCCCGGAACCGGAACCGTCCCTGCGAACGCGCACACCAGCGCGACAAGAGCAAACAGTACAAGAACTCGTTTCATCATGATTCAGATTTTAGCACCACTTTATCGTGAATACATCCCGGTGGGGCAGGCAAACTAATTCCCCCGCAGCGCCACCACCGGATCGATCGAACTCGCCCGCACCGCCGGAATCACCCCCGCGATCGCGGCGCACACAGCCAGCACCCCCGCCGCCGTCGCGAAAACCCACGGGTCGTACGTCTTCACCCCGTAGAGTTGATCCGCCAGCAGCCGCCCCGCCCCC
>JADMIO011507122.1_pt1 | contig 15310 bp, 6 predicted proteins | sample 8958161 | NCBI WGS metagenome assembly JADMIO01 (sample SAMN16585339, study PRJNA669376) | soil metagenome | isolation source: Crop rotation soil | place: USA: Cullars Rotation, Alabama | collected 2011
AAACGAGAATTTTTTTCCAGCCTCCTTTTATCTTCATTTTAACGACCATATGCTAACAATTAGTGCTCGTTTGTACGGGTGATATCGGGTGCGAATCGGGAAGCTGCGGGTGCAGAAAAAAAATGTCGCGTGCGGGTTGGAAAATCACAGCCCGCGCAGGACTCTACTCTGCTCTTCCCCTTTATCTAGATTGAGATGGTTTTCTACGCCTTGGTCTCACGCCAGAGCCCTGTGGATTTAGAGCACAAAGGCGATCATGTGGCCATTATATTCGCCGTCGAAATGTGTCTAGATGCAATGATTAAGATGATTTTTTCTCAATGTCAAGAACCGCACTTAAATATCGTCTACACCATTTAGGACTCTCAGTGTGAACCCTGTGACCACGACGCCCGTATAGATCTCATGCTCGATTTTGCAACAAATTGCAGACCAAAGATGGGTCTTTGTTGGCCAACTGTTTAGTCCTCAGGCCATCGGGTATTTTTTGAGAGAGGCACAGCCCATAATCAGCAATTTTGCAAAAATCCGATTTTCACAAGGTTGCTTAGGATGGCTATTTGTCTCTAACAAGCTGAAAATTTTACTGCGAAGAGACTTCATCGAGATCTATTCAGAAAATAAATTTCAGATCTTCATGTTATGTCTATCGAGAGATATCGAGTCGCAAAGGTAGCTAAAATGGGCATTTTATTCTCACCAACAGGGGTCCAGAGAAAATCAAGGAATTGATCGTTCGGTCTGAAATATTTTGGGGTGATTGAGCCATCAACCATGTGTAGTCAGAGAAAGTTCCAGCTCAATTGCTTGAGTCGTTCTCGAGATTTAGTCGTTACAAAAACACGTTTTTGTCACAACCATGGATTCTAGAGCTTTTCGTAAAACTTCAATAAAAAAAATCGTCGCTTTGATATTTTTTCAAATCGGCTTGCGGCAAAAATCATCAAGCACATGTCTCTATCACATATCTTAAAAGGAGCAAAATTCGAGAACATCGATTGAGCACTCTGTGCTGCATTCGATCGTGTCTTACATGTAATCGTTCATATAAACTCTCCATTTCCTAGACTACAAGAAAAATTACCATCAGTGACATTATAAGAATATTCTAAACCATCAATCGGCTATCTTCTCTACTTCATATACAATGATATTGTATTATATTTTGTTTTCTTTTTGTATACTGTGTTCGAAACTGTTCTATTTTTTTAACAATGATAAAATCGTGATGATAGTATGCATGATCTCACACCGTTTTATACAGTGTATTTACCATTGCGGTGAATCTTTTAACTTTCATACGAAAAGTGTAATCAAGTCTTGTATTCGTTTTCCTCATCGTTACAGACATACCTACCTATAGATCGAAGTTATCTGATGATTCTCTGCGGCGAGATGAAATCGCCATAATGGTATGCTTCATCACACACCCAACGGTAGTCAATGCCAATTGATGATTCCTTTTGCCGGCATGAAACTGAAATAATGGTAGCTAGATTCACTCACATCTCACTCACCATTTTAGCACGGAATGTTTTCACTTCGCATATTTTATTACAATTGAAAATTGTGAAACATACAGAGAAAATAAACAGGAAAAATAGTGGAAAATTTAAAAGGACGAAGCAAAGAAGTTGCGAATAAAACAGAAGAAAACTAACTACTAGATAATGTTCGTTGATGTTCATGATGATCGAGATAAATGTTTGATATTGGCTTAGGGCTTGTGTTGACGCCGTATACCCTACCAAGAAAAACAATTCTGAATTACATTACTTCCTCTCGAAAGCTGCTGACTATAGAACATACCTGGCTTATGTAACCAACTATTTCAATATTTTTCAATCTTTCAAACCAATTTCTCGTGCCAATGATATAGATGGAGCTCAAAAGACAAGCGAATACTTATAATCACCGTTCTATTCAAATATTTTACTCACTGTCAAAAACCCATATCTGGACGTAACGATATAGATGGAGATCACCTGACAAGTGAACACATTTAAAGACAGTTCTATTCAAATATTTTTCTCATCATTTAGGCCATTTCTACAGGCACTCATATAGAAAAAAAATCAGATGGCAAGTGACTACTTCGAAGGATCATTCTATTCAAATATTTTGCTCACTTTCAAGCCAATTTCTATAGCACTCCGCATAGATGGAGATCACCTGACAAGTGAATACCCCAAATTACGATTCTATTCAAATATTTTCCTCATTTTCAACCCAAATTCTAGAGCTAATGATGGAAATGAAGAACACATGGCAAATGAATACTTCTAACAAGGGTTCTATTTCAATACTTTGCTCACTTTTAACCCAAATTCTTAACCCAAAAATTTCGACGCAGATCGCAGAGCAACTGACTCCTTCTAAAAACGATTGTATTCAATTACTTTGTTCACTTTCAAGCAAATTTCTCGAGCTAATCACAAACATGGAGAAAACATGGCCAGTGAATATTTGTAATTAGGGTTCTATTCAAATATTTTCCTCACTTTCAAGCCAATTTCTATAGCACTCCGCATAGATGGAGATCACCTGACAAGTGAATACCCCAAATTACGATTCTATTCAAATATTTTCCTCATTTTCAAGCAAAACTTCTACAGCTTATGACATAGATGGAGATAACACGACAAGTGAATACTTCAAATCACGATTCTATTCAAATATTTTCTTCACCTTCGAGCCAAGTTCTATAGCTCATTCAACCGTATAAATAGAGATTGCATTACAAATGAATACATCTTAAGAAGGTTCTATTCAAATATTTTTCTCGCGTTCACGCCAATTTCTGGAGCTAATGATGCAGATTGACATAACATCGCGAGTAAATGCTTCTAAGTACGGTTCTATTCAAATACTTCCCTCACTTCCAAGCAAAATTTTTACAGCTAATGATATAGATGGAGATCACACGACACGTGAATACATCAAACCACGATTCTATCCAAATATGTTGCTCACCTTCGAGCCAATTTGTATAGTTCAAAGTATAGATCGAGATCACATGAAAAGTGAATAGCACTAATTATGGTTCTATTCAAATATTTTTCTAACCTTCGAGCAAAGTTCTATACACTCCCTCAGCGTATAAATGGAGATCACATGACGAGTGAATACTTCTTAAGAGGATTCAATTCAATTGTTTTTCTCACTTTCACACAAATTTATACACCTAAAGATATAGATGCAGATCACCTCACAAGCAAATGCTGCTAAGTACGGTTCTATTCAAAAATTTTCCTAACCCTCGAGCAAATTTCTATAGCTCACGGTATACATGCCGATATCATGACAAGTGAACACATCTCAAGACGGTTCTATTCATACATTTTGCTCACTTACACACCAATTTCTAGAGCTAATCATATAGATTGAGATCACATCCCCGGTGAATACTTCTAAGCCGGTTCTATTCAAATATTTTGCTCACTTTCAGGCCGACTTCTAGACATACTCATATACATGAAGATCACATGACCAGTTAATACTCTTAATCACCGCCCTATTCAAATATTTTTCTCGCTTTCAAGACAATTTCTAGAGTTAATAACATAGATTCAGATCACATGGAGAGTGAATACTCCTAACAAGAGTTCTATTCAAATATTTTGCTAACTTTCAAGCCAATTGCTAGAACTGATAGTATGGATGGAAATCATATAACCAGTGAACACTTATAAGTACCATTCCATTCAAAGGTGTTCCTCACTTTCAGCCCAAATTCTTGACCTAAAAATTTCGACGCAGATCGCATAGCAAGTGAATCCTTCTAAACACGATTCTATTCATGTATTTTGCTTATGTTCAACCAAAATTTTTAGAGCTCATGATACAGATAGACATCGCATGGTAAATGCACTCTTCTAACAAGGATTTTATTCAAATATTTTACTCACTTTCAAGCAAATTCTTAGAGCTGATCATATACATGGAGATCACATGGCAAGTGAATACTTCTCAGTACGGTTCGATGCAAATATTTCGCTCATTTTCACCCGAATTTGCCGGGCGAATAATATAAATGGAGATCACATGACAAGGGAACACTTCTAAGAACGATTCTATTCAACTATTTTTCTCATTTTCAAGGCAATTTCTACATGTATTTACATACACAGATATCACATGCCAAATGAATAGTTGTAATTACACTTCTATTCAAACATTTTCTTCAATTTCAACTCCACTTGTAGAGCCAATAATATGCATGGAGATCAAACGGCAAGTGAATACTCCTAATCACGATTATTTTCAAATATTTTCATCACTGCCAAGCCAATTTCTATCCCTAATAATATGCATGGATAACACATGACCAATGAATACTTCCAACGACAGTTGTATGCGAATATTTTCCTCACTCCCAAGCCACTTCATACAGGTCCTTGCATAGAGGGCGAACAGATGGCAAGGGAATGCTTTCAACAAGCATTCCATTAAAAGATTCTCCCCACTTTGAAGCCAATATCTAAAGCTAATCTTTTGGATGCAGATCACATGAGAAGTGAATACTTCTCAGCACGATTCCATTCAAATATTTTGCTTACTTTCAAGCAAATTCGTAGCTCTAATCATATGGATGGATATCACATGACAAGTAACTACTTCTAACGACGGCTGTATTCAAATATTTTGTTGATTTTGAAGCCAATTTCTACAGGTACTCATATAGATGCAGATAAGATGGCAAGTGAAGGATTGTAACCAAGCTTCTATTGAAATATTCTACTCAATCTGAATCCCATTTCTAGAGCCAATAATATAAACGGAGATCAAATGGTAAATGAATGCTTCTAACAATAGTTCTATTCATATATTTTGTTCGCTTTGAAGTCCATCTCTACAGGTACTCATATAAATAGAGGTGACATAGAAACTGAACACTTTAAAACACGGTTCTACCCAAATGTTTTGCTTCCTTTAAAGCCAAATTCTAGAGCCAATCCTATACATGAAGATCACCTGGCCAGTGAATAATTGTAACCAGCCTTCTATTTAAATATTCTGCTCAACTCGAAACCGATTTCTAGAGGTAAGCATATACATGGAGACCACACGGCAAGTGAATACGTCTAATCACAATTTGATTCAACTACTTTCCTCATGTTCAAGCCAATCTCCAGAGTTAATGAGATAGATAGCGATCATCTGATAAGTGAATACTTCTCAACACGGTTCTATTGAAAGATTTTCTCATTCTCAAGCCAATTTTTAGATCTAATGATATAGACGGAGATCACCTGACAAGTGGATACTTTTTAATACGGTTCTATTCAAACATTTTGCGCATTTCGAACCTCATTTCTATACCTAATGATAGAGACGGAGATGATATAGCAAGTGAATATTTCTAACCAGGTTTATATTCAAATATTTAACTTCCTTTCCGGCCAATTTCTATAGGTGCTTATATACATGCAAATCACATCGCATCTGTGTAGTTGGAACCAGGCTTCTATTCCAATATTTTCCTCAGTTTCACGGAAATTTGAACAGTCACTCATATACGTGCAGATGACATGACAAGTGAATACTTCTCATTAGGTGTTATTGAAATATTCCGCTAACTTTCAACCCAATTTCTCGAGCTAATGATATGCATGGAGATCACATGGCAGATAAATGCTTCTCACAAGGGTCCTCTTGAGATATTTTGCTCGCTCACAAGCTAAGTTCTGGAGCTAATGATATATGCATATCACATGGCAATTGAATATTTCTAACTACGGTTCTATACAAAGCTGTTGTTCACTTTCAAGCCAATTCATAGAACTATGGACCTTCATAGAGATCACATGGCAAGTGAATACTTCTCATAACGGTTCTATTCAGATATTTTCTCACTCTCAACCCAATTTCTAGACGTACTAATATACTTGGACATCAAATGGCAAGTGAATAGTTGTAAACAGGATGCTATTCAAATATTTTGCTCACTTGGAAGGCAATTTCTAGATGTATTTCTACACATGGAGATCAGATGACAAAAGAATACTTCTAATAAGCCTTCTATTCAAATGTTTTAGACACTTTCAAGCTAATTTCTAGAGCTGATCGTACGGATAGAGATCACATGACAAGTGATCTCTTCAAAGCACGATTTTATTCAAATGTTTTACTCACATTGAAACCAATTTCTACAGGTATTGACCTCCATGGAGACCACATGGCAAGTGAATATTTGAAAGAAAGATGCTCTTCAAATATTCTGCTCACGTTTCAGCTATTTACTAGAGGTAATCATATAAAAGTAGATGATCTGCTAATGAAATACTTCTAACAAGCGTTCTATTCAAATACTTTACTTACTTTCAGACCAATTTCTACAAGCACTCATATCGATGGAGAGCAGTTGGTATGTGAATAGTTGTAATAAGGCTTCTATTCAAATATTTGCTTCACTTTCAAGCCAATTTCTATAGGTACTGATGTACATGGAAATCGCGTGGCACGTGAATACTTCTAAGCAAGGTTCTGTGGAAATATCTTGCTCATGTTCTGTCCAATTTCTATACCTAATGATACAGATGCAGATCACATGACAAATGAATACTTGTAAAGATAGTCGTATTCCAATACTTTGCTCACTTTCAAGCCGATTTCTAGAGGTACTGATATAGATGGATATCAGATGGTAAAGAAATACGCGTAACAAGAGTTCTATTCAAATACTTTCCTAACTTTCAAGCGAATTTTCACAGATAATATTATAAATGAAGATTACATAACAAATGAATACTTCGAATTAGGCTTCTATTGAAATATTTTCCCATTTTCAAGCCAATGTCTAGAGGTACTCATATGGATGGAGATCACATGGCAAGTGAATACTTCTGAGAACGATTCTATTCATATATATTGCTGACTTTCATGCCAATTTCGAGGGCTAATGATATGGATGCATATCATATGGTTAAGAAATGCTTCCAACAAGAGTTCTATTCAAATATTTTCCTCACTTTCAAGCCAATTTCTAGAGGTAATCATGTAGATAAACATCACATGACAACTGAATCTACACAGCAGCGTTCTATTCAAATATTTTGCTTACTTTCAAGCCAATTTCTAGAAGCACTCATGTAGATGCAGATCACATGTGAAGTGTATACCGCAAACCAGGGCTCTATTTAAATATTTTCAGCAGTTGCAAGACGCTTTCTAGAGGTACTCATATACCTCGAGATCAGATGGCAAGTGAATGCTTCTAACCAGCGTTCTATTCCAATATTTTGCTCACTTTCAGGCCAAATTCTAGAGGTACTTCGATAAATGGAGCTCAGAGTTCAAGTGAATACTTCCAAATACGCTTCTATTCACATACTTCCCCACTCTGACGCGTATTTCTATTGGCACTCATAGAAATTGACATCACATGAGAAGTAAATACTCGGAAGAACGATTGTATTGAAATATTTGCTTCACTTTCAAGTGATTTTCTACACCTTATGAGACAGATGGATATCACATGGGAAATGAATACTTTGAACAATGATCCGATTCACAGATTTTTCTCATTTTCAAGCCAATCTCTAGATGTAATGTTATAGACATAGACCAGATGGCAAACGAATACTTCTAACCAGAGTTCTATTCAAATATTTTCCTCGCCTTCAAGCCAATTTCTAGAGGTAATGATATAAATGGAGAACAGATGGCAAGTGGCTGCTTCCGACAAGGGTTCTATTCAATATATTTCGCACCTTGAAGCCCATTTCGACAGCTAATGATACCAATGGAGGTCACATGACAAATGGATACCTCTAAGTACGATGCTATGCAATTATTTTGCTCACGTTCAAGCCAATTATTAGAGCCCACAATATAGATGGAGATCCCATCACAGGTGAATACTAGTAAGGACGATTCTATTCATATAGGTCGGTTATTTGCAGCCCACTTTCTAGTGGTAATGATACAGATGGACACCACATCGCAAATGAATGCTTGTAACAACGGTTTAATCGAAATATTTCGATGATGTTCAACCCATGTTCTAGGGGTACTCATTTAGCTGAACATCATATGGCAATTGCATACTTATAACAAGGGTTCTATTCAATATTTTGCTCACTTTCAAGTCAATTTCAAGTGCTAATCATATAGATGGAGATCACATTATAAGTTAATCCTTCTAACGACGATTCTATTCAAATATTTTGGTCAATTTCAAGACAATTTCGTGAAATACTCATATAGATGGAGATCGGATGCCAAGTGAATACTTCTGACCACGATTCTGTTCAAATACATTACTCACTGTGAAGGCGGTTTATACAGGTATTCATACAGCGAAAGGTCATAGTGAAGTGAATACTTCTAAGGACGGCTTTATTCCAATGTTTTGCTCAGTTTAAGCAATTTCTACCAGTATTCATATAAATGAAGCTCACATAAAAAGTGAATACTTCGATGACAGTTCCATTCAAATACTTTCCTCAACTTCAAGTCAATTTCTATAGCTAATGATATAGATCGATATCAGATCACACGTGAAACCTTCTAAACAGTGTCCTATTCAAATATTTTCCTAATTTGGAAGCCGATTTCTCGAGCTAATGATACAGATGTCGATCACATGACGAGTGAATGATCCTAACCAGGATTTTCCTCAAATATTTTCGTCAAGTTCAGGCCACTTTCTCTAAGGAATCATATTCATGAAGATCGCATGGCAAGTGAATACTTCTAAGTATGGTTCTATCCAAATAGTTTGCATAGAAGAAGGGGATTTGTAGAGGTGATAATATAGATGGATATGACATCACAAGTGAATAACTCTGATCAGTGTATATTGAAATATTTTTCTCAGTTTTAGCCGGATCTCTAGAGCTAAACTGATGGATGAACATCACATGGGAAGCGAACACTTCTAAGCACGGTTCTATTCCAAATTTTCCTTCACCTGTAACGCAATCTGTATTCCTAATCATATAGATGGAGATCACATGGCAACTGAATGCTGCTAAATAGTGTTGTGTTCCAAAATTTTCCTCTTCTTCAAGCAGATTTGTAGAGTTAATACTATAGATGGATATCATATGACACGTGAAAACTTTTAAGCAGTGTCCTATTCAAATATTTTCCTCACTTTCGAGGCAATTTCTAGAGCTCATCAAATCGATGGACATTACATGGCAAGCGAGTATTCTAAAGCACAGTTCTATTCAAGTCTTTTCTTCACATTTAGGTCAATTTCCATAGCTAATCATATGGAGTGAGATGACTTGGTGATTGAATACGTCTCACAAAGGTTCTACTAAAAAATTTTGGTCATTCTCAAGCAAATTTCTGCAGCTTATAATATGGATCCAGATCACATGATCAGTGAATACTTCAAAGTACTATTCTATTCAAATATTTCGTTCAGTTTTGAGACAATGTCTAGAGCTAATGAAATAGGTGCAAATCAATGAGAAGTGAATACTTCTAATCACGGTTCTATTCAAATATTTTTTCCAGTTCCAAGCGAATTTCTAGAGCTAATGATACAGATGGACATCAAATGCCAAATGGATGCCTCTAACAAACGTTTTATTCAAATATTTTTCTCAGTTTCAAGCTAATTTCTACACGAAATAATATAAATGTAGATCACATGGCTAGTGAATACTTCTAAGTATCGTCTTATGGAAATATTCCGCTCACTTTGAAGTCCATTTCTAGAGGTTATAATGTAGATGGAAACAATATAAGAAGTGAATACTTCTAACCACGGTTCTATTCAAATATTTTCCTCAATATCAAAGGAATTGCTATATGTACTTCTATACATGAAAATCCCAAGGCAAGTGTGTAGTGGTAACTAGGCTTCTATTGGAATATTGCTCATTTTGAAACAAAATTTTTCGTGGGACCCATATACATCGAAATCACATGACAAGTGAGCACTTCGAATTACAAGAGTTGTATTCAAATATTTTGCTCACTGTCAAGCAATTTTCGAAAGCTAATGATATGGATGGAGATCACATGACAAGTGAGTACTTTTAATGACAGTTATATTCAAATATTTTGCTCAATTCGAGCGATTTGTTTTAGGTACTTAAATACGTGAACATCAGATGTCAAGTCAATACGCCTAATCACGGTTATATTCACGCATTTTGCTCCCCTTACAGCTTACTTCGGGCGGCACTCATGTACACGGAGATCGCATGAAAAGTGAATACTACTTAATATAATTGTATTCAAATCTTTTGCCGCTTTCAATCCAATTCGTAAAGGTACGCATATACACGGTGATCACCTGGTAAATCAATAAATCTAACAAGGATTTTATTCAATTATTTTCCTCACTTTCAAGACATTTTCAAAAAGTAGTCATCGAGATGGACATGACATCGGAAGTGAATCATAATAACTACAATTCTGTTGAAATATTTTCCTCGCTTCAAGTCAATTTCTACAGGTTATCATGTACACGGAGACAACATGAGAACTGAATACTGCTAAGTAAGACCATTCTATTCAAATATTTTCCTCACTTTAAAGGCAATTTCTCGAGGAAAAAATATAAATGTAGATCAGAGACCAAGTGAGTACTTGTCAGCACGATTCGATTCCAATGTATTGCTCAGTTGCAGCAAATTTCTACACCAACTCATATACATGGAGATCAGATAAGAAGTGAATACTTCTAATTACCTTTGTATTTAAATATGTTGTTCAATTTCAAGCAATTTTTAGAGCTAATCATACAGGATGACGATCACATGAGAAGTGAATGCCTCTAACAAACGTTTTGATCAAATATTTTATTCCTTTCAACCCAATTTCTAGACGGACTTCTATACATGGAGGTCACATTACAAGTGAATACGTCTCAGGACGGTTCTATTGAAATATTGTGGTCACTTTCAAGGCAATTTCTAGAGGGAAAAATATAAATGTAGATCACAAAGGAAGTGAACATTTCTAACCAATACGGTTCTATTGAAATATTCTGGTCACTTTCAAGGCAATTTCTACATGGAAAAATATAAATGTAGATCACGTAGCAAGTGAACACTTCTAACCAGGGTTCTATTCCAAGTCTTCCCCAGCTTCAAGCCAATTTCTATAGCTAATCATATAGATAATGATTGCATGGCCAGTGAACACTGCTAAAGAGTATTATATTCAAATATTTTGCTCAATTTCAAGACAATTTCTATGGTTGCTTATATAGGAGGAGAACACAGTCAAGTGAACCGTTCTAAATACCCTTCTATTCAAAAATACTTTGCTCAATTTCAGAGAATTTCTACAGGTACTCATATACATTGGTATCACATGACCAGTGAATAATTCTAAGTAGGATTCTATTCAAATATTTTCCTCAACTGCAAGTCCATTTCTAGAGCTCATCATACAAATGACGATCACATGGGAAGTGAATGGTTCTAACAACGGTTCTGATAAAATATTTTGCTGTTTTCAAGCAAACTTCGAAACGTACGTCTATACATGGAGGTCGCATTACAAGTGAACACGTCTCAAGACGGTTCGATTCAAATATTTTGCTAATTTTAAAGACAATTTCTAGAGTTACTCATATGGGAGGTGATCATAGTCAAGTGAATACTTGTGAGGATGATTCCATTCCAATGTTTTGCTCAGTTACAACCAATTTCTACAGCTGCTCATATACATGGAGATCAGATGAGAAGTGAATACTTCTAATGACAGTTGTATTGAAATATTTTGCTCAATTTCAAGCAATTTCTAGACGTAATCATACAGATGGCGATCACATAGGTAGTGAATGCTTCTAACAAGGATTTGGATCAAATATTCTTTTGCTTCTTTCAGGCAACATTCTAGACGTATATCTATACATCGAGGTCACGTTAGAAGTGAATACGTCTCAACACGGTTCTATTGAAATATGGTGGTCACTTTCAGGACAATTTCTAGAGAGAAAAATAGAAATGTAGATCACACAGCAAGTGAAGACTTCTAACCAGGTTCTATTCAGATTTTTTTCTCATCTCCTAGCCAATATCTTTAGCTAATCATATAGATGGAGATCACATAGCCAGTGAATACTATTAAAGAGTAGTGTATTCAAATACTTTGCTCAATTTCAAGACAATTTCTGTAGTTACTTTTATAGGAGGAGAACATAGTCAAGGGAACCGTTCTAAATACCGTTCTATTCAAAAATGTCTTGCTCAGTTCCGGCGAATTTTATATAGGTATTCATATACATTGGTATCACATGATCAGTGAATAATTCTAAGTAGGATTCTATTCAAATATTTTCTTCAACTGCAAGCCAATTTCTAGACCTAATCATACAGGATATGATCACATGGGAAGTGAATGCTTCTAACAACGGTTCTGATAATATACATTACTCCTTTCAAGCCAATTTTTAGACGTACTTCTATATATGGAGGGCACATTACAAATGAATACTTCTCAATACGGTTCTATTGAATTATTCTGGTCACTTTGAGGACAATTTCTAGAGAGAAAATAGAAATGTAGATCACATAGCGAGTGAACAGATCTAATAATCGTTCTATTCAAATATTTCGCTCAATTTCAAAAAAATTTCTAGAGTTGCTCATATACAAGGAGATCATAGTCAAGTGAACAGTGGTAAGCACGATTCGATTCCGATATTTTACTCACTTTGAAGACGATTTCTAGTGGTACTCATAGGCCGAGATTACATGCCCAGTGAGTAGTTCTAAAGACGGTTCTATTCAAAATGCTTTGCTTAGTTTCAGAGAATTTCTACCGGTGCTGATGTACATTGATATCAGAGGGCTAGTGAATTATTCTAAGGAGGATTCGATTCAAATATTTTCCTGAATTTCAAGCCATTTTCTATAGCTGATCATATAGATGGAGATCATATGAGAGGTGAATACTTCTAATTACGGTTGTGTTGAAATATTTTGCTGAATTTCAACGAATTTTTAGAGCTAATCATAGAGATGGGGCTCATAGGGGAAGTGAATGCTTCTAACAAGTGTTCTGATGAAATATTTTGCTACTTTCGAGCAAAGTTCTAGACGTACTTCTATACATTGAGGTCATATTACCAGTGAATAGGTTGGAAGACTGTTTTATTGAAATATTCTGGTCACTTTCAAGGCAATTCGTAGCCTGAAAAAATATTAATGTAGATCACATGACAAATGAACAGTTGTAACTAGAGTTCTATTCAAGTTTTTCCTCACCTTCACGACAATTTTGATAGCTAATTATATAGATGGACATCGCGTGGCCAGAAAATACTTGTAAACAAGATTCAATTCCGATATTTTTCTCACTTCCAACACGATTTGTAGCGGTACTCATATACGGCCAGGTTACATGTCAAGGGAATGGTTGTAAACACGATTCTATCCAAAAAATGTTTTCCTCAATTTCAGCGAATTCCTACAGGTACTCATATACATTGATATCACATGACAATTGAATAATTCTAAGTAGGATTCTATTCAAATATTTTCCTCAAGTTGAAGCCAATTTCTGTAGCTAATCATATAGATGGAGATCAGATGAGAACTGAGTACTTCTAATTACGGTTGTGTTGAAGTATTTTGCCCACTCTCAAGCCTATTTCAAAAGCTAATGATACAGATTCAGATCACATGGAAAACGAACGTTTCTAACAACGTTTCTATTGAAATGTTTCGCTCACTTTCAAGCCAATTTGTGCAGGTACGCGTATAGATGGAGATTAGATAGTTAGTGAAGAGTTGTAATAAGTGTTCTATTCAAATATCTTGCTCACTTTGAGACAAATTTTTAGACCTGATAATATGAATGAAGATCAAATGGGAAGTGAATATTTGTAAGTAGGCTTCTATTCAAATATTTTGATCGCTTTCAAGGCGATTTCTAGTGCTAACGAAACAAATAGAGATCACATATCAAGTGAATACCTCTAATCACGGTTCTATTCAAATATGTTGCTCAGTCTCAGGCCAATTTCTAGACTAATCATACCGATGGATATTACATGGCAAATCAATGCTTGCAACAAGTGTTCTAGTCAAATGCTTTGCTCGTTTTCTAGCCAATATCTAGGTGTCATGACACAGATATAGGTCCCATGGCAAGTGAATGGTTCTAATCAAGGTTGTGTTCAAATATTTTAGTCACTTTCAGGGGAGTTCCAGCCGCGAATGATACAGATGGAGATCGAATACAAATGAATTCTTCTAACAAGAGCTTTATTCCATAGTTTGCTTAGGCTCTATCCGATTTCTATAGCTAACGATACAGATGGAGATGACATGACAAGTGGATACTGTTGAGTACGGTTCTATTCAAAGATTTTGCTCGTTTGCAAGAGAATTTTTATAGCTCACGATATAGATGGAGATCACATGGCAAGTGAATAGTTGTAAGTAGTACTAGCATGCTATGCAAATATTTTGCTCACTTCAAGCCAATTTTTAGAGGTAATCATATACATGGAGATCACATGACAAATGAATACTTCCAAGGAGTGTTCTCCTCAAGTATTTTGCTCTCTTTCCAGCCAATTCCTAGGGCTAATGAGATAGATGAGATCAGAGGATAAATGAATACTTGTAATGACGGTTCCAGTGAAATATTTTGCTCACTTCTAGCCAATTTTTACAGATAATAATATGGATCTAGGTTACATGACAAGTGCATACGTCAAAGGACGATTCTGTTCAAATATTTTGAGCACTTTGTAGGCAATATCTAGGGCTGTTAATATGGATGGACGTCAGATGGCACGTGAATCGTTGTAAATAGAGTTTTGTTCAAACATGTTGCTCACTTGAAGTCAATTTTTACAGGTACTTATATACACAGAGGTCACATGACAAGTCAATACCTCTAACTACGGTTCTATTGAAATATTTTGGTCACTTTCGCGGCAATTGCTAGGACAATTAATGTGGATGGAGATCAGATGGCACGTGAATCATTGTAAATAGAGTTTTGTTCAAACATGTTGCTCGCTTGAAGTCAATTTGTACAGGTACTTATATACACAGAGGTCACATGACAAGTCAATACCTCTAAGTACGGTTCTATTCAAATATTTTGCTCATTGTCAAGCGAATTTTGTAGAGGTAATGATAGATGGAGATCAGATGATAAATGAATACTTGTAACCACGGTTGTAGTGAAATATTGTGCTCACTGTGAAACGTATTAGTGAAGCTAGTAGTATAGATCTAGGTCACATGGCAAGTGAATACATTTAATTATGATTCTATTAAAATATTTTGGTCACTTTCGCAGCAATTGCTAGGGCAATTCATGTGGATGGAGATCAGATGGCACGTGAATCATTGTAAATAGAGTTTTGTTCAAA
>JADMIO011024894.1_pt1 | contig 15304 bp, 10 predicted proteins | sample 8958161 | NCBI WGS metagenome assembly JADMIO01 (sample SAMN16585339, study PRJNA669376) | soil metagenome | isolation source: Crop rotation soil | place: USA: Cullars Rotation, Alabama | collected 2011
AGCGGCTGATCAATATTACTTATTTACTAACCTAACCTAAATTTCTTAATAAATAATCGCGCTGAATAATTTAAATTCGGATTTTACCAGGTAAGTATTACCTGACCATTACCCGCTTGAACACCGGCTGAATTTGATTGACTTGTACCACCATTATATGATCCTGCGCCTGTTGGTTGTGGACCATTATAGCTATTCGTTGTAATAACTCCACCTCCGGTATAGCCACCACCACCAGCTCCTTCATACAAAGAACCGCCTCCGCCACCAAATCCTCCTTCATTATTTTGACCTATGCCACCGGTTCCTCCATTAGCAAAAGAAAGCCCTCCTTTACTATTGCTATCGTAATCTGTTCCATTGCCTAATAATCCCCCACCTGATCCAGCACGACCGGCAGTTGCTCCTCCGCCTGTACCACTATTAGTAGTTAAGGCATCCACACCATTTACGTTGAATCCATCCCAATTCTCTCCTCCTCCTCCTCCGGCAACAATTAAAGGATTGTTAGAAACGTCTGTGATAAAGGTGCCACCACCACCGCCACCGCCTGCGCTACTACAAGGATTGTTATCTAATATTGACTTACCCTGTTGTCCTACTAATATTTTTAATACCTGTCCAGGAGTTACAGTGAACGTTCCTTTCATCCTTGCTCCTTTACCCGGACTTGTATTATTACTACCACAACGATCATCACCATAACCGCCACCGGCTCCCCATGCCTCAATCGTTAGTGAGGTAGTACCGGCAGGAACTTCAAAATTTAAAATAATACCATTTGCACCTGTGCCTGTTGCATTAACAGTCAAAGGCGAAGCGAGTGCATAAATCGGAGCCGAACTAAGTCCGCTCGTACCACAGCTATTTGTTGAGGAGACGGTAATATTTCCCGACGGACTTGAACCAAAATTAACAGTTATGGAAGAGCCGCTATTTGAAGTTATAGTAGCGCCTGATGGCACTGACCAGTTATATGTAAATCCTGCAACTGGAACTATTGAATAAACTTTTCCCGTAGCATTTGCCAGAATAAAATTAGGACCGGCAACGTTTCCCGGGTTAGTCAATGTAGTACTCACGTTAAGGCTTTGTGTGGAGCTTGATCCGCAAACATTGCTTGCAAAAACAGATATACTGCCACTTGCAGAGCATCCATAATCAACGGTAATAGCAGTAGTGCTTTGTCCTCCAGTCAAAGTCGCTCCGGAAGGAACCGTCCAGGAATAAGACGTTGCAAAAGCAACAGGAGCAATAGAATAACTAACTGCAGTCCCCCCTCCTAAATTGGTTGTTAATCCTGAGATTGTACCCGGTTGCGCGGGTGCGCTTGAATAAACTGTGGCAGTAACACCGGTTCTTGAAAGCGAAGTGCAACCATTAAAAGTCGCCTCTGCATAAAAAGTAGTTGTAGCGGATATGGAAGTGGTAAAAGAAGTTCCCGTGCCCAACGAAAAGCCTCCGCTGGGTGCACTAAACCAGTTAACGATTCCCGCGCTTGGAGTAGCACCCAACGTTACAGTACCTGCACCACAGGTTGCAGTGGGAGTAGTTCCGGTAATAGTTGGAGCGGCATTTACCAATACCGTCACAGTATTCGAGGTAGCAGGAGAGCCTGACACGCAGGATGCATTCGAAGTTAATACACAACTCACTACATCTCCATTATTTAAGGACGAAGAAGAGTACGTGGAACTGTTTGTTCCCACATTTCCGCCATTGACTTTCCATTGATAAGCCGGCGTTAAACCTCCATTGGTAGGCACTGCCGTAAAAGTTACATTAACACCTGCACAAACCGCTCCCGTCGGATTTGCAGAAATAGCCACGCCGGCTATCACCGCATTCGATGAATTTAATGTTACCCAGTTAGGTAAAGAGGGTGAGCCAGCATTAAAATTAAATGTTTTGCAATCGGTATTATATATCACCAATCCCTCTGCCGGGTTCAAAATCGCATCCCTTTGAGACGTGGTCATTCGGGTAATGAGAGTTCCTTTGGTGGTAGAGCTAACATCAAACATAGCCGAAGGATCAGGCGGAGTTCCCGATGGGTTAATACCAACGCCCTGGGCACTCACATTTGATGTGATGCACACAGACAACCCTATAAATGCAATTGACAGGAAGAATAATTTTTTCATAATAATTTTTGATTTTAAAGTGATTTTGGCAAACATATAAATTCTTTTAACATAGGCTGTAACATTCCTTTACTTATTTGGCTAACAGTCGTTTTTAGAAGGTAAAACATATTAAAAAACTGAATACAGGTTCCTGTTTAATTATGCATATTTCGAGCATTCATGATTGCAAATTCTCCGCAGCGGGGAAATAAAGGGTACACCTTTTGCAAAAAAAATATTCGGGCGCTGATAAATTGTATGTTCAGATACGTTCACTCCAAGTGAAGACATCTGCACTCCAAGTGCTGATACCTGAACTCCAAGTGCAGGCATCTGAACTCCAAGCGCAGATACCTGAACTCCAAGTGCAGGCATCTGAACTCCAAGCGCAGATACCTGAACTCCAAGTGCAGGCATCTGAACTCCAAGCGCAGATACCTGAACTCCAACTGAAGACATCTCCACTCCAAGTGCAGATATCTGAACTCCAACTGAAGACATCTCCACTCCAAGTGCAGATGTCTGAACTCCAACTGAAGACATCTTCACTCCAAGTACAGATATCTTCACTCGGAGTCATTGATTTTGAGCAGGAAATGAGGATTTCCTACTACTCCATATATTTATCTGTAAGAATTATGTAAGATTTTGAAGGGGTAAGGGGGATGGAGATGGTTATATAAGATAGGGAGAGGAGAGTGAAAGTTTTCAGAAACTTCTATGAAAGGCATCTTCCAACCATCTTGCTTCTTACCTTTGAACGGAAATTAAAAGATGCCATATACTAATACTCAGCATTGGATCAAAACGCTGGAAGATGCAGGCGAACTGTTGCGTATTAAAGAATACGTAAATCCCCTGCTCGAAATTCCTGAAATAACAGACCGTGTTTCAAAACATAACGGCCCCGCCCTGCTTTTTGAAAACACAGGAACAAATTTTCCTTTACTCATCAACAGCATGGGCAGCGAAAAGCGGATGGCTATGGCATTGGGGGTGAAAAAGCTGGATGACATCGGAACAGAAATCGAGCAACTGTTCCACCAGATTGCCGTACCGAAAGAATCTTTTTTTGACAAATTAAAGTTGTTGCCTACGCTCAATTCAATTGCTTCGTGGATGCCGAAGGTGATTTCAGGAAAAGGCGAATGCCAGCAGGTTGTCATGAGTGCGCCTGATGTAACAAAGTTCCCCGTGCTTAAATGCTGGCCCGAAGACGGCGGACCGTTCATAACACTTCCGGTTATTCATACCAAAGATCCCGAATCCGGCATCCGCAATGTAGGTATGTATAGGATGCAGATATTTGGACCCACGTTGACTGCCATGCACTGGCACCGGCACAAAGTGAGCGCCCGGCATTTTAATGCATATAAAAAACTCGGAATGAAAATGCCCGTGGCAGTTGCTTTGGGTGGCGATCCTGTTTATTCTTATTGCGCTACCGCCCCTCTGCCCGATGGAGTAGATGAATACATGCTGGCAGGCTTTATCAGGAAAAGAAAAGTAGAACTGATCCAATGTCTTACGCAGGATGTGCAGGTGCCGGCAGATGCCGATATTATTATTGAAGGGTATATAGATCCTGCCGATGAATATATCCTCGAAGGGCCGTTCGGCGATCACACCGGTTATTATTCACTGGCTGATTATTATCCCCGCTTTCATATTACGTGCATTACTCATCGGAAGGATGCTATATATCCTGCAACCATTGTAGGCATTCCGCCACAAGAAGACGCGTGGCTTGGCAAAGCAACTGAACGGATTTTCCTGATGCCGATCAAAATGACAATGGTCCCTGAAATTGTTGACATGAATTTGCCTGTGGAGGGCGTGTTTCACAATCTTGTCATCGTGAAGATTAAAAAGGATTATCCCGGTCAGGCAATCAAAGTGATGCACTCATTGTGGGGAGCAGGGCAAATGATGTTTACGAAAATGATGATTGTGGTGGATGGTGATGTAAACATTCATGATCCTATAGAAGTGGCAAAATATATTTCCGATAATTTTGATGCAAAGCATGATGTGATGTTTACCCAAGGCCCCGTTGATGTGTTGGATCATTCGTGCTCTGTGATGTCCTTCGGCGGCAAAATCGGAATAGACGCCACAAAGAAATTCCAGGAAGAGACCTATGGCTCAAACCTGAAACCCCAAACCCCAAACCCCAAACCTCAAACCTCAAACCTCAAAATTCTCTTCCCCGAAATAAGGGATATCAATTTATCTCTGTTAGAAAAAGCAATTTCAATTGTTTTTATTTCAGTCGAGAAAAATAAAAAGGGACATTTGAAAGAGCTTTCTCAAAAACTGTTTGCGCTTGAAGATTTCAGGAATATTAAGGTGGTCATCTATCTCGATCATTCGGTTGATGTTAGTGATATTGCAGATGCCGTTTGGCGCTTCAGTAATAATGTGGATCCCAAAAGAGATCATTTCATTTTTGAAGCGCAAAGTGAAACCGAAGTTTCTCACATTGCCTTCGACGGAACCCGCAAGACCAAAGAGTTTGACGGCTTCGACCGCGAATGGCCCAACATACTTGCTTCTGATGAAAAGACGATTCAGCGTGTGGATGAAATATGGAAAAAACTTGGACTGGGAGATTTTATTCCATCGCCTTCGTTAAAGTACAGAAAGCAATTGTACAAAGGCGGTGCGGTAGTGGAAGAATAATCCGGCAACGTTATCTATATACATTTATTTCCGGGAAAGCATCTTTTCGGCAACAGGGTAAATCAGCTCTTCCCATTTAGCGTATTCTTTTCCTGAAGGATGCAATCCGTCGGAAGCGATGAGTGACGGATCATTTTTCATTTCCTGAGAAAGAGAAAAAATTTCAACCACGGGAAGCTTTCGTTTTTTTGCTTCCTTTACAACGATGCTGTTGAAGTGAGCTATTCCTTCCGAAATGTTTCTGCCTTTGCCATATTGTCCTCCATTGGGTGTTGCAGAAAAATCAGGAATGGTAACAAGGATTAAATGATCGGGTTTGGAAAGATTCTTTTGCATTTCATCAATAATGAATGAAAGATTTTTCTGAAATGTTTCTTCATTCACCTCCTGTACCCAATCATTTACACCGATGAGAAGAGTGGAGAAATCAGGCTTTAGTTCTCGGAACAAAGGAAGCTCTTTATCTATAGCATCCTTTGTAGTCCAACCGGTGCGGGCGGGATTTCTAACTACTTCAATTTTGATTCCCGATTGACGAAGATGCTTTGCGAGGACAGAAGGGAAATTTTCTTCAGGGCTGATTCCTTCGCCAATAGTATATGAATCACCAATGGGAAGATACCTGATCGTTTTTTGAGAATGTGTAATCATAGAAGAAAGAGATATTGCAAAGGAAATAAGCAGAACACGAATTTTCATGGCAGTTCTTTCGGCACTTCCCTATAGAGTGAATTTCGTTCGGTAACAGTTACTTTAAAATCATCTATATAAAATGTTTTCTTATTTATGTTCCAGGCGTAAACAGAAACCTCATTGTATGGCACATCGGGAACAGGAGCCCAAAGGACAGCCCGTTTCCATTTGTTTCTTTCATTGTAAAAATATTTCAGTTGCATCCCGTTCCACGCAACAGTTTCGCCCTCATCCATAAAGGCCACCACCAACGCTGCATCGCCGATGGAATCGGAAGATTGAAACCATACTTCTGCCTTGAGCATCTCTCCGGGTTTTAGATTTAAAGCGCTTGCCGGCGATTTGTATGTGAGGCTGTATTCTGTTTTATCATCCATTTTTTGAGAATAGCTCCCCGAATGCGCGATGTCCTTATTTCTCTTTTCCGCTTCATTGTCCCAATTGTTCGCTTCAAAATCGGCAGTTGTGATGATTTTATCTATAGCCTGTGACTTCCCTCGTTTGAACAATGTAATTTCAGAATTAAAAAAAGTATCCCGTTCAGCGACTTCAGGAAATTTTTCCTGTATCAATTCAAGCGTTTCATAAAAATGAGGAGCATTTGTCCATCCATAGATAAAGTATTCTGAACGGCATGTATCTATCATCTGGGAATAATTTCCATAGTTTCCTCTTTCATCATCAGTATATAGCGCAACAGATGGCTGGTAGTTTAATTTCCTGAAATAATAATTAATGTATTCGGGATTGACAAGCGAGAGCGTGGTGATGGTGTTTTCTTTTCCGAATTTTAGTTCCCATTCTTTTGCCTTTTCGGCAAGCTCTTTAAAAACTCCGAAATGATTTTTCTGATAATACTTTCTTTGAGCTATCGTGCTATATGTTCCCAAGGCAAGCAGAATGAATACAAGCAAAGCAACCAGTTTTTCACTTAGCCATTCTATTCTGATAAAAGAAAAAGCAAAAATGAGAATAAAGGGAAATGAAAATATCAAAGTGGAGAACTGCAATACCGGGGCTTTTGTGACTGAATAATAATACCCGATCATGAACGGAACGATATACCACAATATAGCCAGAGAATGAAATTTTTTCCATTCACTTTTGCGCATGAAAAAAATAACAGAAAGAAAAAAGACGCTGATGAATAAAAAGAGCACCAGGTTCGAGTTGTTGAATCCGTATTCGATAAATCTTATTAAAAAATCGGATTTAGGAGGATCCAACCACGAGCCGATTCCCTCATAAGCAAACTGCGCTTTGAAAATTGAAATGTGAGGAATGAATAAAAAGAGGACAATGAGATTGCATATAAGATAATGCACAAAATTGTTTTTCTTCAAAAAGAACAACCCGCTTATCCCGATAATGCCTGCCATCATCAATGAAAAGTAATGAGTGTACATGCAGGCGCTTGCAGAAAGAATATATGCAACGTCGTTCCACCTACTTTTCTTTTCATCAAATAAAAGCCTTGTCCAAAAATAGGCTGCCGCAAGCGTAAACATCAGCCCGATTGTATATGGGCGAGCCGTTTGACTGTAAAGAACAGGAAACTGAAGTGTTGCCAGTGCAGCAGCCGAAAAAAGCGCTGTTGCAGAACCAAACCACCTTTTTGCCAAAAGGAAAATCAAAAAAATGGAAATGATTCCCGAAATGGCAAATGGAAACCGGATCGTAAAGACATTGTCGTTAAACAGACGGGTTGTAAGCCACATCATCACCTGAACCAATACAGGATGCCCATCCACCTTGATTCCTTTTTCCACCAATTCATGAAAGGAATCAAAGCGCGTTCGTGTCAATGCACTAAGCTCATCATTTGAAAAGGAAATTTCTCCGAGGTTATGAAAACGCAGCCATGAACCGATGATCAAGATCAATACCAGTAAAACATATACATTGTACTGTTTAACCCGTTCGATCATCGCCATCTTTTATTTCGCTGATCGTTGACGAAGAACTTCGTGCAGAATCATTCCGCAGGCAACCGATACATTGAGGGAAGCAATTTTTCCGGTAAGCGGAATTCGCACCAGGTCGTCAGCCATGCGGATAAGGTCATTCGATATGCCTGTTTCTTCCGAACCCATCAGGATGGCGCAGGGGGATTTATAATCTGCCTCAAACGAATTTTTATTTCCTTTTTCGGTGGCGGCAAAAATTTTCAACCCGCTGTCGCGCAGGTATTGAACGGTTGACCGGAGACTGGCGACGCGGCAAACGGGAATGATGCTCAACGCTCCTGCAGAGGTTTTGATGGCATCAGCATTGATCTGCGCCGCGCCTTTTGCGGGAATCACCAGCGCATCCACGCCGCAACATTCAGCTGTGCGGGCAATAGCCCCGAAATTGCGGACATCGGTGATGCGGTCGAGAACCAAAAGAAGAGGCGTTTTTCCATGCTGAAAGCAGGATTGAACGATTTCTTCGACCGGGGCATATGTGATGGGCGAAATAAAACAAATCACATCCTGGTGATTGGCGCTCGTGAGCCGGTTAAGCTTTTCGACCGGAACTTCCTGCCACAGAATTTGATTATCGCGAAGCAGCATTTTCAACTCTTTCAGATGCTCGCTCGTACTTCTTCGGTTTATAAAAATGCGCTCAATCTCTTTGCCAGATTCAACGGCTTCCATCACCGGACGGATGCCATAGATCATTTCCGATTTACTAAAAGACTCTTCGCGCCTCGCTGATGATTTCATTTCGCAGGCAAAAGAAAGCTAAATTGGGGGAAGAACGAAATCTGATTTCACATCCATTAATAATTACTGCTTATCGTGGATTATGCGCGGCAATCGTATAGCTATTTATAACCTGTCTTCCCGCTGTCCGCTACAAGTCCGTCCATCACACAAGCCATCGCTATGCGGGCTTTCCGCTACCATCGGGCGCGATAACAAACGGTACATTCATTAATAAACAGTGTAAACAGCCTCCCGTCATCGATCAAGCAGTCCCACAAATCGAGTTTCATTGACCCACCCCTGACAGAAACTGCGTAACCTGTCAAAATAGGTCTTCATTTCTTGTCAATGAAGCCGGTATCGGCCTGAATGATACAATACAATAGGTCATTTTCAAGGCAAACCTGCAAAATTCTTCAAAATATCGCTATTGTTATATTCCCTATAGGGAATGTTATATCTTCTAAAGGAGATGTTACATCTTCTGTAGGAATTGTTGCACCTTCTAAAGAAGTTGTTACACGCCTTAAAGCAATTGTAATGCCTTCTAAAGGAGTTGTTGCACTCCTTAAAGGAATTGCAGCATCTTCTAAAGGAATTGTTACATTCCTTAAAGGGATTATAACATCTTTTAAAGGAATTGTTATATTCCTTAAAGGGATTGTTGCATCTTCTAAAGGGATTAACTCATTTCCTAAAGGGACTAACTTATCTTCTAAAGGCATTAACTCATCGCCTAAAGGAACCAACTTATCCCTGTCAGGGATTAACTCATTCCTTAAAGGAATCAACTTATCTTCTAAAGGGAGTAACTTATCCTTTAAAGCGATCAACTTATCTTCTGAATTCATAACCCGGCTGGTTACGAAGTTCCCGCGGGGTTTCCGTAATTAAAACCTGACGGGTGCTTCCCCGAAAAGATCGGGACAGGCGCGAGCTAACAGGTTATGTGTGCGGTTAAAAAAGCTCTTCGGGTTTTTTTTCAAAACATTTATTTTTGCATCATGCCTGCGGAATCATCTTGGAATTATTTTTTCGACAATAAAGAGAAGTGGCTCAAAGAGCATCCCGGTGGTTTTGTGATTATTAAAGACGGGAAATTTTGTGCGTTATATACAGACGAACGGGCTGTTGAAGGCAATGCACGCAAATATGGTGATGATCTGCTCATCATGCATCTTGATCCGGCAGGAGTCAAAGAATATCATTTGTTTAAAAAAACATAAAGGGTTATAACCCTTTCCTTCCATGCCTTAATAAGGAGGGCTTGTGGCTTTAACAAGGCAAATAATCAGGTTTTTTCAGCCTCTAAATGCAATTTTTCAGCTATAGGGGTTGCCAATTATAGCTAAAGCTTTTTGATGGAATCTTTTAGTAATTCCAGGGGTTTATTGACCCCGCCCGTGTGCTAAGCGCCCCCAGCCTGCTGTTGAAGAAGATTTGTTTTGGGGAGTGAAAATGATGTTGTAGATTTGCATCAATTAAAGATTCATACTTTCATGGATATGAGAATATTAATCTTTTGATTTTTTATTTTTCACTCTGAATTAACTGTTCTTTACATATATAAAATTTTTAATAACTTAAAACTAATGAAATATTATTACAGGATTAACTTCGACTTTTTTAAAAAACAAATAGCTGCCGTTGTATTCGGATGCTTTTTATTTACATCGTCATTCGGTCATAACCCTACCTGCGTGAATCCCGGAGGCGCTTGCAGCAAAGGTGCTCATAAGGGTGGAGATACTCCGAAAATGCTGTTCGATGGCAGCGGAACGTTGGGGCAGACTTATAGCAATTCAGCCTGCGGGCTGAATTATGTGCAAGGATCAGTTCTGATTGAAAAGCGCAGTGTATCTGCCATGTTTAATACAAATGGAACGGGTTTACCAAGCAATATAACAATATCAGGATTGCCCTCCTGCTATATAGTTGAGAAAGCCTATTTATGGATCACAGCTTCTTATACTTCTACTGCTCCCCCGAATGCGAATGTGTCAATTACCAATCCGTCAAGCGGAGTGAATAATTATACTTTCAGCATGATAGGATCGAGCGGTGCTAAATGCTGGGCTGAAACGGGAACTGCTACCTATCGTGCCGACGTTACCACAAACATCAGCGGCAACGGAGTTTATAATTTCGATATAACAGGTTTTATCAACGGGTCAAATGAAATTGACGGCGCTACTCTCCTTATTATATATCGCAATCCGGCGGTGGCTTACCAAGGTTCGTTAGTTATATGGGACGGAATCATGACATCGGGTTTGTTCAACAACTATCCCGCCCAGAGGGGTATTGATATCACAGGAATTAATGCCTGCGCAAATTCAACTTATGCCAATGCTTTCCTGATTACTTCGGACATGCAGGCTAACATAAACGGAGGATTTCACCAAAGCACCCTGAACGGCGTTGCAACAAGTTTTCCGAATGATTTTTGGAATTTCGACGTGGCAAATACAAATGTTACAGCCGGACAGAACACGGCTACCTTTTTCGCCGACGGACAAAATCTCGATTGCTTCAGTGTTTCAGTAGAAGGGCTGTATTACCAAACCACCACCTGTACAACTTGCACCGCAGGTCAGGTATTGGTGGCTAATACTTCTTCCAGCCCATCCACTTGTGGATCGTGTAATGGCAGTGTATCAGTCACTGCATCAGGAGGAACGGCGCCCTATACTTATAGCTGGGATAATGGTCACACTGATGCTACCGTGACCGGGCTTTGTTCAGGCACATATAGTGTTACCGTATATGATAACACGGGATGTAATTCAGCAATATCATCGGTTGCTGTTGCTCCTTCAACAAATATAACCATAGGTATTCAAAATTATACTGACGTTACTTGCAATGGGCTTTGCAACGGAACAGCTACTACTTCTGTCAATGGAGGTTCCTCTCCATATACTTATGCATGGAACAACGGAGGAACATCTTCGACTGAAACAGGGCTTTGCACGGGTTCTTATGCTGTGGTTGTAACCGATGCTTCAGGTTGTTCATCTAATATGGCATCTGTCAGCATAAGTGAGCCATCAGCCATTGTACTTAGTACTTCAGCAACGCCCGATATATGTTCGGCAGGCAACGGAACAGCCAGCGTTGTTGCTTCGGGTGGAGCAGGTGGCTATTTATACTCATGGTCACCTTCGGGAGGAAACGGTTCTACTGCAATCGGATTACCGGCAGGAAATTATTCAGTAACCGTTACAGATGCAAGCGGATGTACTTTCACTCAATCGGTTGTTGTTCCAATAGATAATTCCAATTGCTGCAACCTGGTTTTAACTACTTCTTCAACTCCTGATGTTTGCTCAGCACATAATGGAACTGCCACGGTAGTTGCTTCAGGAGGTACAAGTGGATATGTATATTTATGGTCTCCCTCAGGAGGAAATGGCTCTACTGCAACCGGCTTACCGTCAGGAAATTATTCTGTAACCGTTACAGATGCCAGCGGATGCACTTCCTCTCAATCAGTTGTAGTTGCTGTTGACAATTCCAATTGCTGCTCTTTGGTTTTAGCAACTTCTTCCACTCCCGATGTTTGCGGAAGGAATAACGGAATGGCTGTGGTTTCTGTTTCGGGAGGAATTGCACCATACTCATATACATGGTCACCTGTTGGAGGCAATGGAGCTACGGCAAGCAACCTGCCTGCCGGAAATTATATTGTAAATGTTACCGATGCAAACGGATGCGCTGCGTCGGAAGGAGTTGTTGTTGGTGCAGATAATACAAATTGCTGCTGTAACCTTACACTGGCTATTTCTTCTAAAACAGACGCTACCTGTGAAGGCGGCGATGATGGTTCAGCCACCGTAGTTGCCAGTAACGGACAAGCCCCATATAGTTATCAATGGTCGCCGATAGGTGGCACTGATGCCACTGCAACCGGATTGGGACCGGGAATTTATACTGTGGTCGTAACACCGTATATCGGATGTACTGCTTCAATATCCGTGACCATCAGTTTTGACCATCCTGCTCCTAATGTTGATCTGGGACCTGATACAAATATTTGTAATGGACATACTTTAGTGCTTGATGCAGGCGCCGGGTTTACTTACTTGTGGTCAACGAATGAAATTACGCAGACGATTACTGTAAATTCTGCAGGAATATATGGGGTAGTTCTAACTGATGCTTTTGGCTGCCAGAATTCTGATGTAATAAGCGTCAACTATGTTCAATGCAGGAGAGCGAACAATACATCTGATAATGATAAGTATTTGTCTATATATCCTAATCCAACCAAAGATGTTTTAAATATTTCCATCAACGATGTGAAGAATGAAATTGTATCCATCGAGTTTCACGACATTCTCGGAAACAGGATTTTCTCCCGTTCGGAGAGATCTATAGAAAATGCATACCTGAACCGCATTGATCTCGGACCTTTATCAAAAGGAGTTTACCTTTTGAAGGTGCAGTATCGCGACCAGGTAAAAACAATTAAGGTGATTAAAGACTAAAGCAAACTAATAGATTGCAAAAAGCGCGGATGAACTTGCTTCTCCCGCGCTTTTTTATTTTGTAACAGACTTTAATGCCTTTTAATAATCGTTATATGCCCTCCCCTGCCGCCATACATCCACAGCCCGATACCAGGTGCTTTCATAGATCGGTTCGCGGGTCATGGTAAAATCATTATCCGTAAAAGGATTATTTACCCTTACAAAAAAGAAATTCAGTGAAAGTGAATTATTCGGTTGCCCGTAAATCCAGCTTTCCGCATTGGCGCTTTTGTAAACATTGTTAGGCTTTCCAAAAACAATATAGATCATTCCACGATCTGTGCGCCAACCTTCGGTATGAGCCGAAAAAAAACGATTTGCTTCCTGCACTCTCGTATAATACTTTTTAATAAGCCCTTTAGTGCGCTCGCTGTTACCTCCCAGCCCAATCCAGAATTTATCCATAGCCACTTTCTTATTTTGGCTTTGATCCATCTCTTCAAATTCTCTTTTGGTCGTTATATACCTGACCGCTTCAAGCATCTTATCGGGAGAAGTTACATTAGGAAACGTATTTGCAAACCGGAAAAGCGTCAACCCGTTTTTATCGGCTGTATCAGCCTGGAAATGATAAAAGCCTTCCGGCTTCAACACGATGAAATTTGAATCGGAAACCTGATAAGTAAATACACTGTCAGGTTTGTAATCAAATTCATCATGAATATCAAAGCTGAACGGCGGGGCAGCTAGGGGAAAGCGCCGGTGATAATAATGAACCGAAAGAGTTTTTACAGAAGAATCCCTGTAAGAAATTTTAATCGTATCCCTGTCACTCAGGTAATTTCTGAAAAGAGGATTAACGTCATTTTTAGGTTGAACAAAAAATGCCTGGCGACTTTGGTTCCCTGTATTATCAATGGTCACATAAAAATCTTCATCATAATTTTTCTGGTTATCCCTCACATTAATGGACAACAATAATTTCTCTTCTTCCCCTGCAGGCACATTCTGCTTCGGCACGCTAAAAGGAATTGAGTACACTTTCAGCGTCGAATTATCTTCCTGCAACACTTCCATTGTTCTTGTCACACTATCTATAACAGCGGTTGACTCATACGATTCAACCAGGTTACAGCGAATGGTGAAAGACGCTTTGAAACGATCATCGCCATGCCTCATATATAGAAATTCCTTCGGGTTGATCTTTGCATACAGCACTGCGCTGGTTGGTGATTGAAGAAAGACAGCAAACTCAGGATGCAATACCTGCCACGATTTCCTGTAAACTTCCGAAAGATTTCGCGTGCTAAGATCGCGCGGACCGAAGCAGGAGATGAGCAAAAAACAAATAGTAAGAAACAGAAAAGAGAAACGTCTGAGTGTCATATTCTCCTTTTACGCTTTTTCCTCGGCTCTTTCCAACAAGTTAGCGGGAAGCTGCTTGGAAGTTTTCGCTCCCAGTTCACGAAGCTTTTCCACGCTGCTCACTAAGTTGCCACTTCCCTCTGAAAGTTTTTTCATGCCCTCATCGTAACTCTTTTTTGTTTCAATCAGCTTGGTTCCGATTTTCAACAAATCCTCTGTGAATCCCACAAACTTATCATACAACTTCCCCGCACGGTCGGCAATTTCCAGTGCATTGCGCGTTTGCCGTTCCTGTTTCCATATAGAAGATATGGTGCGAAGAGTTGCAAGTAGAGTAGTGGGGCTTACAATCACAATCTGCCTGTCCCATGCATAAGAGAACAATTCATTGTCGGCCTGTATAGCCGTGCTGAAGCTCGATTCAATCGGCATAAACATCAGCACAAAATCAGGCGTGTCCAATCCCGCCGAATGCTGGTATTGTTTTTCGCTCAGTTGCTTGATGTGATTTTTAACCGAAGCTATATGATGCAATATATATTGCTCCCGCTCCTCATCCGTATTCGCATTCACAAACGATTCGTATGCAACCAGCGAAACTTTCGAATCCACTATGATATGCTTTTCATCGGGCAGATAAACAATCACATCAGGCTGAAACCGCCTTCCTTCCTCATCCGTAATGCTCACCTGCGTTTTATATTCACGGTCTTTAATCAGTCCCGACCGCTCGAGAATCTTTTCTAAAATAACTTCTCCCCAGTTGCCCTGCTTCTTTGCATCACCTTTCAGCGCCCGCGCCAGGTTGTTCGCATCGCTGCTGATTTTATTATTCAGCTCGATCAGGTTTTTAATTTCCCCTTTCAGCGAATTCCGTTCCGCCGCTTCCGTCTTATAACTCACATCCACCTTCTTCTCAAACTCCGCAATCTTTTCTTTCAGCGGATTCAGAATAACATCCAAGTTTGTTTTATTCTGTTCAGTAAACTTCGCGCTCTTCTCTTCCAATATTTTGTTCGCAAGATTTTCAAACTCCTTGTTGAAACGCTTTTGCAAATCCTCCAGTTCCGCCTTTTGCAAATTTAATTTCTCCAGCAGGTTTTCGTTCGTCGTCTCCAACTGCGCCTTCGACCAATTCAGTGCCACCATCGCTTTCCGTTCTTCTTCCAGGTTCGCCGTAACCTGCTCAAGTTGCGCCTTCTGCTGCGCCGCCCGTTCAGTCAGCATCGCCTTCTCTTTCTCCGCTTCCGCCAGTTGCCCGCGCACAGCAGCTTCC